>ERZ1740067.1305-NODE-1305-length-17424-cov-5.851172_pt1 | contig 17424 bp, 17 predicted proteins | sample MGYA00581736_ERZ1740067 | MGnify/ENA primary metagenome ERZ1740067 (study PRJEB43018, sample SAMN04849236) | marine metagenome | isolation source: floating plastic debris | place: Pacific Ocean | collected 2008-08-27 | study: EMG produced TPA metagenomics... | reverse complement strand
CCCTCTATACTCTGAGATTCATGGGGCGTTGTGTCCTCAGGACCTTTCAGCAAGAAGCGTGGACGCGATGCTCGACGCAGGGGGCCGCTTCGTCCAGACACATGGCCAGTGGGCGCTCGAAGACGCCATCAGCCGGGGTCAGTACACCCATCCCGACGGCTATCACTTTGGCGGGACGTCATTTGCATGGTCGACCTTAAAGCTGCAGGAGCTTTTCCGGACATCTCTGGCGAAAGCCCGACATGTAGCCTATGCGGACTTTCACTCAGGGCCTGTCGGCAACGGCGAAACGATTTTTCTGTGTTTCAGCCCGGAGGGAAGTCCCGAGCGCGCGCGCGCTGGACGCTGGTGGGGCGAAGACGCGTTGACGGCCAAAACAGTCGAACAAAAATGGGGATCTCCGCGCCCCACCCGGCACGGAATCGTTTTTTGGGGCATTCAGGATCTGCTGCGATCAATCTCATCCGGCGATGACCCAAAAGCAATCGCAGGCGCAGTGGTCGAATTCTGTTCCGCCCCGCCGCGCGCTGACAGCCGCTATGTGATGCGTGTGCCAATGCTCGAGCGGTGGATGCGCTTTGTAGGCGGGCTCGAGTGCCCGGAGGCGCCGGAGTATCTCGCTGAGATTCGCGAGCACTATGCGCCCCGCCGGACAGCTTGGGAGGAACGGGTCGCCCATGCGGCAACCGACATTCTTGATCGCACTGCAGCCGGGGCGGCTGAATGGTCACACGATAGGTGAGTTGCACCGGCACCGGCGTCGTGGCACATGCACCCCATGACGCACACACCGACAATTTTGTTTGATCTGGATGGCACACTCGCCGATACGGCCCTGGACCTCACGGAGACCATGAACGTTGTGCTCACCCGCCATGGTCGGGCACGTGTTCCCCATGAAAAAGTCCGCGAGATGGTGGGCGGCGGCGCACGCAAGATAATGGAGCGCGGTTTCGCCTATACGGGCGAACCCGCCAGCGACAAACTGCTGGACCAGCTGTTTGAAGAGTTTCTGGCCTACTATGGCGATCATCTGGCGGATCATACTCAGATTTTTGACGGCCTCGTTCCGGTGCTGGAGACGCTTCAACGAGACGGATTCAAGCTTGGTGTTGTCACCAACAAGGTCGAAGGGCTGTCGCGGGACGTCATCAAGCTTTTGGGGCTGGATGCGTTCTTCCCGGTGCTGATCGGCGGTGACACATTGCCGGTCCGCAAGCCGGACCCGGCTCCTCTTTTTGAGGCGATCGACCGTTTAAACGGCAACCGCTCGCACGCCGTCATGGTCGGCGACAGCCCTTTTGACATCGATGCCGCGAAGAATGCGAATGTCGGCTCCATCGCGGTCTCCTTCGGCTATACGCACATCCCGCCCGCAGAAATGGGCGCGGACCGCCTCATTGATCACTATGACGAATTCATGCCTGCCCTGAACAGCCTGCTGGAAGAGATGCAAGCGCCCTGATCCACCGGCCCGGCACATGCTTGACTTTGCATACGGCCAAACATAGAACGCGGGTCCCTTCAGACTGGAATTTGGCAGATCTTCACCACTCCGGCATCCCGCAGAAGGGACCGTTGAATAACGGGCGCGTAGCTCAGTGGGAGAGCACTGTGTTCACACCGCAGGGGTCGCTGGTTCAATCCCAGCCGCGCCCACCATTCTGCAATCAGATAGTTACTTCCAGAGCTTGCCGATAACATCGTCCAGCATTGAGCCGTCGCCGTCTTGATCCAGCGCAGACGTCAGCAGGTCTGCGGCCTTGCTGCCGCCGGACTTGCTGCCACCGCTCATCACGCTGTCGAGAACGCCACCAACCAATGAGCCGAGATCACCGCTGTCGGCGTCACCTTCATAGGCGCTGCCGCCGCCTGCCTGCTTGCTCAGGGCGCCCATCACCATACTTGCGACAACAGGAAGCATTTTCTTGATCACGTCATCACTGATACCGGTCTTTGACGCGGTATTGGCCGCGAGCTGGCGGCTGACATCTTTTGATCCCAGGACGTGGCCGAGAATGCCGTTCCCCTCTTCCACAGCCTGCGGTGTCGAGAGCGTGCCGGGACTATCCAGATACTGATCATGGCTGCCGCTCGCCAGGGCACCGAGAAGGGACGCCAACCCGCCCTCCTGCGCTGTGTTGCGCTTCACACCTGCTGTCAGAGCCGGAACCAACGCCCCCAAGGCTTCATTGGCCTGTCCCTTATCCAAACCAAACTGGCGGGCCAGAACATCAGCAGACTGACCTTGCTGGGCTTCCATCAAAATATTCATCAGGCTCATGGCAGGTGGCTTTCACTCAATATAATGGATGACATGGGTGGCGCTCAGTCCGGCGCGAGGACATAGACTTTAAGCCGAACAGCATCACCGCGCGAGTAGTTCAGTCCATCTACGGACAACCGGGGTGCAACCCCGGCGCCGCGCATTGTGATCTCAGCGAGAAATGCCTCTTCCTCGCGCGCTTCGACCAGTGCCAGTTCGGCATCGCCCTCTGCCAGTCTGGTTGCCGCATCCACACCATTTGTCAGCTTGGTGTCTGTGCCGAGGGCAAATACGAGGCTGGGCTCGGAAAACCCGGCCGACACGACCGTCTTCCCGAGCAGGCCGTTGTTGTCCAGGAGCTGTGCTGTCCGGTCAGCCACCCACAGCGGTTCTACCCGCGGCCGGGCGAACTCAAGCAGGGCAACTGAAAACGCAATACCTGAGACAGCAATCCCAAGCACAACGCCGGAGGCCCGGGCGCGCCAGGACTGGGCCAGCACCTGCACCGCCATCGCAGCAAATATGCCAGCGCCAACGACCGGCCATGGGCCCGGTTCCACGGCTGTTCCGTCTGGCAGGAGAACCGGCAGCGCTATGATGGCTGCGGCCAGCACTGTCGCCAGCAGAACCCAGACCGCGAGGTTGACACGGGCAAGTTTGGATCTGAGCAAGTCCGGCTCCCTTAGGGCGAGGGCCAGCAGTGCAGCCACTAGGATAGCCAGAGCCGGATACACCGGCAGCACATAGTGGGGCAGCTTGGTCGGTACGATTTCAAACACAAGCCAGTTAGGGACAATCCAGGCGGCAAGGAACATGACCGGTGTTGTTTGCCGGTCGCCCCAGGCTTTTCTGAGGGCCGGCAGCAAAAGCAGATTGGCCGGGAAGAACGTGATCAGCAGCAGCACGGTGTAGTAGCCGAAGGGAGCCCCGTGGCTCTCCTGCCCCCCGGCCAGCTTCGGCAACAGGTCTCCGCCGACAGCCTCGCCAAAGAAGGCCCCGTCAGTAGATATCCAGACTCCAATGGCCCAGGGAAGCGTCAGGAACAAAACAAGCCGGCCACCACGTATCGGCCGCAACAGGAACACCCATTTGAGCTCCCGGGTTGCTATCACCAACGCAACAATGGTCAGCCCACTGACCATGGGAGCAATCGGGCCTTTCAACAAGATGCCGATCGCCATCGCCCCCCAGAAAACCATGGCATTGCTGATGCCTGGATCAAGGCGGGATGGGTCGCGGGCAATCCAAACTTTTGCCAGCGCTAATTGAGCCACCATGATGGAGGCGGCAAGCGCGGCATCGGTCTTGGCGATATTGGCTTCGGCCACCAGCACCACAGAAGTAGCGATCAACGTCCCAGCCATGAGGCCCGCGCGCGGACCGTAAAACATCGACGCCATGCGCCAAGTGAGAAGAACGACTAACATAGCGGCGAGCAGAGAGGGGACGCGGAAGGCCCAGATGCCAGGATGTCCGCTCGGCTCGTCTGCGCCCAGCAGGCTTGCGGCCCCGGTCGTCACCGCCTGCATCCAGTAAATCGCCACGGGCTTCTTGGCACGCAGATCCTCCTGAAAATGCGGCACCATGTAATCGCCGGTTTCATGCATCTGAACCGTTGCCTGCGCAAAGCGAGCTTCGTCCCAGTCCAGAGCAGGCAGTGTGAAAAAACCCGGCAGATAAAGCGCGAGGCACAACAGCAAAAGTGCCGTTACCGGACGTTTTTCAACGGCTGCAAAAAATGGCATGGCGCGGAGGCTTCTCAGACAGGTGGGAACCCAACATGGGCATTGGCACGCAATGTGGCAACTTAATGCCCTGATTTAGGCTCCAACACCACCTCTTCACCGGACGGCAAGGCGGCATTCCCGTCTTTGATCCATGCCGCCATATCAGCATACACCCGCTCCCGCTGGAGGTCGCGCAGCAACATGTGCCACCCTTGCGCGTAGCGAACGAAGCGCGTCGGGCCTTTCAGTTGCTGTATCACAGCCTCCACGGGCTCAACCGGCACGATCTCGTCCTTGTCGCCGAATAGCACCAGGGTCGGGCAGTCAACTTCGCTTGCGGCTGCAAAGGCGTCGTCCATCAACGTCACGAGGCCGTAAATGGCGTCGACCCGCGTTTCGCGGATCATCAGCTTGTCTCGGCCCAGCGCCCGCAACATCTCAATGTTGTCCGACGGCCAGAGCCGCAGCCCCTCACCGGTGAGGTAGTACCAGGGGGCCACATGGGCGACAGTCCAAAGGGTGGCCCGGTAGACCGGGTTCAACTGTGACCAGCCCCAGAAGGCAGGGCCGGAGAGGATCAGGCCGTTGATCGGGAGATCATTCTGCGCGGCGGCGACAGTGGATACGGCACCGCCCATGCTGACACCAAGCAGATAGACAGGCACGTTCGGGTCTTGGGCCTGAACAGATTTCACAAGCGAGGCCAGATCATCGGCCAGCGCCTGCGTGCCCGGCCAGCGCCCCCGATTGGGTGTTTTCCCAAAACCGCGTTGGTCCAGGGCGATCAATGATATGCCCTGATCCACGAACCATGATCCCGCCATCTCGAAAGCGTTGCTGTAGTCGTTGAACCCGTGGGCTGCCACAATGATCGCCTGCGGATTTTCAGCTGCGTAGTGTTGAAGCGCGATCAATCTGCCATCAGCCGCCGTCAGCACATCGTCCCGGATCGACACGTCCTTGATTGCGGGACCGGGCAGGTCGAACCGCGGCGCACAGGCCGCCACGAGACACATCATCAGAATGAGGCTTGCGATACGCATCAAGTCAGACCCGCTTTGCGACTTCTGCGCGGAGGACAGGTAACACGTCACTTTCAAACCAGGGGTTCTTCTTCAGCCAACTATTGTTGCGCCAGGAGGGGTGCGGCAATGTAATCGCCTGCGGCATGTATTCGCGCCAGGCGGCCACCGTTTCGGTCACCGTCCTCTTTCGCGATTTGCCCAGATGCCACGCCTGGGCATAGGTGCCGATGATAATGGTGAAATTGATCTGACCCAGCGCTTCAAAGAGTTGTTCCCGCCACAGCGCGGCACAGCGCTTGAGGGGTGGCTTGTCGCCTCCCTTGGCATCAAGCCCCGGAAAGCAGAACCCCATCGGCACAATTGCGATGCGGCTATCATCATAAAATATGTCGCGGTCCACTCCCAACCAATCCCGCAGACGGTCTCCTGAAGGATCATCGAAGGGAATACCACTGGCGTGCACCCGGGTCCCGGGCGCCTGCCCGACAATACAGATGCGAGCGCTGGTGCTGGCGCGCAGGACGGGCCGCGGATCGTGGGGCAGGTCATCTCCGCAGGCAGTGCATGCACGGATGTCAGTCAGCAGCTTTCTGACCGCTGCCTCGTTGGCCATGGCGCCTAGCCCGCGTCCCGCAGCATGTTGCGGGCGATGACCACCTGCTGAATCTGGCTGGTGCCTTCATAGAGCCGGAAGATGCGCACATCGCGATACAACCGCTCGATACCGTAGTCGGCAATATAGCCCGCGCCGCCATAAACCTGCACCGCGCGATCAGCGACGCGTCCGACCATCTCGGAACAGAAATATTTCGAGCAGGATGCTTCCGTTCCAATGTCTTCGCCCGTGTCGCGACGACGGGCGGCATCCATCACCATGCAGCGTCCCGCGTAGGCTTCAGTCTTCGAATCCGCCAGCATGCCCTGCACCAGCTGAAACTCACCGATCGGCTGTCCGAACTGTTTGCGCTCGGATGCATACTCAACACAGTCTGTAATCAGCCGTTCGGCGACGCCCACGCAGACAGCGGAAATGTGCAGGCGGCCGCGCTCAAGAATCTTCATGGCGTTGATGAAGCCCATGCCTTCGTCGCCAAGCCGCAAACGGGCGGGTACGCGTACATTGTCAAAGTTCACGTCACAGATATGCGCGCCCTGCTGGCCCATCTTCTTTTCCGCTTGGCCCAAGCTGATGCCTGGCAGATCAGATGGCACAATGAACGAGGACACGCCCTTGGCGCCCTTCACATCGGGATTGGACCGCGCCATGAGTGTGAAGATGTCAGCTTTGTTGGCATTCGTAATGTACCGCTTCGTGCCGTTGATGACATAATCGTCGCCATCCCGGATAGCTGTCGTGCGAACAGAGCCCGCATCGGACCCGGCTTCCGGCTCGGTCAGGGCAAAACTTGCGATGATCTCACCTGACGCAAGGCCGGGCAGCCACTCCTGCTTTTGTTCGTCCGTGCCGAACATCACAATGCCCTGGCTGCCGATTCCGACATTTGTTCCGAATACGGACCGGAAGGCTGGCGACGTGCGGCCCATCTCAAACATGGTCAGGCACTCGTCCTCCATCGACAGGCCCAGTCCGCCGAATTCTTCCGGTATAGCGAGCCCGAACAGCCCAAGCTCTTTCATTTCCTGAATGACTTCGTCCGGCACCGCGTCATTCTCAGCGACCTGATCTTCGAGGGGCCGCAGCCGCTCGCGGACGAAACGAGAAACGGAGTCAAGAAGCTGTTGGCGGGTTTCGGCGTCGAGGGACATGGTCAGGCAACCTTCCGGCGGGCATGTGAGGATGTGTCAGTTCGGCGCGAGAGTATCGACCTGCCCAAGCAAGGTCAAAGCCGCGTCATGCACTCGTCTGACTGGACAGTGCAGGCCTAAAGATAGACCACGACTGCCATTAGTCGATCTACCCGGCTGCCTGTTTCCGTGAAAGGCAAATAGATGCCTTCAAACTCCCGGTATCCCTTCCCGATAATGGCAAGTGGTCCACCAGCAGCGACCGGTGCCTTTCGTGCGCATATTTTGCTGTAGAAGGACATCATGGTCTCGGAATAGCTTTTTCCGAACTTCGACAGTTCAGACACCTTTGTTCCGGTCAGATTTGCGTCATGTGTTTCTGCGCTGTGAGCGCCCACGAGACGGTAGGAGAAATCCACTGGCGGATTATCATCCCCAGCTTGACCGTCCGCCCAGATCACATCTATCAGCACGATATGCGGGAGCAACCCTTTCAGGGCGCCAGGATCAATCAGATCCACATGCGGCAAGGCCGCGCTTTTGGCTTTGTCCTGCCAAAATGCCAGCCCCTGGTTGGTTACCGGTTGCGCCAGCTCATCAACCGGCTTCATCAAGGACGGTTGATGGCTCGATTTGTCAGAGCTTGTCTTACGGTCGGTCAATCATCACCTTTGGGCAGAATAACGGCAACTCGTCGACTGCCATAGGTGCTGTGATATGACACACGCAATTGAAAAAACACTAACTTCAGAAAATGGATTTGAGCCAATGGATGTTGCGCCACCTGCCGAACTCTCGGATTGGGAAAAATGGGCCTTTGAGGAACCTTTCGAGGACATGGCTGGCCCGTTCTTTTACAAACAATTGCCGAGCGGATTTGTGTCCGCCTTCAAGGTCGAACCGAAGCATCTCAATGGTGGTGGCGCCATTCACGGCGGCATGTTGATGACTTTCGCAGATTACTCGCTCTTCACCATTGCAAAGGCGGAACTGGAAGATACGCCCTCGGTCACCGTTGCGCTCAACGGAGACTTCACGTCTGCAGGGCCGGGTCAGGGCATTATCTATGCGTCTGGAGAGGTCGTGCGGGAGACCGGCAGTATGGTATTTGTACGCGGAACGATTAACGCCGATGATCCCAACAACGGAACCACGCTGCTGAGTTTCAGTGGCATCGTCAAAAAACTGCGAAAGCGCACCTGATGCAACTGCCCCGGCTCTCCATTCTTGACCAAAGTCCCATTCGTGCCGGCGGCACGGCGGCTCAAGCGCTCAATCAGACGATTGACCTGGCGAAACGGTGCGATGCGCTGGGCTATCATCGCTACTGGGTGGCTGAACATCACAACACCAAATCATTTGCAGGGTCCGCGCCTGAGGTTCTCATCGCCCGGCTCGACGCGGAGACCAAAACCATGCGGATCGGCTCCGGTGGCGTGATGATGCCCCATTATGCCCCTTTAAAGGTCGCCGAGACGTTCCGACTGCTGGAGACCCTGTACCCGGGACGCATTGACCTTGGTCTTGGCCGAGCCGCTGGTGCCGAGCCACGCACAACTGCGGCACTCATGCCGGGACCAAAGGCCTATCCCCTGGAAGTCTTTCCCCAACAGGTGCAATTGCTGACCCAGTTCCTCGAAGACGCAACGGGACTGGAAGGCGATTCAGGCGGCTTCCCGGACGATCACCCCTATAGGGGTATCCATGCCGCTCCCATGGGCCCCGGAGTGCCGGACATGTGGCTCCTGGGGTCAGGCGGCGACAGCGCCATGCATGCGGCTCTCTTCGGCCTCAACTATTGCTATGCGCATTTCATCAACCCGGAATCACCCAGCCGCGCCTTTGAGACCTACCGGAAGCATTTCTAGCCTTCGCGGTCTTTGAAAGCGCCCCATGCGGCCATGGGCGTTGGGGTGATGGTGGCAGACACAGAAGAAGAAGCCCGCCGCATTTGCGCCAGCCGCAACCTTTGGGTGCTGTGGATGATGCAGGGCAAGCCCGGGCCCTTCCCCTCCATCGAGGAGGCACTAGCGTACCCCTACACGGACGAAGAACGCGAAATTCTCAAGGGCATTGAGGCCAGGGGCATGACCGGCACAGCGACACAGGTGCGTAACCAGCTCCTGGAGTTGGCGTCGGACCACGACGTGGACGAATTCGCCATCGTCACGATCACGCACGACCATGCGCACCGTGTCCGCTCCTACGAGCTGTTGGCAGATGCTTTTGCCCTTGAGCAGGCGGCCTAGGCGACAATCCCCACGACCGCCCCTGTCATGCAGGTGGCAAGCGTGCCGGCAACAAATGCCTTGCCTGCAAGTCCGATGATTTCGTCGCGCCGCTCAGGAACAAGGCTCGTCAGCCCGCCAATCATGATGCCGACGGAGCCGGGATTCGCAAAGCCGCACAGCGCATAGACCATGATGAGCTGGGACCGGTCCGACAGGGTTCCTGGCTCGAGGCCGATGAGACCCAGATAGGCCAAAAACTCATTGAGCACTGTCCTGGTACCCATGAGCGCGCCGGCACTCCCAGCTTCGCCCCAGGGAATGCCCATAGCCCAGACGATTGGCGCAAAGAGCCAGCCGAAAACACGTTCAAGCGTCAGCGGCGCACCGGCCAGATCAGGCAAAGCCCCTAAGACGATGTCAGCAAGCGCGACGAGCGCGACGGCGACGATGAGCATCGCGGCGATGGCCAGCAATAATTGCAAGCCGCTCGTTGTCCCCTGCACCACTGCGTCCATGCTGCCGCGATATTGAAGCTCCGGGACATCCTCACTGACTGATGTCCCTGTTGTGGTCTCAGGCACCATGATGCGTGCAATGATGATGGCAGCCGGCAGTGAAATGAGGGATGCCGTGATGATGTGCCCAAGTGCACCTTCCACGCGCGCGCCAATTACACTGGCATACAGGACCAGCACCGTACCCGCGACGGTAGCCAGACCAACGGACATCAGGGCGAAGAGTTCTGACCGCGAGAGTTTGGCGAGATAGGGCCGAATCAGAATCGGGGCTTCCACCATTCCCATGAAGACATTTGCCCCCGACGCCAGACCAAGTGCGCCACCGATGTTCAGCACCCGGCGCAACAGGGCAGACAAGGCTCCGACAACTATCGGAAGCACCCGCCAGTGCCAGAGCAGCGCTGCCAATGCCGACACCACAAGAACGATGGGCAGCGATTGGAACGCCAGACTGAAACTGGCCGGCGGATTGATCACCTCAAAAGGTGCGTCTCCACCGCCGACATATCCAAAAACGAATGACGTTCCGGCCTGCGTTGCCGACATCAAAGCGTCGACAATGGTATTGAGAGAGAGCATCGCCTCATGAGCAAACGGGACGCGCAAAAACAACACGGCAATAAGGAGTTGGGCGGCCAGCCCGGCCAGAACGGTTTTCCAGGCAAAAAGTGAGCGGTTTTCGCTCAGACACCAGGCAAGCCCGACAAATGCAAAAACGCCAAAAAGGCTTTGCAAAATCAATAGATTCATAAGCAGGTCCCCAAGACACGAGCCAGAAGGCCGGCCGCAGGACCGCGATCAGCGCTTGAATCTCACTCGCTGGCAGCTTGACCCGACAATGCGGGCATTGCAAAACCTCACCAGCATTTTCTGCGGCGTCCTGCCAGGAACCGCACCCCTCCACAATTCAGGCAAAACGGCCAAAAAGAGGATCAATCAGATCATGACGATTTCGTTCGAAGGTAAGGTGGCAATTGTAACCGGTGCCGGTGGTGGTCTTGGCCGCTGTCACGCACTTGAGCTCGCCCGTCGCGGCGCAAAGGTCGTGGTCAACGATCTTGGCGGTTCTGTTGACGGCTCAGGCGGGTCCTCTGAAGCAGCCGACAAGGTTGTCGAAGAAATCAAGGCGCTGGGTGCTGAAGCCATCTCCAACGGTTCCAGCGTGACCGACGACGCCGGTGTTGCAAATCTCGTGAAGCAGACGGTCGATGCCTTCGGCCGCATCGACATCATGATCAACAATGCGGGCATCCTGCGCGACAAAAGCTTCGCCAAAATGGAGCAAAAGGACTGGGACCTCGTCGTTGACGTGCACCTCGCTGGCTCCGCCAAAGCAACCAAGGCTGTTTGGCCAGTCATGAAAGAACAGCAGTATGGTCGCATCATGATGACGTCATCGTCTTCAGGCCTGTACGGCAATTTCGGTCAGGCAAACTACGGCGCCGCCAAGCTTGGACTTGCGGGCCTCATGAACACGCTGAAGATCGAAGGCCAGAAAGACAACATCAAGGTCAACACCCTGGCTCCGGTTGCCTTTACGCGCATGACCGAGAACCTGATGCCTCCCGAAGCTGAAGCGATGCTGAAGCCGGAGTTCGTCTCGCCGGGCGTTATGATCCTCGTGAGCGAGGACGCACCTACAGGCACTATCCTTTGCGCAGGCGCAGGCGTCTTTGCCGCCGCCCAGGTCGTAGAAGCAGATGGCGTCTATGTGGGTCGCGATGATCTCACCGCGGAAAAGGTTCTTGAGAACTGGGACCAGATCACAGACTTCTCAAATGCCAAGCCCTTCTTCATGGGCGGAGAACAGACTGGCAAGTTCTTTGAAAAGGCCTCGGGCAAGTAAGCCTGCGTTTTTCAAGCGTCAGATGAAAGCAGCCGCGGGTGCGTTACGCACTAGCGGCTGTTTTTGTATCGGATGCCTGAGCGCTATTGCGTGCCTTTGTGACGCGCAATATCTCGTCACGCAACAAAGCTGTATCAATCGGCTTTGAGATGTATCCGTCAAAGCCCTGTGCGAGATAGGCCTCGCGTTGACCAACCATTGCGTTGGCAGTGATGGCAAGGACGGGGATGCTGCCACGGCCATTTGGCAGTTTGCGAATCTCCGCTGTGGCGGTGATCCCGTCCATTTCAGGCATCTGCACATCCATCAACACAACATCGAAGTTTCCGTATGCCACAGCATCCACGGCCTGGCGGCCGTTCTCGACGACCTCATACTGAAACCCGAATCGCTCAATGAATGCCCGCATCAGTTTTTGGTTGATCGGATGGTCGTCGGCGACGAGCACGCGCAGTTCCCCGTTGCGTGAATCGAGCGGATCGTCCGCGCCCCCAGTAGCAACGATGTCATCAACGACTTCAGGCTCTGGATCGCTGACAAAGAAACGGCAGGGTATTTCGACACTGAACGTGGACCCTTTGCCCTCCTGACTTGCGACCTTGATGGAACCGCCCATCAACTGGGCAAATTCCTGGCACAGTGTAAGTCCAAGGCCTGTTCCCCCAAAGCTGCGGGATGTCGACGCATCGGCCTGTGTGAACTTTTCAAAAATACGCTTATGAGCCTCGGCCGGTATGCCGGGACCAGTGTCTTCCACTTCGAAACGGAGCTTGCCCGATTGAGGCGCGGTTGCCCGAATGATAACCGAGCCCTTGGACGTGAACTTCACTGCATTGCCGACGAGATTTGTCAGCAATTGTTGAACTTTGCGGCTGTCGAGCTCCGCGCGGGCGGGCACAGACGCGTCTATCTCGACGGTGAACTCAAGCCCCTCATCCCGAGCGCGCGGTGCCCAAAGCGCCTCGATGCCTTCAATGATGCGCCGGGGATCCTCCTCTTCGGCGTCAAGCGACATGCGTCCGGACTCAATGCGGGACAGATCCAGCGTGTCGTTTAGCAGTGCTAGCAGGTTGTCGCCGGACTGCACGATGGTCTCGGCATAGCTGCGCTGCTCTTCTGACAGATCACCCCGCAATAGCATTTGGCCCATGCCCAGCATCCCGTTCATGGGAGTGCGAATTTCGTGGCTCATGATAGCCAGAAACTCGGTCTTGGCCTTGTTCGCCTGGTCCGCACGGCGACGGTCAGCTTCTGCTGCCTGCCGCGCAATTTCCAGCTCTCCGATCAGCTCATCCTTGTCTGCCTGAACGGCAAACACATCGCGGCTGAGGCGTAAATTGGCGATCGTGTTACGGGCGACCAGGATCACCAGAACAATCGCGAGGCCTGCCAGAGCGATGTCGGCAGGTCGCTCAGCATATAGCGCCGGCACAAACATGATCAGGAGACCTGGGACCGCGCCGCTGGTGATCGCAATTCTCGGAATAGCTCCGTTCTGGTTTGTCACGACTATAAGCGAGCCCGACCATGCCAACAGGACCAAAGTCGTACACAGAGGGTCACCTTTCCCCATACCGAACAACAGTCCGGGTGCCCAAACAAGAAGGGTTCCAAAGGAACATATTTGCAGCAGTGAAATTCTCTGATGAACGTTCCGAATGGTTGTCTTTGTGCGGCTTATTTTCATCCGAACGAGGAAGAAGGCCACCTCAGCCGCAAACACCGCAGCTGCCCATATCAGTGCTTCCGTTCCCAGACCGACAGATGCAAAGGCAAGGGCGAGTAGCCCCGCGATAAGCGCAGTATTGAGCAGGTCCCACCGGTGCACGTCGAGGTAGTTCTCAACGCTGGCAATTGCCTCGTCGAGCTCCGCCTTGCTGCGCGGCTTCCCCCACAGGGCATGCCGGATGGAATCCCAATACGTCATACCCGTGATGATGGGTTATCACCGGTTAAAATTTTGATGGCAATTGGACACGAAAAAGCCGGGGCGCATAGGGCACCCCGGCTGGTTTGGTTAGCAAAGGCTTAAGGGTTTACAGACCCAACACAGCCTTGGCCATGATGTTGCGCTGAATCTCGTTTGACCCAGCATAAATCGAGGCTTTTCGCAGGCTGAAATAGTAGGGTGCGGTGACCGGCGCATAGTCCGGGCCCACCATCTCTTCGTTGGACAAGGCAAATGTGTCCTTAACAAACGGCATTCCGTAGTAGCCGATGCCCTCAAGGGCAAGTTCCGAAATTGCCTGCTGAAGCTCTGTGCCGCGGCATTTCAGCATCGACGATTCCGGCCCCGGGTTCTGGCCATTGGACATGGCTGAGAAAATCCGCAGCTCGGTGAATTCCATGGCGCGAATCTGAGTCTCGATGTCGTTGACCTTGGCCTTGAAGTGGGGCTGATCAGCCAGCACTTCACCGTTGACCATCGTGTCTTTGGCAATCTTCCGCACCTTGCCCAAAGACCGGTAAAGGCCCGGGCCATAGGCATTGCCGCGCTCGAACTCGAGCAGGTACTTGGCGTAAGTCCAGCCTTTGTTCTCTTCACCGATGAGATTTTCCTTGGGAACCTTCACGTCCTCGAAGAATACCTGGTTGATTTCCTGCTTGCCTTCGGCAGGACCATCAAGCGTAACCAGCGGTGCGACCTTTACACCCGGCGTGTGCATGTCGATAAGCAGGAACGAGATCCCGTCCTGACGTTTTTCCATCTTTTTCGTGCGAACGAGACAGAAGATCATGTCCGCATGTTGTGCCTGGGTCGTCCAGATCTTAGAGCCATTACACAGGTAATGGTCGCCCTTGTCCTCGGCCTTCATCTGGAGTGACGCGAGGTCAGAACCGGAGCCCGGCTCGGAGTAACCCTGACACCACCACACATTGCTGGCGAGAATGTCCGGCAGGTATTTCTGCTTCTGCTCTTCAGAACCGAATTTCATGATGACAGGTGCCACCATCCGAATGCCGAAAGGAACCGTCAACGGCACTCCGGCGGCGGACATTTCGCTGTCAAAGATGAAGTGCTGGCTGGGCGTGAAGCCAGGACCGCCATGCTCTTCGGGCCAGTGCGTTGCCGCCCAGCCTTTCTCATGCAGCCGCTTCTGCCACATGATGTGATCTTCCTTGTCGAGATAACCGTTCTTGGTGAGCGACATCTTGCGACGAAGGTCGTCGGTGAAAGCTTCGGCAATGAAAGCGCGAACTTCTTCGCGGAATGCATTGTCTTCTTTTGAAAAACTTAGATCCATGGATCAGCTCCTAATCCGTATGCTGATTATTTAACGATGTCGAAGAACTGGCTGTCAGGTGCACCAGCCACAAGGCTGGCAAGCTTGGGAAGACCTTCTTTCATGTGCGGCTGCTCGCGGTGGCTATCGAGCGCCGCCTGATCCGCCCATTGCTCCATCACCACAAACTGCACGTTCCCAGCTTCATCAACCTTCCGATTGCGGTACAGGTCATACATCTTGCAGCCTGGCTCATGGGCGTGAACGCCGGCTCGCATGGCCAGGAAAACGTCTTCGAATTCCTTTTCCTTGCCAGCAAGAACCGGGATTCGCACAACGCCGCCCAATGTTCCGTTTAGAGCCACTATACGTCTCCTGAGAGGTTGGGCGGCTTACGCAACCGGGTCCAGGTAATCAAGAACCGGTGCACCACCAAGAACGGCGCCGAGTTTGGGCCCCGCTGCCTTGAAATGATCTGACTCACCATGGGCTTTGAGGGCAGCGTCGTCCGTGTAGCGCTCCATGATCACGTATGTAGAGGCGTCGGCCTTGGACTTGTAGACGTCATACATTTCACAGCCCGGTTCATTGGCAAGCACCTGTTCGCGAAGGCCCTTGAAGACTTCTTCAAACTCGGATTCCTTGCCTGCCTGTACGATGAGTGTTGCGACAATGCCAACAGCGGCCATGATACTCTCCCTTGGGAATTGTGTTGTTTTCAAAGGTTTAAATTGCGTCGGCGGGACTGTATGTCCATGCCTGCCACGGGGCAAATCCGCCCATGTGGCAAAAATGCAAACCGGTTTGGCGCCATCCAGCTAACGCCCTTTGTATGTGGGCGATCTTTTCTCAATAAACGCAGACACGGCCTCCGCATGATCATCAGTATGGTGGGCCAAAGCCTGCATATTGGCGGACATATCCATGATCTGGTCGAAGGTGGTTGTCATGCCTTGACGCATGAGCCGTTTGGTCATGCGCAGCACGTGTGGCGGCTGGCCAGCCATTTTGTCTGCCAATGCCCGGGCTTGCGTCAAAAGGTCATCATGGGGCACCACACGGCTGACCAAGCCCCAGTCGCAGGCTGTTTCAGCGTCGATGACGTCACCGGTAAAGAACAGCTCTGCCGCACGGGCGGACCCGATGACACGTGGCAACAGCCAGGACCCGCCATCCCCGGGCACAAGCCCGATCTTGAGGAAAGTCGCGCCGAAAATTGCCTTGTCAGAGGCAATGCGCGTATCTGCCAGGCACGCGACATCATTTCCCAGACCGATTGCCGGGCCGTTCACAGCCGCAATCATGGGGACTTCCAGTGACCAGAGAGATTTTACGATCCGATGAATACCCGTGTAGTAGCCCCGCGCAATGTCTACACCTGGCCCGCTGAAGCTTCCGGCCTTCTCATTCATGGCTTTGATATTGCCGCCGGCGGAAAAGGCTTTGCCAGCACCGGTCAGAATGACGGCACGAACGTCAATATTGGCATTTATCTGTTCCGCGGCCTCGGCAAAGGCTGGGCCATCCTCTGCTTCACCCAGCGCGTTTCGTGAATCGGGACGGTTGATCGTCAGCGTGGCGACATGGCCATCGATATCAAGGACAAGCGGATGGGTTGTCATTATGGTTCCTCAGACTCTTGGCTGGAAATGCATACTTTTCCTTGCCGAATGCCAATTCAGCGAAGCGGTTGTTAACACATTTCGGGCATTCTACGGAAATAAGGGCGTCCCGGGCGGGATTGCCCCTTTTGTCGATTGAGTATCCGGAGTGACAAGGCGTGACCTCGTCCCCTACCCAGAGCGAGCGGAGTGCGGCACGTTCACAAATGGACTATTTCGTCCAGAACATGTCGCCCTCGGCCTACCTCGTCCCGGTCTTGATGGCCGGCGTCGGAGCCATCTTGCTTTTCTGGGCGAGCCCACTTCCGGTTTTCCTTTGGACTGCTGCCACAATCGGTAGCTATCTGACTTTCTACTATGTCTGCAAGCAGCAGCGTCCATCAGTCAGCCAGCCCGAAAAAGTGGATCGGTGGTCAAAGCGTGCAGTGGCTTTGAACACACTCGCAGAAGTCTCATGGGCATCTATGGCAATCTGGTTCTGGGTGCCAGGAGATGTATTTAACAACGCCTTTATGCTCGGTGTCATGGCAGCGCACCTTTCGATGGCGGTCGGCCATTCCTCAAATTATCTGCCGCTCATGTACGGATCGTTACTCGTACCCGCTGCCGCGTTGGTACTTAGGCCGCTTGCGACAGGCGATCCGATCCTCATGTCGGTCGGCGCGCTCGCGGCTGTCTACACATATTTCCTGTATCTGATGGGAAAAGCGCTCAACAAAACGTCGACAGCCATGCTGACGCTGCGAGACGAAAAAGATGCTCTGATCGAGAAACTTGAATCAGAGAAAACCACCGCAGAGGCAGAACGTTTCAAAGCTGAAGAAGCCAGTCAGACCAAGTCGACCTTTCTGGCCAGCATCAGTCATGAATTGCGCACGCCGCTGAATGCCATCATCGGATTTTCGGATGTCATGCGCGGCGAAACCTTCGGGCCCTTAGGCCACGACAACTACAAACAATACGCCACAGACATTCACGGCAGCGGCCAGCATCTGCTGTCTCTCATTGATGACGTGCTGGACCTTGCCCGCATCGAGGCGGGACGCCTCGAGCTTACGGAAGAACCAGTGGACCTGGGTGAGATGGCGAAGGAATGCCTGCGGATGATAGAGATATCCGCTGGTAGTCGCGGCATCTCGCTAGAGTGCGATATGCCCAAGCATCCGCCAAGGATTCTGGCGGACAACCGCGCCATACGACAACTCTGGCTGAATCTGAT
>ERZ1740067.1304-NODE-1304-length-17430-cov-7.191655_pt1 | contig 17430 bp, 14 predicted proteins | sample MGYA00581736_ERZ1740067 | MGnify/ENA primary metagenome ERZ1740067 (study PRJEB43018, sample SAMN04849236) | marine metagenome | isolation source: floating plastic debris | place: Pacific Ocean | collected 2008-08-27 | study: EMG produced TPA metagenomics... | reverse complement strand
CATGAGCGCATAGTCATGAGCGCATCAGCATTGCTAGCGTTAGGGCTTAAACACAAAATCGTAGCCTTGATATTCTCCTTCGCTGTATTTCACTATCAACCAAGCTTCTGGATCAAATGCCAGCGGATAAGCTTCTCGGTCAATTGTTTTTACAGTATTTGTTTTAGTCTCAGCACCGCTCTCGGCACTTTCTACATAGGTACTCTCTACAGGCGTGAGCGCAGGTAGCGTGCAGTAAGGCTCAGCCACAACCTGACGAACGGCCTCTCGGGTAGAGCGAGTAGGCATTTCAAGCAAACTAGAGAGTTGTCCACGAGAAACTTCTGCCCCGGATTTGACGACTTGCTCACAGTTGGAATCAGCGATCGCCTGGGAAGAGACCTGCGTCGGCAATATAGTGGCCATCGCGAGAACCGTAATCGCACCACCTGCGCCCAAAAGTTTACGACGGTGAGGGGTGAAAAAGCGAAGGAGGGGCTGACCTGAGCGGGGACCAGAATGGCGGCCAGAACCACGGCTATCTGTTTGGCCAGGGTTTGAGGCAAGCTGCTTAGATAGCCGAGTGTTCGCTACTCGAGGGTGCGCGGCACTATGACGCGTTGCATCTGATCTATTTCGCGTTGTTCTAATGTTTTGCTTTGCTTTGTACTGAGCACGCCGAGACATTCGTCGAGAACTGAGAGGCCCAGTAGAAGGGGTTTGAGATGCGTAAGGGTGGGACATCGGTCGTCTCCAAAACCATTGATTAATACAAATATAGTATAAATGAACTATCTAAGGCAATCATTTTCTTTGAGCTGTCCATTTAGCCCCTTAATTTGAGCCCTTAAGGTGCTGAAGCTTGTGGGGTTTACGGACCTCTCGCGAGCACTGCTGGGCTATGCAGCTTTTTCCAAAACTTTCTAAGCTGTAAGGAGTCTGCATAGAGAGTCACTGCTTTTGATTTCATGAACCGCACCCTCGTTTGGTATCGCCGCGACCTCCGGATTCACGATCACGAACCCCTTTATCGTGCAGCTCGCAGGGGGGCGGTTATTCCTGTATTTGTTTTCGACAGAGCCCTACTGTTACATCCCGAGACAGGGTCTGGGCGAGTGCAGTTTATGCTGAGCTGCCTGGCATCGTTGGATCAAGATTTGAGATCGCGTGGCGGCAGGCTCATCCTCAGAGAAGGTGACCCGGTCAAGGTTCTCCCTCAGCTACTCAAAGAAACTGGCGCAGAAGGCATCTACAGCTATATCGACTACGAACGCATCTATGGACGCGTCCGCGATGCTCGATTGAACAAAGCATTAGCAATAGAAGGTCTTAAGATTCGATGGTTTGAGGCACAAGGCGGGACACCTGAGCTGATCAGCTATCCTGCCTATCGACAGCTGTGGTATCAGCAAATGCGATCGCCCCTCATCCCAACCCCACAAACCATCAACGTCCCGCCAGATATTACCTCCGAAGAGCTACCCACCATTGAGCAGCTAGAGCACACGGCCAGCGGAATGTACATCCCGCCGGGTGGAACCACAGAGGCCCGCAAGCTACTGAACGTATTTTTTGATCGAGGCAAAGCTCGCAGCTACTATTGGCAGCTGTCTTATCCAGGCACGAATGCTACCAGCGGACTCAGTCCGTACATCAAATACGGCGCAATTTCTATTCGTGAGTGTGCACAACGAGTGTGGCAGCGGCAGACGGAGCCACAGTGGTGCGACGACAAGCGGGTGCAGCGCAGCAGCCATCAGCTGATTTCTCGTTTGCGGTGGGGAAGTGGGTTTACGCAGCGGTTTCGATATTTGCCCCAGCTGGAGGTGCGATCGCTCTACACCCCCTTTGAAACTGGCCCAGCCGAACACAAGTTCTCCAACCCCACCATGATTGAAACCCTTAAGCACGGCGGCTGGGACTACAGCTTAGAACACTACGAGCGGTGGAAAAATGGCGAAACCGGCTACCCTATCGTCGATGCTGCCGCTCGCTGTCTAAAGGCAACTGGCGGCTGGCTCGCGCTCAACTTCCGCGTTCGCGCCATCTATGCCAGCTTTCTGTGCAACCTCATCGGCATGGACTGGCGCTATGGCGCGCTCCACTTTATGCGCTACCTCATTGATGGCGACTGCCCCATCGACCACTATCAATGGGCCCAGCAGGCAGGCGTCACCCACTGTCTTAATAAAGCTTGGATTCGCATCTACAATCCTCAACAAGAGGCCATCGACCGCTGCGACCCCGAAGGCAAATTCGTGCACCATTGGCTCCCCGAACTTGCCCACCTGCCCCCCGAACAGCTCGGCACTCTACCCAAGGTCAAAGGTTACCCCGAACCTATTCTCAACTATGAAGAAGCCCGCACCCGCCGCGCCCGCCGCATTGACGACCTGCGCCACGACATTATCCACGCGCCAATTATTGAGCCCCTTTTTACCCGACTGCCAGAAGACGTCACGCCCTTCGGTGCAGGCCTATTTCCCAGCGACGTTCGCTGGGCCCAAAAGCCCATCGAATCCCTCTATCCCGCCGCACTCGAGCTCGACGATTTGGACTCACCCGCGTTCAAAACGCTGCGAACTTGGTTTATCGCTCATGGCAGCTGGCTGGACAATCCGAAACGTCAGCAAATTGCTAGAAGCAAAAACCGTCAAAAACGCAAGGCAAACCCAGATACCGGTCAGCTTAGCTTGCTTGGATAGGCGACCCTAGCGTCGAGTGACTCACAATTTGTTTCTTAAGCTGATTCGAGCAATTCGCTCAAACAGACAACCAGAATTATAGAAGAGCCAGTAGTAGCGCTAAGAAGACGCCATGGCTGAGCGGTCAGGGCGGGCGAAGATCATACGGCCTGCGGAGGTTTGTAGTGCGCCAGTGACAACAACAACTAAGTTATCGCCGATGAATTCATTGCCTTCTTCAACTACCACCATTGTGCCATCGTTCAAATAACCGACGCCCTGCGAGGGTTCCTTGCCCTCTTTAAGAACGCGGATTTCAATATCGTCGCCAGGGAGATAGGTTGGGCGTAGTGCCTTGGCTAAGTCATTGATATTGAGGACGCTGACTTGCTGGACACTGGCAACTTTGTTGAGATTGTAATCAGTCGTGAGCAGACCAGCTTTGGTTTCTTGGGCTAGCTTAACGAGCTTGGCATCGACAAGGTTGATATCATCATAGTCAGCAGGGTCAATGGTTACGCGCTGTGGGTAGGCTTTACGGATACGATTGATGATATCGAGGCCGCGTCGGCCTCTGGCACGCTTTTGATCGCTAGAGGAATCGGCAACACGCTGCAACTCTTGGAGAACAAACTGAGGCACGAGAAGCTGGCCTTCGATGAAGCCAGTTTTGAGCAAATCTTCTATCCGACCATCAATAATGCAACTGGTGTCGAGCACTTTTGCCTTTGAAGGTTTAATAGTGCCTTCATTGATCAGCATGGTTTCGTAGCTGTTGGGATTGATGAGTCTGAGCAGGGCTCTGCCATTGCTCTCTGCCAGGCTCATACCAGATACTGCAAACAGTAAGCTACCCATCACAGCAGTGACCGGCTTAATAAAGCCAAACTCGTTGGGAATAGGCAGCAGAAAAAGCGGCGCCAGCATTAGATTAGCGATCAGCAGTCCAATGACTAAGCCCGCCGCCCGAGCCAAAAGACGATCGGGGGCCATGTCTTTGATGTCGCGCTCAATTCGCCGGTAGCTGGTTTGTACGATGAGACCGACAGCAACACCCACTAGCGCACCAAACCCTGCTGTAACGGACTCTAGGCCCTCTATATTGGTGACTTGACTGAGCGCAGAATCGGGTAGGAAGTCGATGCTAAAAAAGCCGACGGCTGCTCCAGTCAAAACAAATGAAAATACGATAAGTGCGTCGAGCATAGGTTATGGATGTAATTGCTTGGCGAGTGCTTGGCGAGTGCTTGGCGGCGCTGCCTCTAGCGATGCGATGCCTGCGCATATTACAGAGATCACGACATGATGAAAAGCACTGATGTGATTAAGATTACGGCTATTATAGGGGTTTGATTAGCACTTCCTTCTGTATATCTTTCTTTTTGTAATCTTGACAAGATCCGCCTACGTCCACATTCCATTTTGCCGTCGCCGCTGCTTTTACTGCGACTTTGCAATTTCTGTAGTAGGCGATCACAAACGTGGGAACAGCTCTAGGACTATCAGCCGCTACATCGAAACTCTCATCCGCGAAATCAACGCCACCCCAGTCGTGGGACACAGTTCAGCTGGCCACAGTTCGGCGGACCACAGGCCGGACCAAAGTTTAGAAAAGAGACCACAGCCTTTAGAAACGGTCTTTTTCGGTGGAGGAACCCCATCTCTACTGGCGCCCGCTCAGGTAGAGAGAATTCTTGCCACTCTAGATAAACGCTTTGGCATTGCTAGCACAGCTGAAATCTCAATGGAGATGGACCCAGCCACATTTGAGCTGGACCACGCCCAAGGGTACAAAGCTGCGGGCATTAATCGGGTGAGCTTGGGCGCACAGGCATTTCAAGACGAGCTACTAGCGGCGGCGGGGCGATTTCATCGTCGTGAGGATATTACACAAGCCGTCAAAACACTGCAAACAGCCGGATTCGAGAACATTAGCCTGGATTTGATTTCTGGGCTGCCGCATCAAACGATGGCACACTGGGAGGCATCCTTGCAGGCGGCGATGGCCTTAACCCCCACACACCTATCCATTTACGATCTCATCGTAGAACCTCAAACGGCCTTCGCCCGCTACTACACCCCCGGAGAAAAGCCTTTACCGAGCGATCACACCACCGCTGAAATGTATACCCTTGCGCAGCAAACCCTCACGGGACAAGGCTACAGTCACTACGAAATTTGTAACTTCGCCCAACCTGGCTACGAAGCTCAGCACAACCTCACCTACTGGCGCTGTGAACCCAACTACGGATTTGGCATGGGCGCAACCAGCTATCTCCCCCAGCCCACAGGCCCCCAAAGAAACGAAAGCCCCCGCACCCCAGCCACCAAACAGGACGGGGGAGAAAAAAAAATCGAGAAGGCAGGAAAAACAAACGAACCGACCTTGCCCCCGACCGAGCAAGTCCTGGAAAACATCATGATGGGCCTACGGCTGAAGCAGGGCATTTCCTTAGAAAGCGTGAACCAGGTATTTGGCGAGGCAGGTCTAAAAAAGTTGAGCCAAGCGCTGATCCCTCATATCCAAAAAGGTTGGATCATCCTCCAACACTCCCCAATCGATTATTCTCCTAGCAACCAGCACAATGTTAGCCATCGGCAGCAGAGTGTGTTTCCCCACAGCCACATCCGTCTAAGTGATCCCTATGGCTTTCTCATGTCGAACGTCGTCATTACAGATGCTTTTAACGCCATAGAAGCCGTCACCCCACTCACCTGAAGACCGAGCTAAATAATAAGGAGAATCACAACCTTTCTAGACAGGCTCCCGCTTTGCAGTAATATAGCCCTCTGTAAAGACCCATTAAGACCCAAAGTCTTCCAGCTGCTCTTTTATTTTTTTTATGCCTAAGGTACTCGTCTCCGACCCTATCGACCAAACAGGCTTGGACATTCTTGCCCAAGTCGCCACTGTTGACGTCAAAACAAAACTGCCTCTAGAAGAACTCATCTCTATCATTCCTGAATACGACGCCCTCATGATTCGCTCGGGCACCAAAGTAACCCAGGCAGTCATCGAAGCCGGTAAAAAGCTCAAAATTATTGGCCGCGCTGGCGTTGGTGTCGATAACGTGGATGTTGTCGCCGCGACTCGTCGGGGCGTTGTTGTCGTTAACTCACCGGAAGGCAACACCATTGCTGCTGCTGAGCACGCACTGGCAATGATGCTCTCGATGTCGCGCTACATCCCTGCAGCCAATAAATCGATGAAAGCCGGTGATTGGAACCGAAAAGCCTTTACGGGCGTAGAAGTGTACAAGAAAACGCTCGGCGTCGTTGGCCTGGGTAAAATTGGCTCTCACGTGGCGAAAGTGGCGCGGGCCATGGGGATGAACTTGCTGGCATTTGATCCGTTTATTTCTAGCGATCGCGCTGAAGAACTGGGCTGTCGCCTAGTAGAGATGGACCTACTCCTTAGCGAATCAGACTACATCACTCTCCACATTCCCAAAACCTCCGAAACCGCCAACCTGATCAACGCAGAGTCCCTGGCAAAAATGAAGCCCACCGCACGAATTGTGAACTGCGCTCGCGGCGGCATCATTGACGAAGCAGCCCTAGCGCAAGCCCTCAAAGACGGCGTTATTGCGGGCGCGGCCCTCGACGTTTACAGTGAAGAGCCCTTAGGCGAGTCACCCTTAAGATCAGTTGATAAATCACTCGTACTCACGCCTCACCTTGGCGCTTCTACCGCAGAAGCACAGGTCAACGTTGCCGTAGACGTCGCTGAGCAAATTCGCGATGTCTTGCTCGAATTGCCTGCTCGTTCAGCCGTGAACATCCCAGGGTTACGCCCCGACGTCCTCGAAAAGCTGGGACCTTACCTACAGCTCGCCGAAACACTCGGCAATTTTGTTGGTCAGCTCGCAGGGGGTCGTATCGAAGAACTCAACATTCGCCTGCAAGGAGAGCTCGCGCAAAACGATACTAAGCCTATCGTGGTAGCGGCCCTAAAGGGTTTGCTCTCGAATGCCCTGCAAGAGCGTGTGAACTACGTCAACGCCTCCATTGAGGCAAAAGAGCGTGGCATTCGCGTCGTAGAAACTCGCGACACTACCGTGGAAGATTACACAGGGTCTTTGTATCTATCTGCCAAAGGCTCCCTTGGCGAGCACTCGGTTACCGGTGTGCTACTCGGCGGCAGCGAAATTCGCCTAATTGACATGGACGAATTCCCCATTAACGTGCCACCGACCAAGTACATGCTCTTCACCTTGCACCGTGATATGCCCGGCATTATCGGTAAAATCGGCTCTTTGCTCGGCAGCTTCAACGTGAACATCGCCAGCATGCAGGTGGGCCGTAAAATCGTACGAGGCGATGCTGTCATGGTGCTGAGCATCGACGATCCCCTACCCGCAGGTATCTTGGATGAGATTAAGAAGGAACCGGGCATTCGCGATGCCTACACAGTCGTGCTGTAACCCCTAATCAGAGACGCTTATAAGGGCAAAGCATGACTATGCCCTTATAAGCTCTCCTTTCGCCTACTCTTTTCGCCTGGCCTTTTCGACTGCCATGTCCCTCCAGAACAGCCATACCCCCGAAAAATGGTGGGAAGTTATCGTCAGCTGCCCACCCACACTAGAAGACAGCGTTTACTGGGCCTTTGACGAGCTCGGCAGCAAGGGCACTGCCAGCCAAATAAAGGACGACCGACGGGTGGTGACGGCCTACTTTCCCCAGGTTCAGTTCCAGCCCTCAGACTTTGAAGGGCTCCGATCTACCTTGCTCAATAGTGCGGCAAATCAAGCAGATACGCTGATTACAAGTGCGGTGCGGCAGGCAGGCGGGATAACGACCCTGCCGTCTGTAGACATTAGCTGGCAGCTCATCGACGAGGAAGACTGGGCAAAGAGCTGGAAGACTCACTGGAGAGCTGAGGAAATCGGTGATCGCCTACTCATCAACCCTGCCTGGATGGAAGCACCCGAAACGGCGAGAACCATCCTCACACTTGATCCGGGCAGTGCCTTTGGCACGGGTGCACATGCCACGACTCAGCTATGCTTGGAAGCGCTCGAAAAACAGTCACTCTCGGGTACCACGATTGCGGATATCGGCTGCGGGTCAGGCATTCTCTCCATCGCGGCACTGCTGTACGGCGCAAAACGTGTTTTGGCAGCTGACGTAGATCCGCTAGCTGTCAGCTCGAGCCAATCTAACGCTGAGCTCAACGGCATAGAGGCAAGTACCCAGCCCAATGCCGCCCAGCTTGCCGTGCAGCTAGGGAGCCTGCCAGAAATTATCACCATGGCAGAGGCTACAAATGTGCTTCCAGTCGACGGCATTGTCTGCAATATCCTTTCTGAAATCATCGTAGGGCTCATTATTCCTCGGCTCAGTGAACTGGCTGGCCCAGCTACCTGGGGAATTCTCAGCGGCATTCTCACAAGCAAAACACCCTGGGTAGAAGAACATCTCACCGCCTACGGCTGGCAGGTGACTGGCATCACCCACCAAGATGAGTGGTGCGCCATGAATATTGCATTGGCCGATACCGCATCAGCATAAAAAACACTGCATGAAAGATACCGCCAGCTTCCTGATCAAAGTTCTGCTTCTCTCCACGATTGCCAGCGTTTTGATTAAGGTTGCAGGTCCTAGATTGCCACTGCAAGCCATAGAGGTCACGGCACTCAACTATCTCGCCGTTATAATCATCACGTTACCCAGCCTTGCGCTGGGGACTTTTCTTTGGTCCAAAAGCCGCTCTAAGCTCCGATAGTATTCACCCGTATACCCGAGGCATCTCCAGCACAGTGCGTATCATGGTGACTGAGCGGAGCCGTAGCCTAGCGGCGTGGCAAAGCCAAGGGCGTAGCTTTCCCTAGTAACCGCCAGTTATGCCCACTATTGCCGATATCAACGATAAAATCCGCCAGGGCAAAGCAACGGCGTGGACCATCACAGAAGCCAAAGCCCGCATAGAAGAGATGGGCATCACTGCTGCGGCCAAGGCTGTGGATGTGGTCACAACAGGTGCCTTCGAGCCCATGGAAGGATCCGGGGCCATGCTCAATCTTGGCCATACCGATCCACCGATCAAAATCATAGAATGTCATCTGGATGGCGTACTGGCATACTCAGGGTTTGGCGCGGTTGATCTCTACATTGGGGCTGGGCAAATCGCCACACCGAGTCGGGAGCGGCGGGATAGCGATGCAGGACTTCGGCTACGCTCAGCCACCGAGCGTGGCGGCGGTCATGTGATTGCCGATCTAATTGCCGATAAGTCGGTGAAGTTAACGGCTACCGGGCAGGCAACGGATTGCTATCCTCGGGCGAATCTGGATACGACCATTACGCGCGATCGCATCAATCAGTTCTACCTATTCAACCCGCGCAACCTCTACCAAAATTTCATTGTGGCCGTCAACGGCGGCGATCGCCCCCTGTTTACCTACATGGGCCCCTTGCAGCCCCGCCTTGGTAACGCTGTTTATGCTAACACAGGCGCGCTTTCCCCTCTGCTCAACGACCCCGACCTGAAAACGGTTGGCATTGGAACGCGCATCCTCCTCGGCGGCGGCGAGGGCTATATCGCTTGGGAAGGGACTCAACATTTTCCCCTACAGCGACGACTGCCAAACCGAGCTCCCGTAGGCCCAGCCGCAACAGTTGCCCTGATTGGCGATGCCAAGAAAATGGATGCTCACTGGGTGCGGGGATGTTACTTCAAAGGATATGGCCCTTCGCTCATGCTGGGCGTTGGCGTACCGATTCCTATCCTCAACGAAGCCGTTCTCGCTAGCTGCGCTGTTAAAGACGAAGCGCTAGTCGCCCCCGTTGTCGACTTCTCTATCCCTAGGCGAGTCCGTCCCACCTTTGGCCTAGTCAGCTATGCCCAGCTAAAGTCCGGCCATTTGATCCTCGATGGAAAAAAGGTACGAACAGCACCGCTCGCTAGCCTGTATCTGTCCGGGCAGGTTGCCCTCGATCTAAAGCAGCGGATAGAGTCAGGCGAATTTGAACTCACCGTCCCCGTCGCGGCACTCCCAACCGACACACAGTTCATGCCACAAGATAGCTGGGGACCACAGATTAATATGACGTAGACCTATAACGACGCAAGTCTGTATGCCAAAGAATGACGTTGGAGACTTACGCCGTCATTAACATAGAGTTGAATGACGCTGAATGGCATAGAGCCAAAACTAGGAGCCAAAAACTACGCGTCGGCGGCCTCTGTCGCGACTGATGTCGCGGAGACTTCACTAGGAGCCGGTTCACCTGCTGCCTTGGGCTTGGGCTTGGGCTTAGGAGGGGCAGCTGCACTTCGAGGCTTACTACTACCACCACCAGGGCGACGGCGACCACCTTTCTTACCTTTTGGCTTTTTCTTGGGAGGAACGACAGCAATAGAATTGCCTTCTACCAACACCAGCTTTCCATCTTGTCGCTCAACCTTCAAATCCCAGAAATAACCAGTGGTCCTACCCGTAAGTTTGCCGCTGACGAGTAGCTTAAAGGGACGCTTAGGCTTAGCCGTCTCAGACTTGCTCTTTTGAACAATATTGACAGTAATTTCGCCCGATTCCTCAGCGTACTTGGCAATTTCACCTCTGATCGAGAACTGGTTGCACAGATCTTCAGCTTCTTCGCTCGATAGGGGACGGTCTTCCTCGTTCTCATATTCTGCGTCCGCATTCAGCGTTTCAGGCTCCCAGACACCTACAATTTGAACATGAAGCGCTGGCACCTTTTCTTCTAAACCGCTATCTTCCGGACCTTTTTTAACGCTTTCCTTTTCATCTGAGCTGCCATCCACGTTGGCCTCTTCAGTATCTGATTTGGCCTCTTCAGCGTCTTCTTTGTCTTTGTAGAGCGTACGAGGATACACCACCCAGAGGTGTTCCTTGTCTAGCTCCAAATGCTTTTTAATCAGGCTAGTCACTCGGCCTAACAAAACAGCATCAATCACTGTGCCGTCTTCCGCAATAATGTCGCCCCGATTAAACTGCTCTTCGGAGGCCTTATATTTTCCTTTTAGCAGGCCAATTGCCCGATATTGCATCGGCTCACTAGGGAGTGAGATAGGACCAGGTCGCTGAGGCGTTGGCGGTTCTTCGACAGCTGGCTTAGTGGCGGCTGGCGCAGCAGCTGGAGCCACTGGCTTTGGCGGCTTTGGTCTAGCAGGCGGCTTGAGGAGCGAGCGACTAGGCGGCTTGCGCAGATCAGCCTTATCAGCACTGGGCTTTTCCGCCTCTGCGCTAGCAGAAACACTGCCGTTTACTTTACTTTCAGGTGTAGATGATGAGCGAGAACCCATTGAGGGAGGGGAGGGTGCAGCAGGTGACTGGACATGTTGAGCGTTTGACTGAGTCAAAGAAGAGGTGCCCGTAGCGAACTGGGCAGAAGACATAGATGTACCTTGGGGGCGGCTGGCGGCAGAACTCATCAATCCTCAAACTCCTGAAACTGTACCTGCAACTCTGACAGTGAAAGCAACCCTACTCGAGTGAAATTCACCCCGAGTATTGTAAGTTGCCCTCTGTATCTATACATATGTTTTGTATCTATACATATATGCAATACGTAGTCACCGTTATGGCGACTCAACAATAGTTTTGCTTTTCAAACCTTAGACTAGCATCAGCGTCAAACCCGATTTGGGTTACTCCGATACGTTTTATAAGATGATTCCTTATTTTTAGAGCTTTTAGTGCGCAAAACGAAAGACACAGGCTAAGTGTCTAAATCTAGACGCACACATCATAGGGACACAAAACTATGTATTGCTTCCAGGCTAGCGTAGACAGCTAAACCTCATGACTGAGAGTTCACGGTTCTTGTCAAAAAAGGAACACCTGAGCACAAAAACTACAAATGAAAGTTGTTTTGGGTAGCCAGTGTGCCACTTTATTAAGCACAGTCAAATCTCATGACTAGTAGTTCACGCTCTAAAAAGGTAAATCCGTACTTTTTTGGGTAGCAGGTTAAGGTAAGGGGTAATATGAGCAAGTTATTTTGATATTAGATATAGAAACTCGTCGAAGTAGGAGAACTCGCTATGGCATTTAAGAAAGATAGCTGGTTAGTTAGAGGTGCGCTTATCATTGCTGTAGCAGCATTTCTGGCAGTTTCAGTTCTCGGTGTCATCAGCAGCAATCGTAGTGGCGGGGCCAGCCCTGTTGCTAGTAGCTCACAGGGAGCTGATCGGGTTACCCAGCTGGAGGGTGAAATTAAAGGCTACACGGCAGTCCTGGGCCGAGAACCTAATAATCAAACGGCCTTGCGAGGCATCATTGATGCCAAGGCTGAACTTGGTGACTTGGAAGGAACCGTTGAGCCGCTAGAACGCTTGGCTGAGTTGAATCCTACGGTGTCCGAGTATTCAATTATTTTGGCACAGACGAAGCAGCAGCTAGGCGATGCTGAAGGGGCCGCCCAAATATACCGTCGGGTACTCACCCAGGTACCTGGAAATGTGCAAGCTCTAGACGGGCTAGTACAGCTATTGATCACCCAAGATCGCACGGAAGCAGCGGTGGGACTCCTGCGTGACACCCTAGCAACCGCCGATCAAAGCAATGAACTCAATCCTGGCAGCATCGACAAGCTCTCGGTAAAGCTTTTGCTGGGTCAGGTGTTTGTGGCGCAGAAGAAGTACGACGATGCACTAAAAATTTACGACGAGACCATCACAGAAGCCAAAGCGGCCTCACCCGCTCAGCCCGACTTTAGACCGACACTGGCCAAAGCTTTAGTCCTACAGGAAAAAGGTGACGCTGCCGCCGCCAAGCCATTATTTGACGAAGCGCTAGAAATGGCCCCCGTGCAATACAAAGACGGCGTACAGCAGCTCATAAGCGAAAACACCGCCCCAGTAGAATCTGAGGCGGCGGTTGATGAAGCAACTGAAGGCGTGGAAGGTGCAGAGGCGGGGGCCAGTGATGAGGCTAGTGAATCGGAAGCCCCCGTCGCACCGCCTGCACAATAAGCAATCTACTCAATCAGCACTCTATCGAAAGGATTTCAGAAAAGGGCTACGCACTCTGACTAGACATCTGCCCTGCTGCATAGGCATCACTCTTGGCATTCTCAGACTCTGGATCGACAGCATCGAACTCAATATGGTTCAGCAGGGTAGTCACAAAGGCAAAAAGCAAGAAGGGTAGCGACAGTACCAATATGAGACCAACCGTGGCCAGGGCATAAATGGGACGACTTGCACCCATTAGGCCGAGTGCGGTGGCTAGGCTCACAAATAAGACGATAAGCCAAACGATAATTTGGCTATAGATGTCACCAAAGGTGAGGGTGCACTTCATTTGATACTTTTTAGCGTAATCCATGGCCTAGTGTTGTAGAAGGTAGAGTTAATAAGTAAACGTTGTTAGTTAGCGGACAGACAAAATTGTCCTACTAGGATATCGACTGCTTCCTGCTTTAGGACGATTTATCAATAGAGTTCAAGAATTAATAAGATTGCTTACGTGGCCTATCGTTACCTTCTGCTGTACAAGCCTTATAACGTACTCAGTCAGTTTACAGATGAGCGGGGAGGCGCAGACGGGCAGAGGCGAGCAACGCTTAAGGATTTCGTCGATGTTCCCAATGTGTACGCGGTAGGTCGGCTAGATCGCAACAGTGAGGGGCTGCTGCTGCTGACAGACGATGGCCCCATGCAACATCGGCTCAGCCATCCTAAGTTTGGGCATCGTCGCCAGTATTGGGCGCAAGTGGAGCAGGCGGCCAACAGTTCGCCGCTGGAGGCATCGCTGGAAAAGCTGCGCCGAGGTGGCATTCCGATTCGGAACTATCACACGCGGCCAGCACAGGTGAGGGCGATCGCACCCCCTCCTCTCTCCCCAAGAAATCCACCCATTCGCTATCGTAAGCAGATACCCACTACCTGGATCGAGTTGATCTTGAGTGAAGGGAAAAACCGTCAGGTTCGCCGAATGACCGCAGCGGTGGGCTTTCCAAGCTTACGACTGGTGCGTAGTGCGCTGCTGTTGCCGTCAAGTGCGAGGCGATCGCAAACCGAAAAACCGCTGACGCTCGCTGGATTAAAACCTGGACAGTGGCGTGACCTTACACCTGAGGAAATCCGCACATTACCTCGCCATTAAGATTGCCGTTCAAGGATTAGCAGACATGGAAAAGTACACACTTGGAAAGAAGCCGCTTGTCGTCTAGCCTTTAACCGTGAACTGGGTTGTTAACCTTGCATTACTTGCAACCTAATTTTTGGCACCGTTATCAGGCATAATCCATCCTGAGAGCCATATCATCTATCTATATCTAGTAAATCTGATATGTCGTTTCCTGGCATGCCATCCACGCTTCGAGATAGTCACCCCCTCACTAACAATCCCTCACTCACCACATAGAATCTAACGATCACGCTTATAATTCAACGATTAAACCTCGATATGCTCACCTGTGGTAACTGTCAGTTCACCAATCCCGACGATCATAAGTTTTGTCAGCGCTGTGGTGAGCCGCTGAGCGCGCCCGTAGTCGCATCGTCGCCGTCTATTTTGCAAGTTCAGCTGATGCCACTGGGAGCAGTCCAGCTGACCCCTGCAAGTTATTTGACGCCGTCTGACAATCAAACCAACTCGGCAGCCATCAGCGCAGAAAAGGGGCGATACCGAGTGTTGACCGTGCTCAGTGAAGATCGAGCCCGTGCGAGTGATACGACACCCGAAGTACGATCGCCCCTTCAACAGCAACTTAAAAAGCTCACCCAATCCACGCTCACCCAAACCGCTACAGCACCCAGCCTGGCTACACTAAAATCGATACCGGCACTGCCAGCAGCGGCATATCCCTATTTATTAGTGACAGAAGCAGCCCCTCCGCTGTACGATGCCTGGAAATATAAAGACACCACAGTCCTTGTGATGTCTGAGCGCCCGGATATTTCACCTATCATTGAGGCGTTTTCGACGGTCGTTGATCCGTTGCAACCCGTGTACTGGATGTACAGGCTCACAGAGCTGTGGACGGCCCTATCGTCTATTCCGCAGTGGCGTCGGAGCCTGTTACTCGCCGATAATCTAGGGATTGATACCGACCAGTCCTTGCGGGTTTGCAGATTCGTCCCCCCTACGAGCGATCACACCGCTCAGCCCCCTCAGCTAGACGACTTAAAGGGATTTCTACAGTCGTTACTAGCGCAGCCCCACCGAGGAAAAATCACCAACCTCCAACAATTTAGACAGCTCACCTTAGCAGTATCATCCGCCCAAACCCTTGAAGAACTCAGCGGTGACCTAGCCGATATTGGAAAAGCCTTACTGGATAAACCTACCGAAATTGAGCCCGCTGCCGCTGTAGTCCCTTCCCCCATGGCCGATTCTGTCAAAAATGCCCCCCCGGTCAATGCCCAACCGGAAAATACCCAACCCACAAACACTGAAACGAACACTGACATGACGGCATCTGATTTTTCTGATATACCCATACCCACCACTCTGCCGCCAAACGCAACCTCTGCTGATATGAGCGATCCACAAAACACTGAGCCAGCTCCCTCTGAGCCAGATCCGATTGCGCTAGATCTCACTGAGCCAGATCCAAACGAGCCAGATCCACTAGAAGTGATGCTGGAAAGAGATGCCTTGGAAGACACTGTGTTGCAGGAGCCTGCATTATTGGATACTTCTAGCGACGCCACAAAGGTGAAACCCATAAAGCAGGTGTCACTCAGCGATGCGGGGCAAACCGATGTGGGTCGCCAGCGAGATCACAATGAGGACTGTTTTTTGATTAGCCGAAGCAGTCAAAAGCATTCGGATAATCGTAGCCAACATACAACGGCTCGCGGCCTATACATTTTGTGTGATGGCATGGGTGGCCATGACGGTGGCGAGGTGGCTAGTCGGCTAGCGGCCCGAACGCTAAGCGAGTATTTTGAAGAGCACTGGCCAGCACCGCTACCCGGTGAAGCCGCTGCACCGCTGCCCGATGAGGCCACAGTGATAGAGGCTGTCAAGCTGGCAAATCAGGCCATCTTTGAGGTGAATGAAAAAGAGCAGCGGGCCGGGCATGAGCGGATGGGTACCACGCTAGTCACCGTATTGCTTCGAGGGACAGAAGGACTGGTGGCGCATGTGGGTGATAGTCGCCTGTACAAGCATTCTCGACGGATGGGCCTGGTGCAAATGACGACGGACCATGAGGTGGGTCAAAGAGAAATTCAGCGTGGCGTTGATCCGGAAATTGCCTATGGGCGTCCGGATGCTTATCAGCTGACGCAGGCATTGGGGCCTAGGAAATCGGCTGATTTAGTGCCGAGTGTGAGCTATCTCTCTTTTTCAGAAGATACGCTGCTGTTGCTGTGTTCTGATGGCTTGAGTGATAACGATTTGGTGGAAGATTATTTGGATAGCCATATCGATCCGCTACTCAGGGAAAAGGTGGGTTTGGAGAAAGGGCTGGATGAGTTGGTGTCGCTGGCCAATGAGGTGAATGGCCATGACAATATTAGTGCGATCGCCATTTGCCTAAAGGTCCGTCCTGACCTAGCGAAAAGCAAGCCCTATTAGCCTTTCAGCTACTGTTCTGGCTCTTTTGGTTGTTGAGATTTGTTGGTGAGGTTGTTGTCGTCGCCTTGGCCAATGACGGAGCGGTCAACGTTGCCTTTGATTTCAATATTTTGGCTGCGATCGCTCATGGTCATATTTTGCGTGTTTTGGATGGGGGTGGGATTTTGGGCGAGTGCGAGTGCGATCGCCTCTGAACTACTTGCCCTTTGCTCAGCACTGGCCAATAGCGCAGCTGACTCTTCTCGGCCTGCTTTCAGTCCGGCCTGATAGCCACTGTCCCAATGTCGTTCAAACTCAGACTTATCAATTTCTGGCGGTACTTTCACCGTGACTAATACATCTTCATCCCGTCGTTGAAACCCCTGAAAGGCGTCTTCTGGCAAATCAGGATATTCTTCTCTTATTTTTTGAAACGCAGAGCGTAGGGCTACTGGATTCACACCGTTACGAATCAGAATCTGTACATCGTCTTGCACTTCTTTGAACAGTTTTTCAAAGTCGCCGGGCTGGAATACTTTGTTGATATCGTGGGGGCGGCGTTCGCGGTCATCTCTATTCTTTGGCTGCTCTAGCAGATAGACATACTCGCAGTCTATGTTCTTGAAAATAGTGGTGCTGTCAATATTCCAAGCTTCCAGCGTTGCACCGGTTAGGCAAGCATTGGTGAAATCTGCATTAACGGCTTGAGCTTCAGTCAAAACGGCATCTTTCAATATCGTTCCTTTTAGCAGTGCGCCGCTCAAAATGGCTCGGGTAAGGGTTGCTTTTTCTAGCGTGACACCACTCAGGTTTGCGCCACGTAAGTTGACATTAGAAAAATCTTGTTTATATCCCTTTTCAGGCATCGTCAGCAGTGTTCGCACTTTGCGATCTTGCAAGATGGCGTTGCCAACTCGAGCACGATTGAGCTGCTGTGCGCCTTGCCAACAAACATGGGTCAGGCAGGTGTTGTTCTTTCGAGAATTGGCAAAGTTTGTGCTTTTTAGCCTGGCTTGGCTAAAGGTAGCCCCGGCGAGATCTGCGCCACTAAAGGAGGTGCCGCCCAGAGAGGAGAGCGTGAGACCAATCAATCGCAAGATTTCAAATTTCTCATTCTCTTTGAGAACTTGCCAGCCAACATATGCACTAAACAACAAACCGATAACTGCGCCTGCGACTGCGACTGCGCCTGCGACTGCGACTGCGCCTGCGAATGCGAATGCGCCTGCAAAAGCGAATGCGACTGCGGCTCAAAATGCGACTGCGACTAAAAAAGACACAACAAC
>ERZ1740067.1303-NODE-1303-length-17439-cov-23.108778_pt1 | contig 17439 bp, 14 predicted proteins | sample MGYA00581736_ERZ1740067 | MGnify/ENA primary metagenome ERZ1740067 (study PRJEB43018, sample SAMN04849236) | marine metagenome | isolation source: floating plastic debris | place: Pacific Ocean | collected 2008-08-27 | study: EMG produced TPA metagenomics... | reverse complement strand
GACCGGGGATAACGCCCCGCCAACTGCCTCGTCAAGAACGAGAGATATGTCGACCAGGGATAACGCCCCGCTAACTGCCTCGTCAAGAACGAGAGATATGTCGACCGGGGATGACGCCCCGTCGACCGTCTCGTTGGGACGCCACTAAAAACCGATGTAGATGTTGCACATATTCATTGTTAGCAACAGAATCTAACTTATCGAGGGCTTCACTAAAGGTCAGCCCTGACCTATAGAGCAAGCGATAGGCCTGTTTGAGGCCATCGTAAACCCGACCGGATTCTAAATCGCCAATGCCTGAACGCTTGAGACCCACTTGATTGAGCCCGCGCACCCGAGACGGATTGCCCTCTACCATCATGTAGGGGGGGACATCGCGCTCGATCCGACTCATGCCCCCTACCATGGCATGGCGACCGATGTGAACAAACTGATGAATGCCAACTAGACCGCTAATGCGCACGTTGGCTTCGATGTGGACGTGGCCAGCTAAGGCCACCGAATTGGCGATAATTACGTTGTCTTGAATGACGCAGTTATGGGCCACATGGCTGTAGGCCATTAGCAAACTGCCGTTGCCTAAACGGGTGATTTCGCCAAACCGAGTGGGCCGATTGATGGTGACATACTCGCGAATATTGTTGTCATCACCGATGGATACCAAACTTTCAGAGCCGTCATATTTAAGATCCTGGGGCTCTAGACCGATGGCGGCTCCCGTAAAGATACGATTGCGTTGGCCGATCTCGGTATGACCGTCTAACACAACATGGGAGCCAATTTCGGTGTCTTTACCAATGCTGACTTTTTCCCCAATCACAGCATAGGGGCCCACTTTTACACTGGAGTGAATTTGGGCCCTCGGATGAATAACAGCCGTGGAATGAATCAGAGCAGTTTGAAGCATTGGTTTGGTTATGTTTATTCAACCACAGAGAACATTAGGGTGCCTTCACACACTAGTTGACCATCAACTTCAGCTTTGGCCTGCATTTTGCCGAATTTTAGCCCGCGGACACTCAGTAGCTCAGTTGTGATAACCAGCTGGTCACCTGGCACAACCGGACGGCGAAACCGAACCTTGTCGATGCCTGCAAACATACATAACCCATTAACTCCCGGCATTTGGGTAAGTACAATACCGCCTACCTGGGCCATGGCTTCAACGATGAGTACCCCCGGCATAATGGGACGCCCTGGAAAGTGTCCCTGAAAGTGGGGTTCATTAAAGGTGACATTTTTTAGGCCGACCGCCTGTTTGCCAGGAATATAGTCAATGATGCGATCAACGAGTGCAAAGGGATAGCGATGGGGTAATAACGCCTGAATTTGCTCTAGGTTGAATGTGATAGGAGCCGATGTTTCGGCAACAGCCGGTTGAGATTCCTGACTGGTATGAGCTTTATTTTGAATGACGGTGGCCATAGACTTTTTTTAACAGCAACGGCGTAGGTGTTCTCGGCTAACCGGTAGCCGGTTGAAACCTTGTCCACACCCAGCAACTGTAGGGTTTTTCTAGGGAAAAACTCAAGGTTTCAATTTAGATGGGGTGTATCTGCGGCGCAAACAGCGGCTAGGTGAGACGCCAGCTGCACGTGCAAACTGTGACTAGCTCGATAAGCCGTCACGTGCATTGTAGGGAGAACACCTAATAAACTGAGATCCCCTACTAAGTCTAAAAGTTTATGACGTGCCGGTTCATTTGGAAATCGCAATGGGGGATTCAACCAGCCTGTTTGGTCACAAACAAGGGCGTTTTCGAGACTGCCGCCTTTGATGAGTCCTTGCGATCGCAACCCGTCGATTTGGTGGGCCATGGCAAAGGTGCGAGCCGGGGCCACCAGCGCACTAAAGTCTCCATCAGCCGGGGACCAGCTATGCCACTGATTTCCAATCGCCGCCACCGGAAAGTCAATTCCATAGCTAAACCGTAGCTCTGAGGCCGGCAGCGCCACGACATAGGCATCCTCATGCCGGACAACTATCGGTTCACTCAGCGCGGTTGCACGGTCCCGTGTGGCCGTTTGCTCAACGGTGCCCGCTGATTCAATCAGGCGACTCCACTCCTGGGCCGACCCATCCATCAGCGGCACTTCCGGTCCATTGATTTCAATGCGAGCGTTGTCTATGCCAGCCCCCCACAGGGCCGCCAACAAATGCTCTACGGTCCGCACCTGCTGCCCCGTCGGCCCCAGCTGGGTTGAAAGCCGGGTTTGACTGACCGCTGAAACATCGGCCCGAATCGGCCCATTCCCCACATCTATCCGCACAAAATAGCGTCCGCTATCGGCGGCGGCAGGCAGCACATTCACCTGGGTTGTTTGCCCCAGATGTAACCCCACCCCTGTACAACTAACAGGGGCCGCTAGGGTGTGCTGTAAAGCCGTCATTAGAACCGTTCTCCGATACCAAAATGAATCCGTCCATCCCCTCCATCATTGGGAATACCGTAGTCGAGGCGGAGGGCTCCTAAGGGTGTCTGGACGCGGATACCGCCACCAAAACCAATGCCGTCACCGGGCTTGCCACGAATCTCTGCCGGATCGCCAGGCACGCTACCACCGGACCCTAAATCAGTACCAACGTCAACAAACAGGGCTCCACCCAGGAAGGAGGTAAATAGGGGGAAACGATATTCAGCGGTAGCCTGTACAAAGGAGCGACCGCTGCCCAAATCGCCCTCATCAAAGCCCCGTACCGAGTTTGTCCCCCCTAAGGAGAACGCCTCATAGGGAGGCAAATCGCCAATGACTGTTCCTCCCTGCACATTTAGGGCCAGGGTCTGGGGGCCTTCGCCAAAGCTAAGGAGCTTAACGGGTATGTAGCGACTGTAGCTGGCCCGCAGCCGGTTAAAGAAGATGGTGCCATTCCCCACCGGAATGGTCTGTTCTGAGCCCAGACGCAGCAGACTACCGCTGGTGGGAGCCAAAGAGCTATTACGCTGGTCCCACACAAAGCTGACCGGGATACTTAGCAGGTCGTCGCGCCCGCTGCCGCTAAAGCTCAAATCATTTCCTAGCTGGTCTTCGGGGGATAGGTCACCGTCGCTGTCACGAATGGAAATTCGCTGATATTCCAGACCGACTGAGCCGCTCCAACCGTTATCCAACGGACGACCAAAGGTCACCCCTCCCCCCAAACGGTTGACTCGAGGAGTATCGCCATTGGGTAGGTCAATATCCGTATCGCCCCCATCAAAAATCAGAGAGATTGAGCGACGGTTAAATCCATTAACGGTGTAGGAGGTGCGATGGGGATCTCCAGCAATCCACGGATCGGTAAAGCTAACGTCAAACAACAGTTCCCGTTCGCTTAGCTGCACCTCGGTGCGCAGAGTTTGGTTGTTACCGCCCAAGTTGTCCTGCTGATAGCTGACGCTACCAAATACATCACCGCTGAGGTTAAAGCCAACGGCGGCACCCACGGACCCCGTATTACCTTCATCCACGTTGACGACTACCTTGACCTTGCGAGGGTCTTCATCACCGGGGTCTAAGGAGAGACGAACATCATCAAAAATCCCCAGACCAAATACCCGCTGTAGGTCTGTTTGAATTCTATCTTCCTGGAAAACATCCCCTGGCTGGGTTTGAAATTCACGGGTAACAATAAAGGGGCGGGTTTTACCATCAATGGTTTCACCCTCAGCATCAACGGTGTTACCGTCTTCGTCGATATAGCGGACCTCGATCGACTCAATCACACCCTCGGCGACGATCAGGGTGGCCACGCCATCATCGGATACCTGGGGAGCTGCAGTTACCTGGGCCAGGACATAGCCCTGCTCGCGGTACCACTCGTTGAGGTCTAAGATGCCGTCTTGAAAATCAATCAGATTGAGAATTTTGCCGTACTGCGCGCCAAATATTTCATCAATCTTTTCATCTGGCAAGACGCCCTCCGCACTGTCAGTGCGAACATCGACACCGGTTAGCACCGGGTTAGGTTCGACGCCAAATGTGACCCGTACACCCAAATCTGTGTCATCAGGTCTGGCCCTAACGTTGGCAAAAAAGCCCGTACCAAAGACGTTGTTAATGTCTTCTTGTAGCTGACTCCGGGTGGCCGGACGACCGGGACGTAGGGTGATCGCCTGGTAAACAATATCTTCGAGGGCCGGGTCGAGGGGGCTGCCGTCTAGGGTGACAACGTCCAGCTCTGCCACCAGTACCTGTACTTCGTCTGGCTCTTCTTCGACAACGTTTTCCTGTTGTGCCGGACTTTCAGAGGCGGGGGCATCGGGGGCTGGGGTCGGTTCGCTCTCTTCAGGTTCTTCTACTGGCAGGGGCTCAGCGGGGCGACCAATACCTTCTAAGAGTCGATCGAGTGTTTCTTCCGGTGTTTCCGTTGGGTCCTGCGCTATCTGAAGTTCGTCAGGGGTTGGCTCAAGGGCTTCAGAGTCAGTGTCCGCGGCTATAGCACCGTCTACTAGGGCTACAGCACCGTCTGCTGGCTGCTGTTGGGGGGCGATCTGGACATCGACGGTCTCTGGCAGTTGACCCGTAGGCTCATCAATATCGGTGGTCAATGCCGTGTCGTCTGCCATAGCATCAGTCGTTGACGACTCAGCTACATCAGTCGCATCTGCTGCGAACACGGGCAACCCAAACAATGTTGCAGCGGTGCAACAAGCCAATAGAGTCGGCGAAAAGCGCATAGGCGGTCCTGTAAAACGTACTCCTGACACCACATAGACACAGAAGCTTTGAAAAGCTCCTGTTAATGACATACACCAAATCCGGTCTGGGGGGCTATAGCTAAGGCGCTAGCGATCCCTGCATTTTTTCAAAAGCGCCTTTAAACGCACTGAAAAATGTAAACAGAATTTAATATTTTAATTTTCTGAAAGATTCTACCGCACCGTTTCCCTCAGTGCTCACTTTGTGTGTGCCAGAATTCGATCTAACACCTGTTGGTAGCCCGATTCGACATCTCCTAAATCCTGACGGAACCGATCTTTATCCATCACTCGGCGGGACTCGTCGGTCTCATTTTGGTTCCATAGACGGCAGGTGTCGGGGCTGATCTCATCGGCGAGGACCAGGGTCCCGTCTGCCAGGGTGCCAAACTCTAGTTTGAAATCCACCAGGGTAATGCTACAGCCATTGAAAAAGTCCGTGAGCAATTGGTTGATGCGTTGGGCCATTTGCTGGAGCTGGGTGACGGTCTCGTCACTGGCAAGGTCCATGGCTCGGATGCGATCGCACGTCAGTAGCGGATCCCCCAGGTCGTCATTTTTGTAGTAAAACTCCACCAGCGGGGGGGTAAGGGGGGTGCCCAGGGCCATGCCCGTCTGCCGACACAGACTGCCCGCCGCCAGGTTTCGCACCACCACCTCCAGGGGCACAATGGTCACCGGCTTTACCCACATTTCCCGCTCATTGGGGGACTCAAGCCAATGGGTGGCAATGCCCTGGGCCTCTAGCAGTTGAAACAGGTGGGTGGACACCGCATTATTAATCTGGCCCTTGTTGGCAATGGTGCCCCGCTTCTGGGCATTAAATGCCGTGGCATCGTCCTTAAAGTAGGTCACCAAAACTGCCGGGTCGTCGGTGGCATAGAGAATTTTTGCCTTGCCTTCATAGAGCTTTTTCCGCTCAGCCATAGGGTCTCCCAAGGGGAATTTGCCTCGCCCATTTTAACGTGGGGTGGGATTGGAGTTGGGATTGAATTTGTGGAGATATTTCTTTGTGGAGACGTTCCATGGAACGTCTCCACAAATTGATTGGGTCTTATTTGGTTGTCATTATGTATACCCCGTCCCAGTCGGCGGCTGGTGGATTCTTTAGATAGGCGTGAATGCGCGAGATGTGAACATCGACAGCCTTGTCGTGGGGGCGCATCACTTTGGCCCTGGCAAATATTTCTAAGGCGCGGCTAAACCGTTGGGAGGTATAGGCCTTACGCCCTTGCTTATACAGATCTAAAAAGTCCTGGGTGGCCTGATCGAGCTGGTAATTTTGTCGGCTGCCAATCAGCTCGTAGATTTTGACCGGTTCTGTTTTTCCTTTTACCCGGGTCAGATCTAACTCCCTCACCCAAACCAGCTCCCGACAGCGTTCATAGGTGTGCTCGCTCATGACAATGTCACAGCCGTACTGCTTGGTCACCCCTTCCAACCGAGAGCTCAGATTCACCCCATCGCCAATGACCGTATATTCCATTTTGCGATGGGAACCGATGTTGCCGGAGACCACTTCCCCAGAACTTAGGCCAATGCCAATGTTGATTTTGGGCTGGCTGGTGGCCTGGCGAGCGCGATTAAAGTGCACCAGCCGCTCCCGCATATCCAAAGCGGCTTCCACCGCTGACCAACCGTGGTTTTCTAGGGGTAGGGGGGCGCCAAACACCGCCATCAGGGCATCGCCAATAAATTTATCCAGGGTGCCCTGGTGGTTAAAGACCGCTTCCACCATGGTCTCAAAATATTCGTTGAGCATGGATACCACCTGGGAGGCTTCCAAGCTCTCGGTCAGGGTGGTGTAGCCGCGAATATCAGAGAACAGCACCGTGACATCCCGACGTTTGCCCACCATCAGAGAATCTTCCCCAAGGGCCATAACCTGCTCCGCCACGCTGGGGGTCATGTAGCGGTAAAGGGTGGTTTTCATCCGCTTCTCTTGGCTGATGTCTTCGAGCACCACCAGCCCGCCACGGACGCCACCGCTGGGAGCGGTTAAGGGGTTAACCGTCAGGTTAATGCTGTGTTCTAGATGGTGTAAATCCTCGGGGGCTGCGATGGCGTTAGCCGTCTGCCCCCAGGGATAGTAGGTTTGGGGATTGTCAGTGTCGTCTGCTTGAGGAAAGAATGTCGATGTTTGGCGTCGCAGCTCCACTGGCACCAGCAGCGTTTGCTGACCGTCTACGGTGGCCATGGCCACCTGTAGCGTTTGCTCTGGCACATACTGCTCTGAGCCAAACTCTAAACTATCGGCCAGACGCGATCGCAACCGTTCAATTGGCACCACTTCCCAAATTAGCCGACCCACCAAAATGTCTTCCCAGGTCTGCTTCACCTGCTCTGACGCCTCATCCCCTTCGGCCGCCACGGCCGGACAGCCCAGTAGACTCAGAGCCGCATCATTAATGGTGACAATTCGCCCCCCCATATCCGTTGAAATAACGGCATCTGAGAGGCTTTGGAGAATATCTTTTTGATACTGTTTCTCCAGCAGTACGCTCTCATATAGCTGGGCATTTTCCAGGGCAATACCCGCCTGGGTATTAAATGCCTTCATAAACGACTCATCGGAGCGGGTAAACGAACCCTGCATTTTATTGATCAGCTGGGTGACCCCCATGATCTGCCCCGAGGAATTAAAGACGGGCATACACAAAATGCTGTGGGTACGATAGCCGGTGCGGTCGTCCGCCGAACTATCAAATCGACTGTCCTTGTAAGCATCGGGAATATTAAGGGTCTCACCCGTAGAGGCCACATAGCCAACGATGCTGTCTTTGTCATTGGCCTGACGCAGCTCCACCAGCTGGGTGCGGTCGGCACTTTGCACCTTGGACCACAGCTCATTGCCATCCATCAGCCACAGGGTGCTGCGATCCGCCTGCATCAGGGTGCGGGCCTCAGCCATAACCGACTGCAGCGTCACCTCTAGTTCCAAACTTTGATCCAGCGATGAGATCGCATTCAACAGCGCATTTAATCCCTTTTGGGTCCGCGCTGCCGTGTAGAACGTGTTGCAGCTCTCCAGTAGAACACCAATGGACCGAGCAAACGATTCGAACTCCTTCTCATCATCCAGGGTAAATCGATCGTCGCCAATCTTATTCAGCAGCTGCACCACCGCAACGGCATTTTCCCCGTTACTAAAAATGGGCATGCACAGCACGTTTTTAGTCCGATAGCCCGTCTCTTGATCCGTCGCCCGGTTAAATCGAGGATCGTCATAGGCGCTGGGAATATTGAGGGTTTTTCTAGTTTCGGCCACATAGCCAGCAATGCCTTTACCCATGGGAATGCGGATTTCGACCGCCTTTTCTTCAGCCCCCTGGGCGACTTTTGACCACAGTTCCTGATTTTCTTGATCCACAATGAAAATTGTGGTGCGATCCGCCTGGAGGATCTGACCAATTTTCAATGTGAATGCCTCTAGCAGTTCTCCTAAAAGCGTTTCCAGCGATTGGTTGTTGATTAGGTTGATCGCCTTGAGGAAATACTCAAACTCTTGAATGATTAATTCCAGAAGCTCGATAAATCTAGGCTTAGATAAATGCTGAACCTGAGCCTTAAGGTGACCAGGCATATTGCCCTGGGACAAACGGGCCAACGTACTATCTACAGACGACTGAGCCATAGTTATTTATACGAGTTCGCCAAACTATATTTAACGAGTAATCTAACGGGAAAATCGCTGACCCTGCTGTGAACTTAGCTGCCAGACTCAACCAGAAAATGGCTGGGGTAGACAGGTTCATTCGGCAGATCAGCAATAGCTTGATGGGAGCTACTAAACCTCTGGATAGGACAATGATCAGAGAAGGCTATAGACATTCCCTAACCCATGGTAGAAGACTGCAATTACAGCATTTGTACTTACCAGCCTCCTCTATAGTTTAATCAGTTTGTCCAGATTATTTTAATGCCGTTGCTAATCTCTGCCATGATTTGGTCTGGGAGGCCCTGAGGCAAGGCCTGAATAGCAGGGCGGTTATTTACCCTTAACCCAAATTAGCAACGGTATCAATCACCCCCGGATTGCTCAGACTTTAGCAGTGGAAATGCAATCACATCGCGGATGCTGGGGGAGTCGGTGAGAAGCATCACCAGACGGTCAATTCCCATGCCCATGCCGCCGGTGGGGGGCATGCCATATTCCAAGGCTGTCACAAAGTCTTCATCCAGGCTTTGGGCTTCAAGGTCCCCCGCTGCTTTTTTGGCCGCCTGGGCCTCCAGACGCTGGCGCTGATCCACCGGGTCCGTCAGCTCTGAAAAGCTATTAGCCGTTTCTCGACCGACAATAAATAGCTCAAAGCGCTCCACCAGTCCTGGCTTATCTCGATGGGGTTTAGCCAGGGGGGAAATTTCCACCGGGTAGTCGATGATAAATGTGGGCTGGATTAAGGTGGGTTCCACCGTCTGCTCAAATGCTTCATTTAAGACATGGCCAATGCTGGAGCAGTCGTCGACGCCGTGCAAACCGGCCTCCTTTGCGGCGGCTTTTGCGGCTTCTAGTTCGGTAAACGCAGCAAAGTCTACACCGGTTTTTTCCTGAACGGCGTCATGCATGGTAATTCGCTTCCATGGCGTACTCAGGTTAATAGCCTCCCCCTGGTAGGTAATCTGAGTTGTGCCCAGGACCTCATCCGCTGCATTGACAATCAGGGCCTCGGTGATATCCATCATGTCGTGGTAGTCGGCATAGGCCTGGTACAGCTCAATGGACGTGAATTCGGGATTGTGGCGGGTGGAGATGCCCTCATTACGAAAGATGCGACCCATTTCAAACACCCGCTCAAATCCACCCACAATCAGTCGCTTAAGGTGCAGCTCAGTGGCAATCCGCAGATAAAGCTGCATATCCATAGTGTTGTGATAAGTGACAAAGGGACGCGCGTCTGCCCCACCGGGCTCGGCCTGCAACACCGGGGTTTCAATTTCAATAAAGTTTTGCTGGTCTAGATAGCGCCGGATTGATGCGGTGATCTGGGCTCGCTTCCGAAACGTGTCCCTAACCTCAGGATTGACAATCAGATCCACGTAGCGCTGACGATAGCGCTTAGCCACATCGGTGAGACCGTGCCACTTGTCGGGGAGGGGCAGCAACGCTTTGGTTAGGATGGCGTAGGTGCTGACTTTCACCGATAGCTCACCCTTGTCAGTGCGCTTAATGGTGCCCTTGACCCCAAAAAAATCGCCCGCATCCGTCAGCTGTTTCAGGTGGCTAAATGCCTGTTCATCCGTCTCAGCCATGGCCCCCTGGATGGTCTTTTTGTCTAGAAATAGCTGAATAGAGCCGGTTTCATCCTGGAGGGTAAAGAAGGCCAGTTTCCCAAACACCCGCCGGACCATAATCCGACCGGCAATGCTGACTTCAAGGTCGGCTTCTTCGCCATTGGGCAGCTCGGCAAATTTCTCTTGCAGGGCTGCTGCCTGATGGGTGACATCCCAGTTGTAGGCATATGGATTGAGCCCCAGCTGTTTTAAGTCACTCACCTTCTGCAAACGAGCGGTGCGAATTTCGCGGGGACTTTGATCCTTGGGCTGAGAGCTGGCCATGCGTTGGGGTCAGTAGTTGTGCAGGAATTAATTGTATGGGGAAATGGGAAATAGGGAATAGGTTCTGTAGGGACCTTCTATGGAACCTACCTAGACTTGTCCATGACGATATATTGGTCTAACAATTGAGCCACCTTATCGGGGGCGGGTGGTTTTGCTAAAAAGTCATCGGCACCGACCATTTTGGCCCGCATGCGGTCGAGCACTCCGTCACGTCCGGTGAGGATAATAATGGGGGTGTCATAAAATGCATCTGTACGGCGGAGAAACTTACACAGCTCATAGCCGCTGATGTTGGGCATTGTGATGTCTAGAAAAATCAGATCGGGATGATGTTGGGAGAGGGTGGAAATTTGCTCGACGGGTTTGGTCACCGGCAGTACTTCGTAGCCCAGGGGCTGCACCAGTTCTGCCATAACTTTGCTGACTAGCGGACTATCGTCAATGCAGGCAATCAGGCCCTTGGTGTGTCCCTGGGGCGTTCCGGCTAACGACCGTGGGGCCACATAGGGGGCCGGAATATCTGGAATCTGTTGGAAATCGACCCAGCCTCGATACACCAGCGGCAGCAGCAGCTTGATCACATCGTATAGGGACCGACGGGTCTGGGCGGCGATATCCCAAAGGGTGATGTTGCCCTGCATCCAGCGGGTCAGCCGGTCGTATTTGGCCTCGGCCAGGTGCAGTCGCAGACCCCGTGAGTTAATCACAATGGGGGATAGGTAGGGCAGTTCGTGGGGCAGTAGGGTGGGCAAATGGGCTGTGCCTATGGTTTTCCAATGGTTGTATAGTTGTTGCGATCGCAACAATGCCTGCTGCACCGACAAGAACACCACCTGCTGTGCCACCATGCGATTTGGGTGCCACTGCACATCCGCTGCTGGGTAATCCACCAGGGTGAGCACCACTTCATCCACAATGCTTTTGATAATGGCCTTAGCCTGGTTCAGAGAAATATGCTTGCATTGGATCGCCTGGTTAATAAAGTCCACTTCCCAGTGATCGGCCGGCATACGCATGTTGGCAAACCAGCCATTGGTAAACTGCTCGCTGTGGCGGCGCAGGGAGCGATACCACCGCCGGACCGAATGTTGTCCCCCTGTGGCATAGATGAGCCGCCCCGAGTAAAAATAAAGCTTCCACGGGTCACTGGTGGCTGATCTCACCACCAGCTCACCGGTACGACGTTGTTGGGAAAGGGTTAATAGGTACTGGGTTAAGGATTGGGCCTGGGTCAGCATATCACCACACATTAAGGCTTCGGGCGATGCTCTGGAGAGTTGTCAACATCAAGGGTGCCGAGAACAGGCCGGGGTACGCTAGCCCGCTCACCGGTTTGAGTTCAAACCGTGAACGTTCTAAACGTTGAATGTTAACGAAGTCCTAGAGCCGTTTTATCGATATATAGGGTTGGTCACATTGGTTAGGACACGTTGTGGCCCCCAAAAGCGTTAAGCTACAGCGCCAATGTGACGGGCCAACGCCCTAGTACATCAGGACGTTGGCTGTAAATACAAGCGTTGACATCTAATTGAGCCTGTTTAAGGTCAAACGTTAGGCTCTACTGTGCACCTTGGCATTAGTTTTCCCAGAGTTAGCTCAACACAGCTATTTAGGGGGCCTAGAGGACTGACGCTCGGTTATAGGGATTTGGCTAAGTCTTTGGGGGTGAGGTCTTCGGTGGACGTATCGGTATTAAACTGGCTGATATCGGTGGTGCAGCCGTGCTGTAGTTCCCAGACTTTTAGGGTGATCAGATATTCATAGAAGGCCTGGAGCAGGCACCAGGTAAATCCAGCGCGACCGTCTAGAATACCGCCTAGAAATACGTACATGTAAATAAAGCGCACCAGGGGCCGCAGGGGCAGACGCAGAGACAGGTCCTTAAGGGCGCGGCGGCGTTCGACTTCGGAGTTGCCCAATAACAACGCGCGCCAGTTCACATCGTGGTCCGCTAGCTGTCGGATAGTTTCGGCGGCCTCATCGCTAGAGTAGCGGTTGTGTTTTTCAATCCAGCGTTCAAAGCCTTTACTACAGGTGTAGTGGGGATAGGTGGCTTGCAAAAAGCCGGTGGACCCCTGGCACACTTCGCGCTCGGTGTGGCCGTAGTCGTCAAACCACACCTGCTGCTTGTCTAGCAGTCGCAGCTGATAGCGCGGGTACTGGGTACTACGGCGAATCCAGTGATTCATAAACATGACACGCTCAGCGGCATAGTAGCCCACGTGCTGTTGGGACTGGGCGGCGGCTACACATTCGCTAAATAGCTCTGGCGTCATGCGCTCGTCGGCCTCTAGGATGTAAACCCACCTGTGCTGTGTGGGGACGTTGCGCAACATCCAGGTGCGCTGTTTGCCATGGCTTTCGAAGGGGTGTTGGACGGTACGGATAGGGTATTGCTGGGCAATTTGGAGGGTGCGATCGCAACTATAAGAATCGACCACAATGACATCGTCAGCGACCAGGGCCGACTCAATGCAAGCCGCAATGTCTCGCTCTTCATTATGGGTCAATATAAAAATCGAAATCATCACGACATTCCAGAAATCGTCCAGCGGTTCAACCCAATGGAAAACACACAACCAGCCTTGACGCCAGCGTCTGCCATCAGCTTGCCCGTGATCTGCTGTGATCCTGCAAAAAAGAGGGGCCCACTACAAAATATTTGGCTTAGTTTGACCCCTATGTAAAGGTCGCGCTAAATTCAGCTGCATCTAATCTATTGGCAGTAAACTGCCCCAAAATTATCATTGCTGATTTGAGGGATGCACCAGTCTGTTAGACATGCCGTGGGCCAGCATCTTGCCAATAGACTCCTCTAACGTATCAGCAAAGCCAAAAAAAATAGCGCTTTCAAGGCGAATTAAATTAGTGAGCGCTCACACTACCGGCTCCATTAGTCTGACGCCTTTAACCGCTCGTATGCCGCCATCGTAGGGTTTGCCGTCTCAAAGTCTGTGCACCCAATTGCCTCTTCTGAAAGGGCTTGGGCAGGATGCAACGGACATTTTAGGACCGCCTGGTTAGTAAAAAAGCTACAGTTGGAGCAGGGAATGCGATGCATGGTTTGAGCCCGCTGCATACCGTCACGGGTTGCTGCAATCACCTGCCATACCCCCAATATCACCATGGACCAAGCCACCACCAGACAGATTGGCCCCAGGTATGGCTGTAGCCAGTTCATGAGATACAGCAAAAGTATGTGAACCAATTGCAATAGCTGATACATAGGGGTGAGTGGAATTGTATGGTGCAAAGTCTGCGCTCAGCCCGTGGACGCCACAGGCCAGACCTAGGCATCAGCTTAAACGCCAGGTAAAATTCGCCACCCAGAGTAAAAATATTTGTAGCAAAGGTTTGAAACTCATTGCATTTGTCAGGTCAGTTAGGACCATGGATATTCCTGCAAGTCCTGGAATACATAAAAATATCCAAGATATTCGACATAAGATGTTCGGCACGTAAATGCTCTGATGCAGGCAGGCATTACTATGCAGGTGCCCCTGGGAAACCTTGCGGCAGAATGTTTGTCTGCGGCCACGAGAGTCACAGCCAAAACATAGACATCCATGTCTGGCGACCTATGTTTACATTCCTTTATAATTTCTAAAGATTTGACAGTACCGTGCTTACCCATGGTTTCCAAAAGCAGATTATCTGCTTTGCCCACCCTTGCTATGTATGCTTTTCAACCCATCTCTCCATATTTCCCACGGGTTACTTAAAACCGTTGGCACTGACGTTGTGGTGCGTCATCGGGAGCGCGTACCCTACGGTGGGGCCATGCTGGTCATCAGCAACCATCGCAGCTTTTTAGATGCGCCCCTGGTAATGACCGCTGTAAACCGCTCTGTACGGTTCGCCTGTCACCATTACATGAGCCAGGTACCGGTGCTTAAGGATATGATTGCGGCCATGGGCTGCTTTCCGTTAGATGCTCCAGGCCAGAGACACCAAACATTTTTTCAAACGGCAATTAGGTCCTTAAAAGCAAGGGAACCCGTTGGTATTTTTCCAGAGGGGGCGCAACCTATGGTGCAGGCTACCCGACCCGATCAGGTGGGTCGGTTCCATCGCGGGTTTGCCCATTTAGCCCTGCGGGCACCGGTTCATAATCTAACGATTCTCCCCGTTGCCATTTCATCCATGGAAGAAACGATTAGCCCAGTGGCTCCGCTCAGGTTACTCAGTCTGTTTGATCCTTCAGAGCCCCTGTTCAATCGTCCTGGTTGGCACCCGTCCGTGCACTATCGTCGAGTGACCCTATCCGTCGGTAAGCCCATTCCCATTACCCCAAACCATCGATCGCAGTACCATGGTAGACAGGCAGGACGGTTGGCTAAGGAGCTGACCCAGTCTTGTTATGGTGAAATTTCCAAGCTGCTTGAGGAGGGCTTTACGTAGCGTGCCAACTCGATCAACCCGTATCCATTTGACCGCTGGGGTCCGAGCACGGTGCGGTGCTCCTCTATTTATTTTTTTACCCGGCATGGATGGGAGTGATCTGTCGTTAAAAAGCCAGATGGCAGAGCTAGCCGTCACTTTTGATCCCCGCTGTTTTTGCATCCCAGGGGACGACACCACTGACTGGGTCGGTTTGGTAAAGCGCTTGGTGGAACTGGTTGCCATTGAAAAACAGACCCAGCCCCAGCGACCTATCTATTTGTGTGGTGAGTCCTTTGGCGCTTGTCTTGCCCTCAAGGTAATGGGCTACCGACCCGACCTGTTTGATCGATTAATTTTAATTAATCCAGCATCCTCCTTTAGTGATCAGCCCTGGAATAATTTGGTGCCTTTAGCTAAATGGGTGCCGGGTGTCACCTATCGATTTGCGGCCTTAGGGCTTCTGCCTTTCTTAGCGGCGCTAGATCGAATTTCTGAACAAAATCGCGATGCGCTGCTCCAGGCGATGCAAGCGGTGACTCCAGAAACAACGGTCTGGCGCATGACCCTGTTGCGAGAGTTTTATATCAGCCATGCTCTATTGACCCAAATAACATTACCCGTTCTGTTGGTGGCGGCCACCGCCGATCGGTTACTACCCTCGGTGAGTGAGGTAAAAAAGTTGGCAAATATTTTCCCCAATACCCAGACAACAATCCTTAAAAATAGTGGCCATGTGTGTCTGTTAGAGCCAAATGTCAGTCTGTATTCAATTTTGCAACAGTCTCGATTTATGCCTGCGGTTGCGGTTTAAATGTATGTTGCCAGCAATGAATCGTCCCAGGTTAAATTCATATAGGGTCGATTTACGCTTGGGTCAATCCCTTCCCAGTTAGAGAGAACGCTATGGAGACATTGAATAGCCCTAACCCTAACCCCAGCTCAACGGGCAAAATGAAGGCGATTGTTCAAGACGACTATGGTTCCCCCGATGTCTTGAGGCTGGAGGATATTGATAAACCAGTTTTGCAAGATAACGAGGTGCGGGTGCGGGTTTATGCATCGTCCATTAATGCCGGTGACTGGCATCTGATGAGAGGGGACCCGTTTCTGATTCGTTTAATGTTTGGCGGACTGCTGAGACCAGCGATTAAAACCTTGGGGTCCGATGTCGCTGGACGAGTAGAAGCGGTGGGTAAGCGCGTTACCCAGTTTCAAGTTGGTGATGAGGTTTTTGGTGATGTGTCCGAGTGTGGTTTTGGAGGATTTGCTGAGTATGTTTGTGGGCCAGAAACAGCATGGGGGTTGAAGCCTGCCAACGCTAGTTTTGAGACCGCCGCCGCTGTTCCTGGGGCCGCTTTGGCTGCACTGCAGGCTTTACGGGACTGTGGGCAGATTCAGACTGGTCAGACGGTTTTGGTCAATGGTGCGTCTGGTGGTGTGGGCTTATTTGCGGTACAGATTGCCAAGGCCTTTGGGGCTGAGGTGACGGGGGTGTGCAGTACGAGAAAAATAGAAACGGTACGATTTCCCGCTGGGGAGGATTCGCCAACCCAGGGCGCAGATCATGTAATTGACTATACTCAAACAGACTGCACCCGCACTGGGCAGCAGTACGACCTGGTTATTGATGCCGCCGCTTACCGCTCGGTGTATGACTTTTTGCCTATCCTAAAACCTGAGGGAACCTACGTCATGGTAGGTGGTTCCACCGCTCGATTGTTCCAAGCGATGTTTCTTGGCCCCTGGCTCTCAAAGATTCGGCATCGCAACGTGAAATGTCTGGTCACCAAACCTAATCAGACTGACCTCACCACCATTAGGAATCTTATGGTTGATAACAAAATCACCCCCTTTATTGATCGATGCTACAGCCTAAGGGAGGTACCCGATGCCATTCGCTACGTTGAGCAGCGTCAGGTGCAGGGAAAAGTCGTTATTAATATCTAAGGCACAGTGTTTTCGGAGAAACTACAGCTTACCTTTCTGATGTCCTCTGCCCGTTCTCCGCTAGTGTTATATGTCTGTGCCAAGCTGGATAATGGGGAGACAATTGAATGAGCAACTGCCCGCTAGTGTGGATAATTATGGGGGTTTCTGGTTCTGGTAAAACTGTTGTAGGACGCCTACTTTCTGAGTGGCTAGAGAGTGATTTTTTAGAGGGTGATCGGCGGCATTCTCGCTCAAATATTATTAAAATGCAGTCTCAGATGCCCCTAGACGATGGTGATCGTCATCAATGGCTCCTTGAACTAGAGGCGGACATACAGCGGGCAGTGACTAAAAATAGGGAAACGGTACTGACCTGCTCTGCGTTAAAGGCATCTTATCGGCAACAGCTGACAGCCCTGGAGAGGGTCCAGCTGGTGTGGCTCAATGTACCCAGGCCAGATCTGCAGTGCAGGCTGCTGAGACGAGCCAATCACTATATGAAGCCTGACATGCTCAATAGCCAGTTGGCCACATTTGAACCCATTGGCCCAGAAGAAAATGTAATCACCATAGACGGACGTTTGCTGCCCGCTAAGATTGTTGATGAACTGCTGAATCAGGCAACCTGGCTATATCCAGATTTAGAAAAATCTTGGTGGCAAAGATTAACAACTTAATTGTTGTTGAGCTTCAAGATTGGGACCATGATGCATTGATGTGTTGTTTGACAAAATATTTCTGTATGATTCGACCGACCACCCCTGATGACACGGCTGCACTACTTGCCTTAGCCAAATGGCTCTATTCATCATGGAAATCTGATGCTGGCTCAGTCCATGTGCTATCACAAGCGCTCCCCATGGTTGCATTGACCCTTTTGGTCCCATAGG
>ERZ1740067.1301-NODE-1301-length-17443-cov-7.727053_pt1 | contig 17443 bp, 17 predicted proteins | sample MGYA00581736_ERZ1740067 | MGnify/ENA primary metagenome ERZ1740067 (study PRJEB43018, sample SAMN04849236) | marine metagenome | isolation source: floating plastic debris | place: Pacific Ocean | collected 2008-08-27 | study: EMG produced TPA metagenomics... | reverse complement strand
AGAAAAATACCTGCGATCGCACCCCACAGTCCGAGTTGTGTTCTGTTGTTCATAAGTCCTTACCCATCACATCAAACGCCACACGCACGCGATTAATCACATACTAAGCGATTTCGATGGATCTATAAATCCATCAGTACAGATAGATCAGGTTGCCCGATTATGTCTCTTTTTCCGTCGTTGCCATCCAAGCCACATCATCCTGATGGCCCCAGAACCCTTCAAACTTGGTGACACGGATATCGCCTAGGACTTTTGTTTGACAGGCAAGACGAAGATATTTCTCTGGATCGTGGGGTGGGAGCTTGCGCCGGGCTATGTCACGCCAGTTGGCTTCGGAGACTTCTCCTTCAATAGCGACTGCGCAGGTGCCGCAGGTGCCGCTTCCCATGCAGATAACGTATTTTGCCCTGGGGCTGTAGAGATCGATGTCGTTTGCCAGTAGGGCTGCTCGCAGATTGGCACCTGTGGGGCAGGTGAAGGTTTTTCCTTGGGCGGTGATGGTGGGCATGGGTTGAGGAAGGCGGTTTTAAGAAAAGGGAAAAGGGAAAGGGGAAACGCAGGCTGCTGCCGGTGGATATTGGTTGAGGAAGGCGGTTTTGAGAAAGGGGAAAAGGGAAAGGGAAAAGGGGGAAGTGGGAAACACAGGTTGCTGCCGGTGGACGGCGGGGAGCTGTGGGAAAAGGGGAACATCGAGGTTTTAGGGGAAAATTAGGCTCGTCTTAGGCTCACCTCAGTTAAGGTTCTCTTTTAGTCAGTACGCTAAGGGTAGTTTTGAATCTACAATCGGCCCTGACGTTACTTTTTGCCCATGACTCTTTGGACTTGGAAAACCTGGCAAGATCAGCCCTATCTCACCTGTGAGCTGCTGAACCAGCCCCACGGATTTTTTACTCAGCATTTTTATCCACACACTCCCGAAACTCTGTCTGCGGCGCTTTCTCCTTCGGCTAAAGTGTACCGAGTTAAGCAGGTACACAGTCCGGATGTGTTGAGTCCAGGACAGATTGAGCATGCGATCGCCTCGGGGTTGCCCACTTTGGAAGATGGTACGTCCGCGCCTTTTCCGCTTGCCGATGGCGTTATCAGTGAGCAGCCGCAGCAGTCCGTATGGGCCTGCTCTGCCGACTGCACCCCTGCGCTCATTGGTGATGTGGCCACTGGGCAGGTGGCTGCTGTACATGCAGGCTGGCGTGGTACCGCGCAGAAGATTCTGCCTGTCGCTGTCGAGAAGCTGCTGGCCAGTGGCAGTGAGAAAAAAAATCTCAGGGTCGCTCTGGGCCCAGCGATTGATGGGTGTGTCTATCAGGTCGGTAAAGATGTCGCTGCTGAAGTCGGCAAAAGCGTGGTTACCGACCCCGCATTAGACGAAGCGGAAGCGTTGATTGCCCAGCTGATGTCGGATGATAACCCACCGGTACTTAGCGATGAGCATCCTGAACGTGTTCGCTTAGATGTGCGAAGAATTAACCAGATGCAGATGGAGCAGATGGGCCTGAGTGTGGAGCAGGTTGCGATCGCACCTCACTGCACCTATCAGGAGCCTGAAAATTTCTTTTCCTATCGCCGCACCAAGGAAAAGAAAGTGCAGTGGGCAGGCATCCTCAGCACCCAAAGAATTTAGTTAGGTGAGTGGGGTCGAAGCCTGGTGACTGAGCGGATTCGAAGTCATGCCTGATCATCAGCCGCTGGCGGATTCCCAAACACAGGGGTTAGGAATGCAACGATTGCGCCGATAAAAAAGCCTGCCACATTACGCACGACGGGTAGGATCTCTGGTGTCCGTGTCACCACAGGACCTAGTCCAAAGGCAATGAACAAAATGCCCCATAGCGGCGAAAACAAAAGCGCCCATTGCCAGGCTATTCCACCACCTTCGCGTCTAGGCTGCGCGGCAAATCCGCAAATCACACCGCCCAAAATCGACGTTACCAGGGTCAAGATCCACTGCTCACGCGGTAGACCCGGTACCACAGCGCAGCCGCCCTTCTCCAGACAGGTTTCGAGGGCATTAATCGCACCGAGAACCGCGCCATCTTCGCCATTGTCACGAACATAAAACTGGTTGCCAAAGCGCGTTTGTAGCTCAATCCAGAATGTGCGCGGCAGCAGTGGATAGAGGTCATCGCCGACACTAAAGTTCAGCAAGTTGCCCCCTCTCGGGTCAGCGACCATCATGATGCTCTTATCATTGAGTCCCCAAAAATCTTTGACCGCCCGGCCTGGTGTCTGGTCGAACTGGGTGAGTACCCTCAGCTTCCAGCCTGTTTCTTCTTCAAACTCAGGTAGGCGGGTATTGAGATAGTCCTCTTGAGCGTCGTTTAAAATTCTCGCGAGATCGATAACCACTGTGGGCTCGTCGGGAAGCAGCTCAGGGTTGTTGACAGCTTGAGCAGGTCCGGCGGGTGCCCAAGCTAAAAACGCGACCATACAAATTGCCAACGCCTGCGAGAGAAAAGGACCCACTTGGGCGTTCGCTCTGCTTTGGTTTGTCTGCATCTGCTGCGACCGGAAAAGTCTGTGGAAAATGGCTTTTGGTAAGAGCCTGATTCGCTGAGTCATTTGCCAGGGCGCAGTTTTGAAGCAGATTTTCATTAGTTCAAGCCGAAGGCAATGACGCCTATCTTTACAGTTGTTTACTTAATTTTAAGATACCAGACCTAGCGAAAAAAAAGTTTGCTTCTACACCTTAGGACTGAAGCGCAGCTTATAGCTTTAGCTCGGCATCGTCTGAGGCTGGAATCTTTGAGTCTGTCTCTGTTTCGGCTGTAGGTGATGCGTTAGCAGCGCTTTTGCCAGATGTAGATGGGGCAGGTACATCTGGGGCAGGTACATCTGGGACAGGTGCAGATGAGGAATGCGATTTCTGAGAAGGACTCTGGTTCTGAGAATGGTTTGGGTAATTGCTCGAAGAATACTCTGAGGTGTTTGAGGCGGTGGGGTTTGATTTTGGGTTAGGCTCTGCGATGGGCTGAACGGGTGGGCGTCGCGTTGGTGGGCGACGGCGGCGACGCGGCTTACCGACCAATACTTTGAGGGCCGCGTTCGCACCGGCAAATAGACTGCGGGTCGTGATATGCGCTTTTTGGGCTTGCACTTTGGCTTCTGTAAGGCCTTTGTCGACCTGCTCTACTACGTTGCGGGCGCTCTGCACGCCGCTTGTTACCTCGTCACTAAGGCCAGAGAGCTCCTGTCCTGTGAGCCTGATGTCGCGAAGGGTTGCGGGGAGTTCTTGATGGAGCGTATCTAGCAGTTTTTCTGCGCTTCTGGCGGCTCTTGCAAGTTCTTGCAGCGTGAGAATCGCTACTGTGAGTAAGGCTACGAGGCTAATGGCCACCAGCAAAATAGAGACACCGAGCCAGAAGAAAGGATTGTTCACTGTGATGGCGTTTTGGTGATGGCGTTTTATTCGCTAGCAGCTTCGTTTTGGGCAAGGCTTGCCTGAGAGGCGCTGACCGAAGAAGACCCGGTATCTTGAGTGTCTTCGTATCGGCTGGTCATTGGGCGAGTGGAGTCATGCTCTGATTGTCTGCGCCATTCCGCTTGGCTAGCAGAGCGTCCGGCGATGACGGCTTCTCGCAGGCGGCCTAGGGTATGTTCCCAGTTCTCTAGGCTAGTGTCGGATAGGCGATCCGCATGAAATTGAATGCTGGTGGCAAGGTCTTCGGCGAGTTCGGGGAGGGCGTCGGCAGATTTTTTGAGAATGTGCCGAGTTTCTTTCCCGGTTCGGGGGGCCGCGAGTATGCCTGCGATCGCACCCAGTGCCGCGCCAATAATCATTCCCCCAAGGAGTCCGTCTGATTTGTTATCTGCCATGGCTGCTTTCCTTTAGATGCTCTTAAGCGTACTCCCAACCCCGCCGCTGATGCAAAATCCGTGTTGCAGAGCCTTTTATCGGAATAGATTCCGAGTACCTACCTTCCGAAACCCTAGGGTTCGATAAAGCAGCAGCAGACGCAAAAGCTTGAGCAGGCGAAGAAACTGCTGCGCCCGGTGTGATTGCTGCTGTAATTTGGCTAAGCCTAGTCGCGTTTCTGCCAGGTGCACTCGCCTGAGCGTAATTGCATAGCCCAACTGCTTTGGCGATATCGACACCTGCTCTAGTTTGGCTGCCAGCTTCAGCAGCTGACAGCGCCATTTCCATAGCCCCACTGCCAGATAGCAGACCCATCCAGCTAGTAGGCAATTGATGACGATAACAGCGAGCATGGCAGGTTTTCTAAGCTGACACTTTTTCTAAATTTGATATTTTTTCTAGTCTGGACAATAGTTCGGCTCTGACGATGGCTATTCCGACGACTACCAGTCCGGTGCGTAGCTCATTACCAATGGCGTCAGTCCCAACTCTTCTGGGAGCTTGGCATAAGCCTCAAAAAATGCAACCACTTCTCGAATCGTTGGTCGGCCGCGTTTGGCCCCGGTTGAACCTGCCGCAATAATGCAGCCGCAGCAGCCACCATTGCTAGCGCTGTTGTTGGCCCATTTCTCGAGGGCCTGGCCATCTGTAGGATCACTAATTTCGTATTCATTAAACAGATGCAGCCGCCCTTTCGCAGTTTGAATCAGTCCAATTTGAAAAACCTGTCCACTCATGGGGTCGCTGCCAGGATTGAAGCAAATCGCACGAATGCCCCCTTCCTGTTTGATCCGCTCTACTAGCTGCTTCGCTTTGGGGCGGGTGGTTTGGATGGTGAGAATAGGCCACTTTATCTTGCCATTGTTAGCTTGGCTCGCAGGTAACTCATCTGGCTTGCTCAGGAACTGCTGATAGTAGACGCGGCGATGGTTTCGCAGCGGCTCTATGTCTTTTTCCTTGTGGCTACCAAGCATAATGAGCGAGCCTTCTGGCACGCTATCGTCTACGATAGCCGCGTTTTCCGCTACATTCTCGACGCCCAAGACGCCTGCGCTGAGCGGTGATCGCGTGCCATCGCTGGCAAGGGGCTCTTCATTCAGAGTTTCTTCCAAGAACGTTGTCGATACTTCGGGGAGTGTCGATACTTTGATGCTGATCGTTTCGGAGGTGGCTTTAGCATCGGACAAGGGCTCGAGCGGTGTATCTACTTGGTAGACCGGGTTAGGAATCCGAAAGCGATTACTGACGGGCTGCAGTGCAAAGTTTTCGACGCTGATGTCGTTCTTTTTGAAAAAGCGGTGAAGGGCTTCTAGCACAACCACAAGGCTGGCGGCTTCTTCTTCAGCTAGCTGCGATCGCAATCCTTCCAGCGGATGCAAACTGCCAAACTCGTAGCCCACGGCAATATTCTTTGGTGTCTTTACCGATTTGAATAGGGGTAAGGGCGTTGCGCCTTCTTCTGGATTGAAATTAATAAATAGACAGTTTTGCTCTAGAAAAGCCTGCTGCATGCTGTCTGAAGATCCATCACTATGCAGGAGTTTGTGGCGAAACTGCTTCAGCGAGTCGAGATCTCGATAGAACAGCAAGCCGTATTCCATGCCAGCGAGACCCAGCACAGACAGATAAAGGGTCTCGATTTCCCAGCAGTTAAGCTCAATGGCCAGAATCTCCTGCTCGCTAAGATGCCGCCAGGGCGCGTCTTCCCATAGCAGAGCTGATTTTTCCAGCAGACTCTTTTCAAATGCCTGAGGCAGCTTAGGCTGCGGCATATTGGGCGCTTGCAGTTTTTCAAAGACTTCGTCAATCACCGGTAGCTCAGGCGCGTACTCCACTGGGATATCTAGGGCCTGCAGTGCACCGCGTAAGAAAAACTGAATTTCGCGATCGCGCACCACCACCTTCCTGGGCCTAGCAGGCTCCACCCTTCCCTGGGGCATCTCAATCGCTTGCAGGAGCGTGCGTACGATGGCTTCGTGCCCCGTTTCCTGCGGCACAACATTGAGTCCACGCACAACCCCTTGCAGGCTATCAACCCACAAAATACAGTCCCCTTGTAGAGCCTGCGATCGCTCCTCGATTCCATTGCTCCCAATGCTTTTCCCAGCAAGGTTGTTGCCCATCGTGGTTCTACCTTGGGCAGCTTGACCTGCTGCCGGTAGCGGACGGCGATCACACTCCCAGACGCTGGTGAGCCTGGGAAGCTGGCTCAATCGGCGGCAGGTAAATGGGCTCAGTTGATGCATGAGGTCAGGGGTCTATCGGGATAGCAGGGTGAAGAATCTACCTAGTTATTCAATGCTTGGGCGTTCAACGCTTGGGTATTTAATTCCTAGGCTTTCAATTCTATCGACTTCGGTCGTTTACACCAGAAAAAGCTGCACTTTAATTTTGCTTTGATTCATCTACTTTGTAATTCATCGATATCTTTAACTATCAATTCCCTCTATTTATGTCGTGGCGGTAACTGTAGATTCATTCCTCTGCAGAGGTTTCTATGGATTCTATAGGGGCGTTGAGACAAAAGGGATGCGTTAAACTAATGGCAATACTTAATCCTCAAAATCAACAGGTCCCATGACACAAACCATTCCCTCGGCTGAATCTGCTGATACGGTTACCGGTGACGTTGCAGATTTACCCAGTGGTGCTACCGAAGCGCCCCAAGTTAGCGCGGTTCCCGCGGCGGAAAGCGAGCGCGGTATTTTAATGTCTGAAGCTGCACTGGCCCATGTCAAAGCACTACGCGATAAGCAAGAAGGCGATTTGTGCCTGCGTGTGGGTGTGCGTCAGGGTGGATGTTCCGGGATGTCCTACATGATGGATTTTGAAGATCCTAGCAACATTGGTGAGCACGATGAAGTGTACGATTACGATGGCTTTAAGGTCGTTTGCGATCGCAAGAGCCTGCTGTATCTATACGGCCTGATGCTCGACTACAGTGATGCGCTTATCGGCGGCGGTTTTCAGTTTACTAACCCCAATGCTAATCAAACCTGCGGCTGCGGTAAGTCGTTTGGTACATAACCTCTCCTAAATTTCTACATACATGCAAACCTTAGAAACCCAATTTGAAGAAGGCATCGCTCGCTACAAAGACGGTGCGCCTGCCACAGAGCTGTTACCTATCTTCAAAGACATTTGTTCCAAAGCGCCCAAAAATAGCGCTGCCCAAACCTGTTTGGCGTGGCTCTACCTGTTAGCTGACAAGCCCAATGCTGGTTACAAGGCCGCCCAGCGGGCGGTGAAACTCATGCCTAAAGATCCGCAGGCGCGGGTAAATTTGGCAATCGCCATGCTGGAAACGGGTAAAAGTGGTGTTCGTGAGCATGTCGATATGGCTAGCCAAATGCTCTATGCCGTCGACGAGCTGAAAACTGAGATTAAAGAGAATTTTGAAGAAGGATTAAGGAGAAAGCCTGATTGGAAGAGCTTACAGCGAGTTCAAAAATGGTTGTTTGAAAGCTGAGTGCCTATCACTGTAACTGTTTCAGCTGTTTCCTGATGGCTAAGGTACTTCTTGAAAATTAACTAAGTTTTGTGACTAAACTCATGAAAGAAGTGGCGGAGATGACCCTGAGGGGTGATCCCCGCCATTTCTATTGGAGCCTTTTGTAATGCGGGTTTCGGGGAGTTCGAAAAGGGCAAAGAGCTTAGCCTGACTGACCTCAAGAGGGTTTGTAAAGTTCAGGTAAATAACTTAATGAGCGATCCCCATCCCCACTGATAAGCTTAGGTTAATCGGTTGATAAGTCCTTCTTAAGTCTTAGATTAAGTTTCAGACCTTTGAGCTGTGGCCCTCAACCCGCATCTACCACATCTTTATCCACACTAGGAGTCGCCTATTATGAATCTTAAGTCCGTTGCGATTAAGCCAGATACGCGTAACCATAAAGGATTTTTTGTACAGGACGCAGACTATACCTTTGTAGAACTCGACAAATCTGGCTGGGCCTTGATTTGTGTCGATGATGCAGTATGCCACTATGTTGATCCCGACAATCTGCTGGCTGCTGATATTGATGTTGCCAAAGCTGTATAGATTTCTAGGCCTTTTTTAAAAAGGCCTTTGTAGCTGTCATGAATAAAGAATTTATGGCTGTCTCGTCGTCGAGGCAGCCATATTTTGTGTGCGGTCTTCTATAAGGCGTCTTTCCGCGGATTGGCAATGCAGCATTTTGGTTTACGGTTACTTAAATAACTCCAATATCTCCACGAACGTTTCTTCTATGAAAGATCGATTGCTGAGCGGATTGAATACAGTGCTGATGTTCAATTTGTTTTTTGTGCTGTTTAATTTTGTCTGGTTTGCGATCGCACTGATTGGCCGTGCCACGAATATAAACCTTGGCTTTGATCTTTGGTATAGCCTTTGGGAACCTGTGACCATGCCTGCGATCGGTTTACTGATGGCCGGGGCTTTGGTGAGTGGCCTCTTCAGCTGGGTCAGTAAGAAATTTTTTCAAGGGACACAGGTTGGTGACTAGAAGGACTCCCTACACTAGCGAGGCTACCAGGAGCCCTGCGTCCGTTCGTACCACCTGACTAACACCTTGGCGAGCTTTTTCGGGTCGTGTCGTACGGTGGTGTCGCTTTCACTCATTACGTTGGCAATGACAATGCGTCGGCCCGATTCAATGACGGCTTTGCGGTCCAAAATGACCGGTGTTGAGCCCTCGCGGAGGTATCGGTTGATGGCTGCTTCCGAAGGGAGACGTTTTTGCACCAGGACTGCATCAAATAGATAGTGTCCGCAGGCCCTGTCGATCGCTTCGATGTGCTTAGAAACGGTGTAGCCCTGCGTTTCACCGGGTTCACTCATAATATTGCAGATATAAATGCGGGGCACGCGGCGAGCAGCGATCGCATCCACAATTTCTGGCACCAGCAGGTTTGGAATAATGCTCGTATACAGACTGCCGGGGCCTACGATAATGTAATCGGCCTCTTTGATGGCCTCTACTGCCTGGGGGAGTGCGGGTGGCTCAGCCGGATCACAGCCAATTTCGTCAATGTTGCCTCTGGCTTTGGTGATGTTTGACTCGCCCTTGATATGGCGGCCGTCGCTGAGATCGGCCCACAGGCTGACATCGCTTAGGGTAGAGGGGAGTACGCGTCCGCGAATGGCCAGTACCTGAGAGCTGGCTGCGATCGCCTTTTCCCAGTCCCCTGTAATTTCATTCATCGCCGACAGAAACAAATTGCCAAAGCTATGTCCGCTGAGCCCAGTGCCCGCTTCAAACCGGTACTGAAATAGCTCGGTGAGCAGCTTTTCTTCATCAGCGAGGGCCGTGAGACAGTTGCGAATATCGCCCGGGGGAATGCCACCCATCTCCCGGCGCAGTCGACCAGAAGAGCCACCGTCATCGGCCACAGTCACAATAGCAGTGATGTTGGCGCTGTAGTGCTTGAGGCCGCGCAGTAGGGTAGAGAGCCCCGTTCCGCCACCGATGACGACAATGCGAGGACCCCGGTTGAGGCGTCTGTGAGTGGCGATCGCATCCCATAGATTGTCTTCGCCGTTGGCCGGCAGCAGCACTTCTACAATGGCTCCGAGGGTGCGCGTTTGCCCCCAAATGAGCAGCAGCAGTCCGCCTGTGATCGCCAAGGGACCACTGATGTGGTTAGGAATCAGCCGCGTAATTAGATTGAGCACATTGCCGACAAACCTCACTGTGTAAAACACAGGAGTCAGCTGGAGCCACACCATGATCCCCAGTCCAATAGCCACAATGCCCACCGTGCTCAAAAACAGCCAGCGCTTTACGAAGAGGCCAGGTCTCAACCATTTCATGATGCGCCGAGGCTGGTCGGCTAACTTTTTACGGGTTGGGCGCATAGCAAATGCTAGGGGCAAAGCGATTTTCGACTCAGGTGGGATCGTGTCGCATTAGGTTTATACAGCAAAAAGGGCTAGCAATATAGCCGCCTGAATATACACATTTTGGTGGCACATTGTGGTGGACTACCCAGCGCTATTTTGTTTCTTAAATATTAGGAGAAGTTAATATGAAAAGAGTTCTGCGGGTAAAATCAACTAGCGCTAGCGGCGGATGTTCGCCGATAGGGCGCACAGTTCAAAGATCTGGTGCAAGGACCTATTGAAAAGACTTAGCAGGGATTTATGGTGAATTCTGCGTCAACTGAATTTTCGGCTGAGGACTCGGATAATTTTCTGAGTAGGTCTGTGGAGGGTTCCCAACAGGAGCCCATTCAGAACAACCGTACTCAGAACAACTGTGGTGATTCGGAGCCGTTGGTGATTCTCAAAGGAATTTCTAAGCAGTTTGGCTCAAACCATGTCCTAAACAATGTTGACTTGACGCTGAGAAACGGAGAGGCGATCGCAATTATCGGTCCTTCCGGTACCGGAAAATCCACCATCTTGCGCATCATAGCTGGATTGCTCGCCCCCGACCATGGCGAAATCTGGGTGGGCGGACGAAAGCGCATCGGCTTGATCGAAGATGCCCCTGACCCGATTGGCGTTGGTATGGTTTTCCAGCAGGCGGCCCTCTTTGATTCGCTGACCGTTGCCGAAAACGTAGGATTTTTGCTGTATCAGCACTCTCGGCTCTCTCGGCGTGAAATCAAAGAACTCGTGCTCCAGGCCCTTGCCGTTGTTGGCCTTCCTGATATTGCAGATCTTTATCCCGCCGAGTTATCTGGCGGCATGCGGAAGCGGGTGAGCTTTGCTCGGGCAGTCATGGCAAATCCACACGATCCGAGCGCTCAGCCCAGCCTTTTGCTGTACGATGAGCCGACAGCCGGCTTAGACCCGATTGCTTCTACAGTGATTGAAGATCTCATTCGAGAGATTCAGCAGGGAAATGCCTGCCGTTCTTATTTAATCGTGACTCATCAGGAAAGTACGATTCGTCGCACTGCGGATCGCGTGATTTTCCTCCATGCCGGGCAGGTACAGTGGATGGGTGGTGTCGATGAAATCGACACCACCAACAATCCATTTGTACGTCAGTTCTTCAGTGCTAAAGTGCAAGGCCCAATTAATGCAGGCGGGTAGCACTAACCAATCCATCGCAGACCAACACTAATCATCTATTTGAAAACTCATGCGGGCACGAACAATCAGAGAAGGGTCTGTAGGACTGCTAATCCTATTGGGGGTTGGTTTATTTGGAGGATTGGTGCTGTGGCTACGAGGTTTTAATCCCGCCAATCGCCCCTACGAACTCATTGCTGAATTTGAAGACACGATGGGTGTGCAAATTGGTACGCCAGTGCTGTATCGAGGGGTTTCTGTTGGTCGGGTAATGTCTATTGATCCCAAGCCTAATGCGGTAGAGGTGGGTTTGGAAATTACCGAAAAATCGCTACGTATGCCCAACGAGGTGCTGGTAGAGACCGTAGAGTCTGGCCTGATTGGTGAGGTATCTATTGAAATTTCACCCCTAGAGGAGCTGTCGGCATTGGCCAATGGCATTAGCCCGGTGGGTAAGGGCTGTGATAGCAGCTTGATTTTGTGTGATGGCGATCGATTAGCGGGCACGCTAGGTCCCAGCTATGAGGAGCTACTGCGCTCAGCCAGTGATCTGACCAAGCTCTACGCAGACCCTGAACTTTTAGCTCAGCTCAAGGACTTGCTACAAACCGTAAATGATACCTCCGCCGATGCCGGTAGGTTGGCTCAAGAGGCGACGCGACTGACTCAGCAGGCCCGCGACGAGATTGGGCCGCTTTCAAACTCCGCCCGGGTTGCAACGGATTCGGCAGCGGCAGCGGCACTTCAGGTGCAGGCCACGGCGGCAGAATTTTCGCTGACGGCCTCGGAACTCAACAGCTTGATTGGGGAAAACAGAGGTGTTTTGGTCAACACCCTTGATAACGTTCAGGTTGCCAGCCTACAGCTGCGTAATGCAGCGGATACCCTCGGTCCAACCCTGGCTAGCGGCGAGCTTGTCAGCAATCTAGAGATGCTATTGGCCAATGCCACCGCTGCTTCAGAAGACTTGCAAACCATTACCGCTTCGCTCAACACACCGACTAACTTGGTCCTGCTTCAGCAGACATTAGAATCAGCTAGAGATGCGCTCGCTAGCGCACAAAAAGTGATGGCAGATGTCGATGAAATTACGGGTGACCCGGAAGTTCGACTGCAGATCCGTAATCTCATTACTGGCTTAGGTGCCCTGGTGTCTTCGACTCAATCTTTAGAGCAGGAGACTCAGCTAGCTCACACGCTAGAACCGCTGGTGGCTTCTGGGGCTTTGCCCATGTCAGAGTCAGAGGCTGCTTTCTCGATAGATGCCACCAATGCTCTGTCTGTGAATGATTTTTACGATTTTGGCGAGTACGACTTTGGTGAAACGGTTATGGGTGGTATTGCGCAGGAATCTATGTCGTTGGCTGATCGTTTAGCCAGTCAGTCGAATGTAGGCCCTATCTCGGATGAGACAATGCAGCGCCCTATCTTAGTCTTCGACGGTGAGCGCTATGTTTTACGTTCGGCGACGCAACTAGCCGAGCGCCCGAAGGCGATGCACCCAAACGAGACGTCGAGTGTTCAAGACCCAGCGCAGCAGCGTCGGCTGAATCAGAATCAGGCAAAAAATTGATAAAAGCTGATATGAGTCTATCTACTCCGTGATTTTCGGGAACATTGATAGCAAGTGTGTGGATAGATGTCCGCACCTGCGTGTCATTTTGTAGTGCCATTTTGTCATCAGGTTGGGGTAATCTCCAGCAGCAGCTGATGGCAGATGCCGCTGGATAAGAATGATTGTTAACTATCCTTAATTTGATTTTTGTCTTATCTGTATGAGACTTCTTTAGGGTGACTTATTCTCCACTTGTCAATGGTTTCGAGGAGAGTGCATCGCGACCTGAGCAGATGTTGGGACATTCTCCGAATGCTTTGCCGAATCGCTTGCTAGGTGTGCTGCTTAGCCGAGTGTGCTGTTTGCTGCATTGCCCTACAGACACACCTGATTTGTGGTCTCAGGTGTTGGCGGCGACAGGTGACGCGCTGGGCTGTGACACGGCTCAGCTGTTTTGGTCTGAGCCAATGATGCCAACGGCTATTAACCATTGGGGAAAGGGCTCACTACCTGCGGTCGGTGCTATCGGTGGCCTTTGGGCGCAGCTGGCGCTGCCTGCCCAATCTTTGGCTGAGCAGCTTTGGTGTTCTCAAGCAGCTGATTTGCAAGCCCAGCTGGCTCATTTGGTAGAGGATGGAGTCTTTAAAGTCACAGGCATTTCGACCTATGCGCCTGGGGATTGGCCGACGCAGATAGTTGAGGTCTATGGTCCATCTTCAGGGCGGCATCTTTTATTACTCCCACTGCAGCAGGAGAATGACTGTATAGGGGTGTTGGCGCTGTTGCGGGAATCCGACGAAAGCCAACGTGAAATAGGGCCAGTAAGCCATGTAGTAGAAGGCCATACGGTGGAGCGCCTGAGCACAAATAGTTGTTGGTCTACTGAAGTGCTGCGGTGTGTCGAGGTGGTAGGCGGCCAAATTTACTTGGCGATTTTGAGATCTCGTGTAGAACGGCTTTTTCGCAGCCGCAGCGCCCGTGACCAGCTCACTCAGCTGCCCGATCGCCTTTTGTTTAATCAGCAGCTGACACGCTCAATTGCGATCGCCCTTGAGAAAGACGTCATGCTCGGGGTGGCTTTTCTAGATCTTGATCGGTTCAAGAATATCAACGACACTTTGGGCCATGCGGCGGGAGACTGCCTCTTGAAAGAGGTCGCTGAGCGCTTAAAGAGTTGTTTGCGGGGCTATGACGTGGTAGCTCGCTGGGGAGGGGATGAATTTACGCTCTTACTGTGCGACTTGCGATCGCCCGAAGAAATCACCAGCATTGCCGAGCGCATCTTACAGCGCCTAAATGCGCCATTTTACGTGCATAGCCAAGAACTATACGTTACGGCTAGCCTTGGTATTGCCCTTGCGCCCTACGACGGTCAAGACGAGCAGACCCTGCTGCGCAATGCCGATGCGGCCATGTATCAGGCCAAAGCCCGAGGCCGTAATAACTTCCAAGTTTACTTTGAAGAAATCAACGCCGATGCCCGTACGCAGCTAAATCTAGAGACCGATCTGCGCAAAGCGTTGGACAACGGCGAACTCTTTTTGTGCTACCAGCCGCAGGTAGACTTGCGTACGGGGCATTGGATTGGGATGGAAGCGCTGATCCGCTGGCAGCACCCTGTGCTGGGGATGATTCCGCCGAGCAAGTTTATTGTCATTGCCGAAGAGACTGGCCTGATTGAGCCGATTGGCAATTGGGTCTTGCGCGTTGCCTGTGCTCAGTACTGCCAATGGCAGCAGCAAGGACTGCCAAAGCTGCGGTTAGCGGTGAACCTGTCGGCTCAGCAGTTTCATCGCAGCAATTTGCTGCGCTCTGTGATTGAAGTAATTCAAGCGACTGGATTTGATGCGCGCTACCTGGAACTAGAAGTCACTGAAAGTGCAGCGATGCACGATGTGACCTTTGCGATTGGTGTGCTCAAAAAGTTCTCACGCTTCGGCATTCAGATTGCGATGGATGATTTTGGCACAGGTTACTCTTCCCTAAGCGTGCTGAAGCACTTCCCGCTCGACACCATTAAAATCGATCGCTCTTTTGTTCAAGATCTGGTTGATAGCCCCAGTGATGCGGCGATTGCCTCTACCATCATTGCGCTGGCCAAAGGTTTGGACTTTAAAGTTTTGGCCGAAGGCATTGAAACGCCTGAGCAAATGGCTGTTCTGAATAAGATGGGCTGTGATTATGCCCAGGGCTACTGGTTTAGCCGCCCGTTAACCGTATCGCAGGTCGATGAAATGCTGGCTAACGGAAGATTTGACATGGCTCCGGAACCTGGCTAGATAAAGGAGCCGGCTAGATAGTCAGCAGGGAATATCGCTATTTGATGTGCCCATATCCCAAGGGACGAATGAGAAGAAGAAAAGCGTCGCGGCCATGACTAGACCGCTGCCAACGAACTGAAAACTCGGGTAGTAGTGTAGTCCGATGATGGCCAGTATATGGACGATACACGATGCGCTGAAGGCACGCGATCGCATCCAGATACCCATAGCGCCATAACCGACAACACACAGACTCAGCCACAGCAGACATAGATTGGCCAAGATGACGATAACGCCGTGGAAGATGCCGTAGCTAGTCGCCAACATGCCCGTCATCATCAGCCCGGACCAGAGGAAAACAACCCACCGGAGGCGCTCCTCGCTTGCAAGCTTCCAGGTTAGCCCGGCGGTGGTCGCAACACTTATTCCCGTAATCGCTGAATCGATTAATGCCTGAGTCGTCCAGCTGAGTGTGGAAAACTGCGCCAGGGAAAAAATTGCCATTGTCATCCAGCCCCAAATCAAGAAGGCTTGGTCGATTTCTGTAAAGCAGATTCTAGGCAGCTCGAGTGCAGCTTTTTGAGGTATTTGCTTGAGATGTACTCTCAAGAGCCCGTTTAAGTCCTGCATACTCAGCGCCTCAGGCTTGCTGTAGAGCGTTGAAATATTGTTGAAGTCAAACGAAGTCATAGCGACGTCTATAGATCCTGAATAGCAGCACGTAAACTTGAATTGGTGTTTTAAAGAGATGTTCAAAGTTGAACTTTGGATACTGCTGAGAGACAGGTACAAAACAGTCCTCTGTCTCGGCAACTCCCAGATTGTAACTGAATGTTAACAGATAGTTAATTTTATGTGATGAATGGGAGCCGTACCTCTATCGATCGGATCGGTTATGTCGATCGGACCGGTTACCGCGGCGCGAGTGCACTGTCTGTTTCATAAATCGCGTTAGGATACTCTTCCTGGTCCATCCCATTTCACTGAGAAAATCTTGTCCTGGTCCATCCCATCTCACTGAGAAAATCTTGTCCGATTTGCCTTCTTCTGCCGATGTGCTCGGCTCGTCTAATCCCCATGGCTGGCCATCACTTGAGTCTGAAGGGCTTTGCAAAAGCTATGGTCGTCGCCAGTCTCGTTTTGATGCTGTGCGGGGGGTTTCTTTAAAGATTGCGCCGGGTGAAGTGTTGGCATTCCTGGGCCCCAACGGTGCTGGCAAAACCACAACTATCAAAATGATTGCGGGGTTGATTCGTCCAGATAAGGGCTGGGTGAAAATTGCCGGACGTGACCCACACCGGGAACCACAGGCGCTGCGCGGTGTGGGTGCGGTTCTAGAGGGTAATCGGAATTTGTACTGGCGGCTGACGCCGTTAGAGAATTTGGAGTATTTCGGGGTTCTGCGGGGTATGTCTCGAAAGCGAGTGCGATCGCGCGGCTTAGAACTGCTCGAAGCTTTCGACCTACTCGATAAACGTAAAGAACCGGTGCAAAAGTTATCGCGAGGCATGCAGCAAAAAATTGCGATTGCCGTCGCCCTAATCCATCAGCCCAAACTATTGCTGCTGGACGAACCCACCCTCGGTCTTGACGTAGAAGCGGGCGAAACCGTCAAAAAACTTGTGCGCCAGGTGGCGACTTCAGGCTGTGCCATTTTGCTCACCACCCACCAGCTCAACGTTGCCGAACAGCTCTCAGACCGCGTTGCGATTATTCGCGCTGGCCAAATTGTCGCCGAGCAACCCACCGAAGCGCTGATCCGACAGTTCTCTCAAGGGTCGGCCTATCGCATCGAGTTTGAAGGTGCTATGGATGCCGAGAGGCAGGAGAAGTTAGAGGCCCTCGGCGCGACTATCAAAGGCCAGTTTATTCACTACTTACCTACGGCTGATACGGCGTCTGCCACGCTTTATGAGCTGTTGCACATTTTAGAGCCCCTGCCGCTACTTGAGGTCAGGCAGGACCGACCTGATTTGACGGATGTCTTTCTACAGCTGGTTCAGAAGAATGATTGATTTGATGCTTGCTGAGCTAAAGCGCACTTGGATTCAGACGCTGCGCTACCCGTCGGAAGTCATTGGTGGGGTAGTGATTCTGTCGGCGGTGTTCTATGGAATTTTCCTCGGTACGCAATATATGGCAGGACCTTCTGCGAGCTTTGGTAGCCGGCTTGATACGGTGGTGGTGGGCTATGTGATTTGGTCGCTGGTGCTCTATATCGTGAATGATATTGCGACGAATCTGCAAATGGAGGCGCGCACAGGGACGCTAGAGCAGGTGTTTTTGTCGCCATTTGGTGCGCCTCGGGTGTTTTTTGCACGGGCGATCGCAAGTCTTACGTTGCGCCTACTGCTGATTTTGGTTGTTATTGGCATTATTTCTGCGATGACCAGCAGTCAGCTTTCCTTTCCACCCTTGTTGCTGCTGCCATTATCAACATTGCTGCTGGGGGCCTATGGTCTAGCGTTTTTTATCGGCTCCATGGCACTGGTGCTCAAAAATGTTCAGCAGCTGCTGAGTCTATTTCAGTTTTTTCTTTTTTTCTTACTGGCGGTCCCTACAGAAAATTGGACCGGATTGGCGAAATTGATAGTGAACGTGATGCCAATTTTGCCAAGTACTGGGCTGCTGCGCGATTTGATGGCACGGGAGGTGGGATTGAATTGGAATGGGTGGGCGATCTCGCTCATCAATGCCCTGGTGTATTTCTCAGTAGGAACCCTGCTGTTTCGCTGGGCAGAAAAGAAGGCGAAACAGCAGGGTTCTTT
>ERZ1740067.1297-NODE-1297-length-17466-cov-6.282120_pt1 | contig 17466 bp, 21 predicted proteins | sample MGYA00581736_ERZ1740067 | MGnify/ENA primary metagenome ERZ1740067 (study PRJEB43018, sample SAMN04849236) | marine metagenome | isolation source: floating plastic debris | place: Pacific Ocean | collected 2008-08-27 | study: EMG produced TPA metagenomics... | reverse complement strand
TGACCGCGATTGAAGACGGTGGTGTCGAGGTCGAGTATGAGGGCATGAAGTCCTTCATCCGTCGCTCTGACCTGTCCCGCGACCGTGCAGAGCAACGTCCGGATCGCTTCGGCGTGGGCGACAAGGTCGACGTGCGCGTCACCAATGTCGACGCCAAGACCCGCCGTCTGGGTGTGTCGATCAAGGCGCGCGAGATCGCAGAAGAGAAAGAGGCGGTCGAGCAGTTCGGCTCCTCTGACTCCGGTGCATCTCTTGGCGATATTCTTGGCGCGGCGCTGAAAGGCGACGACGAGAAGTAATTACATCCCTTTGGGGGTGGATGGGCCTCGCCTCTGGGCGGGGCCTTTTTTTTGTCGGTACGTGGTCCAGTGAGGGGGAACTGATCGGTGCAGGCGTCAGGTGGCGTGCAGAATGGCGATTACGCCGACAAGGATCAGGCTCAGCGCCCAGACGACATCTAGGTTGAACCACGTTTTTGACAGGAACTTCAGTCCAAGCCAGAAATACATCCCCGCGGCCAAAAGGCCGCCCGCCAAGGTCATTGCGCCGGTATGTGCGAAGGCCACGATGAAGGCGATGCTGATGTTGGATGTCATCAGGGACTCGGCGGCGGCGTGGCCCGCGTCAAGGTCTGCGGCGGCGCAGATGCCCAGGTAAATCGGCACCAGCATCAGCCCTGCACCATGGGCCATGGCCGCCAGAAAGGACCACAGACCCAGCCGCGTTGGTTTGACCCGTGCCAGAAAGCGGGGGTGGCGGCGGTTGATCAGCAGGTAGATGCCAAGAGCGATCACAAGAAGGCCCGCGCCAATGCGAATCTCGGCCTCCCATCGTGCGAGTGTCATCATCATCGAGAACGGCAAAAGGATCGCTGTCATGGCGATGAGATGGCCGATGGCAAGGGCGACAAGCGCACGGATCAGTGCTGCGTTCTTGTTTTCAAACAGGGCCGCAGATACCGCGCGCGGCCATCCCATGCCTGGGTTCACGCCGTGATAGAAGCAGGAAAGGATGACGGCCCCCCAGAGAGCCGCCACCGATATTTGGTCTTCCAAGGTCTAGACGTTCGGGTAGCAGAAGCTGTCGGTCGAACAGTCGCCGCCCTCCAGCCGGATCTGGTGGGATCGCAAGCCTTTGGGGAAATCGACATAGAAGTCTTTATCGAGGTGGAAGCCGTTCTTGTCATTATTGGCCATAACCATCTGGCCGCCCTCGTCATCAGGATAGAACTGATCGTCCCATGTCGAGTAAAGCGAATTGGTCCAGTAGACGCGTTTGCCGTCGCGGCTGATCTCGACCATCTGGGGCCCGTAGGCAAAAGGCTTGCCGTTCGGGTGGTCTGTGCCTTTGGCGATGCCGCCAAGTTCGACCTTACCGGCCAGAACAGGGTTCATCGGGTCGCTGACATCGTACTGATGCATCTCGCCCAGACCCCAGCAGGCAACATAGAGGTATTTGTCATCAAGGCTGAGGTCGATATCGGTGACGAGAGGCGGAACCGCGCCAAAGCCTTGCAACAGCGGTGGCAGATTTGCGGGGTCTTCGGGGCGCGGGTCGATGGTGATGGTTTTCTTGGCTTGCCACGTGCCATCATCGTCACGCCACCATGTGAATATCGCGCCTTGCAGATTGGTGGTGTCGTCCACGACGCCGCAGAACCCATAGGATTTCTTGGGATCATGGGCTGGGCGAATTTCGAGCGCCATCTGGTAGTTTTCACCAAAATCAATGGTTTGAACGTTCTTGCGCGCGCGCAAATCCCAGAAATGGATCGAGTGGCCGTATTTGTTCGACAGCAAATCTTCGGGCACGACGCCGTTTTCGAATTGCGGCGGCAGGCCCCATTCAGAGCTGACCATGTAGTCTTGCGGCAGGTTCCACCAGAAGTCGTAGTGCTTGTCCTGCTTGCCGCGATCCATCTCGTACTGGCCGATGATCTCGAACGTTTCGCAGTCCATGATGAAGATGCCGGGAGGGCCGTCGGTGCCGTCCTCTCCGCCGCCGCCAAGAGTCGAGACGTAGATGCCTTCGGGTCCGCAATGGATGGTATGCGGGCGCGAGTAGCCGGTCTTGGCAAAAACCTCCTCGGGTTCGATGATCTTGTGGATCTTCGCCTCAAGCGGTTCCTTGACGTCGATCACATAGATGCGCGACGACCGGATGCCCGGCACAATCAGATAGCGACGTTCAAGAAAGGCGTGGCCGGTGAGCGGGGACAGAGACGAGGAACAGGCGTTCCAGCCGAAATGGTGAAACTCGTCACCCTCGTAAGGTGCGATGACCTGATGGACGATTTGGCCGTAGGTTTTGGACTTGGGATTCACATCGATAACTGCGATACCGTCTGATTGCGCGCCGTCCGGACTGAGCATGACAGTGAAGGCGTAGTTCTCGGTGGGGGCTTGCATGGCAAGCTGGGCCGTCGCGTGGAACGTCGGATCTGGTCTTAGATTCATGAATGTTTCCTCCCAGGGCGTGTTGATTTTCTTTCTTTATAAATCAGGGCGCATTCGCGCTTATTACTGATCAACGGCTCATTGGGCTCGTTAAGATGGCCGGCCATGCGTCAGTTTTTAATTGTCTGACAATTGAAGGGGAGTCCGTTTGCTAATGCAAGATTTTTCTGAATGGCGCGATTTGGTGGTAGGTCCTCCCTATGCCGCGTCGTGCGGATCGTTTCGGTTGCATGCTTCGTTTTGACAGTCCGTAAAGCACGTCATTGCACCCGACGCTTATTCATGCAGGTTACGACCCGATGATGATCCTGATCCGCCCTGCTCAATCCGATGACGCGCCGCACATGTGTGCGATGCTGAACGCGATCATCGCGAAAGGCGGCACCACGGCTCTTCGCACGCAATATGATACGGATCGCATGATCGCAGACTATATCCACAGCTCCTATGGGGTGTCTTGCTTTGTGGCTGATGACGCTGGCGAGATCCTGGGGTTTCAGGCGCTGGAGCAAGGCAATCCGAAATACCCTGTCCCGTCAGGCTGGGGGATCATCGCGACCTTTGTGCGGATTGGGGAGCAGGGGCGCGGTGTTGGAAATCTGCTTTTTGCAGCAACCCGTGAGGCGGCAAACAAAGTTGGGCTTGTCGCGATTGATGCCACGATCCGTTCGGAAAATACGGGTGGTCTGACGTATTATTCGAAGATGGGTTTCGTGAACTACACACAGAATGACACGACCGTATCCAAGAGATACACGCTGCCATAAGCCTTGATGCGATCCCTAAGCGCTCACGAATCAAGGGCAGGCGCACGGATGCTGATTGTGCCTTCGAAGGCGGCAATCCATGGCTGAGTTAGCTAAAAGTGCACCTCAAAGGCTTTGAAGCCCCTCATTTAACTAGATATTCACGGCTTGGCTCTGTTCCGTTCGCGCCCAAGATGAGTATAGTACCCAAAGCTGCTCGACTGCCTGGGAGGGATACGAGAATGATCAGGTCCGAATTGATCCAGAAGATCGCTGATGAGAACCCGCATCTATATCAGCGCGATGTCGAGAAGATCGTGAACACCATTTTCGAAGAGATCATTCAGGCCATGTCCCGCGGCGATCGGGTCGAATTGCGCGGCTTTGGCGCGTTCTCGGTCAAAAAGCGCGATGCCCGCACAGGACGCAACCCGCGCACCGGGGAATCGGTTGCGGTCGACGAAAAGCATGTGCCATTCTTCAAGACAGGCAAACTGCTACGCGACCGGCTCAACGGAAAGTAATCCATGCGGTATCTTCGGTATCTGATCCTCGGCATCATCGCCGTGGCCCTTATTGTCGTTTCTATGGCGAACAGATCAGCTGTCACGCTAAGCCTTCTGCCTGAACCGATTGCCGATCTTGTGGGCTATTCGTTTTCGATCACGCTGCCGCTCTTCATTGTCATTTTGGGCTTTATCGTGGTTGGCATTCTGCTGGGCTTTGTCTGGGAGTGGCTGCGCGAGCATAAGCACCGCTCTGCGGCAGCGCGCGCGGAGCGCGAGGCCAAAGATTTGAAGCGCCAAGTTCGCCGGATGCAGGGTGAAAAGCACGAAGGCAAGGACGAGGTTCTGGCTTTGCTTGAGGATAGCGGCACCGCGCGCTAAATGCAGCGAATGAACGCGACACCATCAGTGAAAATTTGCGGGCTGTCCGAGGCTGCGCATGTACGTGCTGCGGCTCAGGCCGGGGCCGATTATGTGGGCTTCGTGTTTTTCGCGAAGTCACCACGTAATGTCAGCGTGCCGCAGGCCAAGGCGTTGGCCGCTTTGGTACCGGACAGCGTGCGCAAGGTCGCATTGGTGGTGAATGCGGATAATGCGTTTCTGGATGTATTGGTGGCAGAGGTTCCGCTGGATATGCTCCAGTTGCACGGGTCCGAGACGCCAGCGCGTGTAGCCGAGGTCAAGGCGCGCTATGGCTTGCCGGTCATGAAAGCCGTCGGTGTTGGTGCGTCGGAAGACCTTGCTGCGCTTGACAGTTATGCCGCTGTCGCAGATCAGCTATTGGTCGATGCCAAGCCGCCCAAAGATGCGCAGTTGCCGGGCGGTAACGGGCTGGCATTCGACTGGAGATTGATTGCCGACCGTGATTGGTCGGTTCCGTGGATGTTGGCTGGGGGGTTAAACCCCAAGAATGTGGCTGAGGCGGTGCGCCTAACGGGCGCCGGCCAAGTAGATGTCAGTTCGGGCGTGGAAAGCGGCCCCGGCGCAAAGAATGAAACCCTGATCGCAGCGTTCGTGAACGCCGCGCGTGGAGGATGAAGATGGACGACCTGTTTAACAGCTTCATGAATGGCCCGGATGAGAACGGTCGTTTTGGTGATTTCGGCGGGCGCTTTGTGTCAGAAACCCTGATGCCGCTGATCCTGTCGCTTGAGGAAGAATACGAGCGCGCCAAAACGGATGACAGTTTTTGGGCCGAGATGGATGATCTGTGGACGCATTATGTTGGGCGCCCGTCGCCGATGTATTACGCCGAACGGCTGACAGAGCATTTGGGTGGTGCCAAGATCTATATGAAGCGCGATGAGCTGAACCACACTGGCGCGCATAAGATCAACAACGTGCTGGGGCAGATTTTGCTGGCGCGCCGGATGGGCAAGACCCGCATCATTGCCGAGACCGGCGCCGGTCAGCACGGTGTTGCCACGGCGACGGTCTGTGCGCGGTTCGGATTGAAATGTATCGTTTACATGGGCGCGCATGACGTCGAGCGTCAGGCGCCCAACGTGTTCCGCATGAAGTTGCTGGGCGCCGAAGTGGTGCCGGTGACGTCCGGTCGTGGCACGCTGAAAGATGCGATGAATGATGCGCTGCGCGACTGGGTGACCAACGTGCGTGATACGTTTTACTGCATTGGCACTGTCGCGGGGCCGCATCCTTATCCGGCGATGGTCCGTGATTTTCAGTCGATCATCGGCAAGGAAGCCAAAGAGCAGTTGATGGAGCGTGAGGGGCGTTTGCCTGATACGATCATCGCTGCGATTGGTGGTGGGTCCAATGCCATGGGGCTGTTCTTCCCGTTCCTTGATGACAAGGGCGTCAACATCATCGGTGTTGAAGCGGGCGGCAAAGGTGTGAACGCCAAGATGGAGCATTGCGCGTCTTTGACCGGCGGGCGTCCGGGCGTGCTGCATGGCAACCGGACGTATTTGTTGCAGGACGATGATGGGCAAATCCTTGAAGGTTTCAGCATCTCGGCCGGTTTGGATTATCCTGGCATAGGGCCTGAACACTCGTGGCTGCACGAGATTGGCCGCGCGGAATATGTCGCGATTACAGACAACGAAGCGCTTGCCGCGTTCCAGAAATGCTGCGAGCTGGAGGGGATTATCCCTGCGTTGGAGCCATCTCATGCCTTGGCGCATGTGATGAAAATTGCGCCAGATTTACCCAGCGATCACCTTATTTGCATGAACATGTGCGGGCGTGGGGACAAGGACATCTTTACCGTCGCCAAGGCGCTGGGCGTTGAGATGAACACCGGCGCCTAGGCGTCTGAAACCTGGCAGAAGCGCCCTTTTTGGGCGCGGCCCTCTGCATAAACCGAAGTTTAGAACCGTCGGCCCATGGTTTAGAGACACCACTCTAAACCTGGGGTCAATTTCGTTCGTGTGACCTTCCCGGCATTGCTGATCGTGACTTCACCACACCGGTGAGGCTCTGATCTCAAACATGACCGAGAGGATACTTCGATGAAAACGAGATTCATGATCACCGCCGCAGCCATGACCCTGACCGCGACGCTCAGCCATGCCGACACTTTCACCAACAGCATCGTACGCGATCTGCAATCCAAGGGATTTGACCGGATCGAGATTGAGAACCGCCCCAACCGCGTGAAGGTCGAGGCGGTCCGCGGCTCGCGCAAGACCGAAGTTCTTTATGACCGGGCCACCGGGCAGATCCTGAGCCAGGACTGGGACGATGCTGATTACGACGATCTTGGAGACGGTGTTGAGATACGTGAGCGTGGCGGCTTTGAGTTGTCTGACTTGTTCGGCACCACGTCGCGGCGCGAGGCGAACGATGACGACGATGATGATGATGATGGCCGCGATGACGACGATGATGATCGTGATGACAATGATGACCGCGGAGATGACGACGATGATGACAACGACGACGACAATGATGATGACAGCGATGATGACGGCGGCGACGACGATGATGACGACGATGATGATGATGACGACGATTAATCCGCATCATCCCCTTGCGTAATCGACTGGCCCCCGTGATGTTGCGGGGGCCAGTACTCTATTGAGTGGATCGGAATGAAACGCAGAGTTTTTCTTTTTTCGGGGGTAAGTGCGGTGTTTGGCGCCGTCTCTCCTGCCTTTGGACAAAGCGTGCAGGACCGGATCGTGCGTCAATTGCAGGATCAGGGGTATCAGCGTATCCGCGTCACGCGAACTTTGCTGGGTCGCACGCGCATCCTCGCCACCGCCGCAGATCGGCGCCGCGAGATTGTGATTAATCCGGCGACTGGCGCAATTCTACGGGATTACTTTGTCGTGGACGGCGATGGCGGCAGCCAGCCGCCTCGTGTGTTCAACTCGGGCAATGGTGACGACAACGGCGGTGGCTCAGCTGGCGGCAGCGGCGGTGGCGGTTCATCCGGTGGTGGTGGCTCTGGTGGTGGCAGTTCCGGCGGCGGGGGCGGCGGTGGCCGTGATGACGACGATGATGATGATGACGATGACGATGATGATGACGACGATGATGATGATTGATCTTTACTAAGACTGGATTGGAGCCAGCCGCTTGAAAGATCAAATCGCCTTCTCGGTCCTATTGGTGTTGCAGCTGACCTGCGTCGCCGTCTTTACCTATGATATTGGCGCAAACCTTCTGGGGCTGCGCGTCGCACCGGTGAACTGGCAGCTTTACGAGTTGGTCGAAATCAGCGCCGCGATCTTTTTGCTGGGCGGCGTGGGCCTGTCTGCCCGTATGCTGGGCCGAAGCCTAAGTCGTCAGAAAGTGGCGGAAGATCATTTGAGGATGGCATCCGGCGCGTTCATGGATGTGCTGGAAGAGCGCTTTGCCGATTGGGAGCTGACACCCGCCGAGAAGGACGTCGCCTTGTTCCTGATCAAAGGCATGTCCACGGCCGAGATTGCAGGACTGCGCGACACCTCAGAGGGGACCGTGAAAGCACAGACCAACGCGATCTACCGCAAGGCGGACGTCACGGGGCGCCCGCAGCTTTTATCGTTGTTTATCGAAGAACTGATGGGCGAAGGCCCGGTCGGAGAGACTTAATCAACGCCCATCGCATGCTCTTTGAGCACGGCAATCGGAACGATCTCCAAGGCGCGCTTGTGGGTGCCTTCCAATGACACTTTCGGCGCGGCACCTTCATCTGCGGCTTGCATGAAGCGACCTGCGCATAGGCACCATTGATCGCCGGGTTTCAAGCCGGGAAAGCGGAACTCGGGACGGGGGGTCGACAGATCGTTACCGACGTATTTCGAGAAGGCGAGGAATTCTGCGGTCATCACGGCACAAACGGTGTGCGAGCCATTGTCGGCGGCGCAGGTGTCACATGCGCCATTGCGGAAAAAGCCTGTCATTGGTTCGGTTGAGCACGGCTGCAATGCCGTTCCCAATACGTTGATTGAGGGGTCTTTTTCCATGGTGCTCTCCTTTGATCCACCAGCTAGGGCTGTAAAAGGGGCCGTCAAAGTGCGGCGGCGATCTCGCGCAAAACAGCGATGTTCTGGTCTGCCACACCCGGTTCGCGGAACTTGCGATCCGCTGCGGTCGTGATGATGACGACATCGCGGCTGACATCAAAGTAGATATATTGGCCATAGATCCCGCGGGCCATGAATTCGCCTGTCGTGGCATCTGCCGGGATCCACCATTGATAGCCGTACTGAATCTTACCGGGCGCCGTTTTCGCACTTGGCACGGTCGACGCGGCGATCCAGTCGCCAGGGACGATTTGCTGTCCGTTCCAGCGTCCGCCATCCGCGATCATCTGCGCGAAACGGGCGTAGTCGCGGGTTGTGACGTTTAGCCCGCCCAACACAAAGGCCACGCCGAAGCCGTCGGTCACATAGACCGGATCCGCTTGCAGCCCCAAAGGTCCTATCAGTTTTTCGGTCATCAGATCGGGGATGGACTGGCCGGTCGCACCCCGGATCACCATGCCCAGAACATGCGTGTCGATCGAGACGTACTTCCACTGTTCGCCGGGTGGTGCGAAGGTTTCGGTCAGGCCAGCGGCAAAGCCGTCCATGGAGCCACCCAACGCCAAGATGCGCCCCATCTTGTTGATATCGCTGTTGAAATCAAGGTAGTCTTCGTCAAAGGTCACACCGCTCGACATTTGTAGAACATTGCGGATCGTCGCGCCGTCATAGGCGGAGCCTTCCAACATCGGCGCATATTTCTTGACCGGATCATCAAGAGAGGCGATTGCGCCCTCTTCAATCACGATCCCCATCAGCGATGACAGAAAGCTCTTTGCGACCGACCAAGAGACCCGCAGATCATCCGCGTCGGTGCCTTGATAATAGCTTTCGTGCACCACCTCGCCCCCCTTGAGGGCGAGCAAAGAGGTCAAGGTGCGGTCGGTGATCCACGTTTCGGCAGAGGCGGGCAGGGAGGCTGGTATGCCTTCGGTCAAAGCTGTCACATCGCTGGTGCCGCGCGGCAAGGGTGTGCTGAAAAAGAGCGACGGCATGGACGAGAAGTTGCCGACGATATTTTCTTCATCGAAAAGCGTGTTCACCGCGATCAGCCGCGAGATGTCATCGCGCTTCCAGATGCCGACGGCAACCACCGCCAAGACCAGCGCGAGGACCGTGCGCAAAAGCCATTTCAGCATGAAAACCCCTTCTCTTTTCCGCAGTTTGGCGCGGCGCAAGCGGTAGGGCAATGCCAACCTAGCGGAACTTGTCCATCAGCTTTTGCATTGGTGAGCGTGTGTCGGGCGCGGGTTCCGGCGCCACTTCGGGCGTCGTGGCCTTCGGTTTGCTGGTTGACGACCGTGGTGGGGCCACGCGCAGAGCAACCGCATTCATAAAGCGCCCGGTGTCGCCTTTGGCCAGTTCCACGGCCCCATCGCTGATCCCGCGCAGCAGGTCATCGAGCCACACCTCGTCGGCCTTCGGAAAGTCGCGCAGGACATAGCCGGGTACGGCGTCTTTGTGGCCCGGGTGCCCGATCCCAAGGCGCACGCGGTGATAGCTGTCGGTGATGTGCTGATGCAGCGACCGTAAGCCGTTGTGACCGGCATGCCCGCCGCCTTGTTTGACGCGGGCTTTGCCGGGAGCGAGGTCTAGTTCGTCGTGAAAAACGGTAACATCAGCGGGGGTCAGTTTGTAAAACCGCATCGCCTCGCCCACGGATTGCCCGGACTTGTTCATAAAAGTTTCGGGCTTGAGCAGAATAACCTTCTCGCCCCCCAGCGTGCCTTCGCTGAGCGATCCTTGAAATTTGCCGCGCCAAGGGGCGAAACCGTGATCCACAGCGATTTCGTCGACCGCCATGAAGCCGATATTGTGCCGGTTGCGCGCGTATTTCGCGCCGGGATTGCCGAGGCCGACAAAGAGTTTCATGGCGGTATTCCGTTGCTGCGTCTTGTCCCTGTGATGCCTTGATCTTAGTTAATTTACCAGACCCCAGCGAGAGGACGCACAATGTACCTTACGATGAACCGTTTCAAAGTGGTGACCGGCCGCGAGGCTGATTTCGAGTTCGTTTGGCAATCGCGTGACAGTCATCTGACGAAGGTCGACGGCTTTATCGCATTCCATCTGATGAAGGGCCCGGTGGAGGACGGCTATACGCTGTATGCATCGCACACCGCGTGGGAAAGTGAGGATCATTTCAAGGCGTGGACCAAGTCTGAGGCGTTTCGTGCCGCCCATAAAGGGGCGGGCGGACATTCGGATTTGTATTTGGAAGGACCGAAGCTGGAGATCTTCGAGACGGTACAGATGATCGAGGCCTAGAGCGTCAGAAATTTGATCAATCGTGCATGCGAGGCCGCGATATCGGCAGGCTCTGGCTTGCGTCCTGTGAAGGTCAGAAGGTAGCAATCCAGCAAGGCCAAGCGGTCTTCAGCTGGTTCCTGAAGGTCCGCATCATTATACCCGATTTGCATATAATAAGCAGTGCGCGCGCGGGCGAGGCTTTCGCGCGGGGGGTAGTCGAACCGCTTGAACATCGTGGCGATGGCTTGGATGCGCGTCTCGTCCGAGGTGTCGAGGATGCGACGTACTTTGGCGGACCTGCGCCCCCAATCACGGATCGCAAAGTCGAGTTTCGTGTCGAACTGTGCGGGATCAAGGAAGCTCGCGAAGATGTTGCAGACGGCTTCATGGATGGTGTTTGCGGGCATGTCCGCATGGGTCACAACGGCGGCTGTGTTGGTGTTGAGCCAGTGCTGCAACAGCGCATCAAGCAAGTCTTTACGATCTTTGAAATACCAATAGAAGCTGGAGCGTGAGACCTGTAAGCGGTCAGCAAGGGTCAGGACTTTGACCTGTTCGATCCCATCCGAGATCAGCGTTTTCAGGGCGATCTCAAGCCAGTCGTTTTTGGTGACTTTGGTATTTCCGGAAAGATCGTTCATCTAGCTGACCGGTGCCGCGCCGCCTTTGGCGGTTCCTTTCGCGATGTAGTCTTGCAGGCCCCCCAAGCGATCAGGATTTGGATTGATGGGATTGGACTGGCTCAGGATATCCTGCCAGATACCGGTTGCGCGGGTGGTGGCGTCGACGCTGCCGCGCTCTTCCCAAGTGCCGAAATTTGCATAATCCGCTACCAATGGCGCGTAGAATTCGGTCTGATACCGCGCCATCGTATGAGGTGTTCCGAAGAAGTGGCCGCCCGGCTGCACATCAAGGATCGCGTCAAGGCCAAGGTCGCTACTGGTGTCGTTGGTGGCCTGGCACAGCTCGGCCACCATTTGCAGAACCTCGATGTCGGTGATGAGCTTTTCGTAGGAGACGGTGATGCCCCCTTCGAGCCACCCGGCGGCGTGGATGATAACCGTGGCACCGGCCATCAGGCAGCCCCATGTGCCAAATTGCGTCTCGTTGGCGGCCTGCACATCGGAGATGTTCGCGGCACTGCCCGAGGCGCTGCGCCACGGCAAACCGATAACGCGCGCAAGCTGTCCGGCGGCAAGTGAGGCGCGGAAATGCTCGGGTGTGCCGAAGATCGGCGCGCCGGATTTCATGTCTACGTTCGAGGTGAAGGTGCCATAGCAGATGGGGGCTCCGGCGCGGGTAATCTGGGTTAACGCGATGGCAGCAAGCGCTTCGGTATGGGACAGCGTGATGGCCCCTGCGACGGTGATCGGGGCCATCGCGCCCATCAAGGTAAACGGTGTCACGATCGAGACCTGACCGGCCTTGGCGAAGTCGATCAACCCTTGCGCCATCGGGATGTCGATTGTGCGGGGCGAGTTGGTGTTGATAATCGTGTAGCAATGCGACTGCGCGTGAAATGCGTCGTCGGACAACCCGCGGAAATCACGCAGGATTTCGAAGGATTGTTCCACCTGCGGTGTGCCACGCGAGAAGATGAAAGGGACCTTGTCCGACAAGGTCAGTTGCGCGTTCATCGTTGCGTAATGGCGCAGATGGGTGGGGATGTCTTGCGGCTCGATCAAGGGCGGAACCATGTGCAGAACGTCGAAATGCTGCGTTAACCTTGTCAGGTCGTTGTAGTCGGCCAGAGTTCCCGGGCGACGGCCTTTGATGCGGTCGGTGGCATGGGGGGCACCCGCGCCGGGTTGGAAGACAAGATTGCCGAGTTCGAGGGTGATATCACGCTCAGGGATTGCACCTGCGACAGAGATGGTTTTGGGGGCCGAGGCGAGGGCGGCGTTGATGATGTCGGACCCGATGCGAACGATTTCAGTGTCCTCGTCCACGCTGGCACCGGCTTTATGAAAGGCTTCACGCGCCTCGGGCAGAAGAACTTTAACACCCTGTTCCTGAAGGATTTTCAAAGCGGCCGCATGCATCGTGGCGATGTGGTCGTCGCTGAAGGCGCGCATCGGCGGGAAGGGGTTGCGCAGGGTGCGGTAGTCGGGCTTGCGTGCCGGCCCCTCAGATGCGTTGCGCCGCGCGCGCCTCATGCTCGGATCGCTTTGCCCGCGGGGTCATAAGGCGAGGGCGCAATGACTTTGGCGGGGCGTTCGACGCCGACGACATGCAGGGTCAGATCGGTGCCTTCAGTAGCGCAATCTTGGTTAACAAGGGCCATGGCGAGGGACTTTTCGACGGTGTGCCCATAGCCGCCCGAGGTGACAAAGCCGACCTTTTCGCCGTCTTTCCAGATCGGTTCATAGCCGCTGGCATCGGCGTCGTGGGCGTCGACCTCAAGTGTGACCTGGACCTGTGCGGGTCCGTTGCTATCGCGCTCTTTCAGGACGGCGTCGCGCCCGACAAACCCCTGTTTGTCGAAGTCGATCCAGCGGTCCATTCCGGTTTGGCGCGCGGTGTAGCCTTGAGTGAATTCCGCCGACCAGATGCCGTAGCTTTTCTCCAAGCGCAGGGACAGGAGCGCGTTGAAGCCGTATTCGATGAGGCTGTCGTTGGCCCCCGCTTCGAGCAAGGTTTTGCGGAGGGTTGCGTGATCGGCCATGCGACAGTGAATCTCATAGCCCAGCTCGCCAGTAACAGACAAACGCCCGACTTTGCAGCGTAATTTGCCGATATCGAAGTCGCCGCATCCCATGAAGGGCAGGTCGCCGACAGGGCCATCGGTCAGCTTTTCGATGACGGCGCGGGACTTGGGGCCGGACAGGGAGAAGCCCGCCATTTCCTCGCCAAGATCGCGAATATGGACGCCTTCCCCCATGTGGTCGTTGAACCAGCGCATGTGCCATGTGCGCAGGTAGTAGCTGCCCATAGTCCACCAGGTGCCGTCGCCCCAGTTGAACAGCGTCAGGTCACCCTTAAGGCGGGCGTCGTCGCCGAGGGCAACGGCAAGGCGGGCACGGCCGGGCTTGGGGAGTTTGGTGGCGAAGAGAGTATTCAGCCAGTCTTCCGCGCCGTCGCCGGACACCTCGAACCGCGAAAAGCCGGAGATATCGAGCAGGCCGACGCCCTCGCGGACGGCTTTACATTCACGGGCCACTATATCGAAGGCATTCGAGCGTTTGAGGGACGGCGTTTCCTCGAACCCCGGCTCGGCGAAGTAAAGCGGCACTTCAAGGTCCCAGCTTTGACCCCATCGCGCGCCCGCAGCGGTCATGTCGGAGTGCGCGGGAGCGCATTTGATCGGACGGCCTGCGGGAAGCTGTTCGTTTGGGTAGGTCATCACGAAACGGCGGGTGTAGAATTGGCCGGTCGTTTCCTTGATGTATTGCTTGTTCTCGGCCCAGACCCCGTAGCGGGCGACGTCCATGCCGTAGACGTCGGCTTCGGGCTCGCCATGGATCATCCATTCGGCGAGCGATTTGCCGACGCCGCCGCCTTGAAGGAAGCCTGCCATGACGGCGCAGGCGCTCCAATAGCCGCGCTTTCCGGGGACGGGGCCGACCAGCGGGTTGCCATCGGGGGAGAAGGTGAAGGCGCCGTTGACCCATGTTTTGACGCCGACGTCTTGCAGGGCGGGGTAGCGTTCAAAGCCTAAAATCAGTTCATTTTCAATGCGATCGGTCTGTTCCTGAAACAGCTCCATCCCGTAGTCCCACGGCGCGCCGTCCATGGCCCAGTGTTCATGCTCGATCTCGTAGATGCCGAGCAAAACGCCTTTCTGGTCCTGGCGCAGATAGGTGAAGCCTTCGAGATCGACAGTCATGGGGACTTCGAAATCGAGGCCTTCAAGGGCGGGGATCGTGTCGGAGATGAGGTAGTGGTGTTTGAGGGGCGAAACGGGCAGTTCAATGCCTGCCATGCGGCCCAGCTGTTTGGCCCAAAGGCCGGCGGCGTTGACGACGTGTTCGCAGCTAATCGTGCCTTTTTCGGTGACGACTTCCCAGCCTTCAAGTGTTTGATTTAATTCGAGAACGCGGTTGTGTTCGATCACGGTTGCGCCGCGTTTCTTGGCGGCGCCAGCGTAGGCGTGGACGGTACCGGTGGTGTCGATATAGCCTTCGCGGTCCGCCCACATGCCGCCCAGAAGGCCGTCACCGGACATGATGGGATTAAGGGCGACGGCCTCTTCCACATCCACCAAACGGCAGTCTTCTATGCCGATGGATTGGAAGGTACGGTAGGCTGATTGGAGCCATTCCCAGCGTTCCGGGGTTCCCGCCATGGTGAGCCCACCGGTCATGTGCAGGCCGATATTCTGGCCGCTTTCAGCCTCGATTTCCGACAGCAAATCAATGGTATAGGCTTGCAACTGCGCGATGTTGGGGTCGGCGTTCAGGGCGTGGATACCGCCTGCGGCGTGCCATGAGGAGCCAGCGGTCAGCACCGAGCGTTCGATCAGGCAGACATCGGTCCAGCCGAGCTTGGCGAGGTGATAGAGGACGGAGGCACCCACGACCCCTCCACCGATGACGACAACGCGGTAATGCGATTCCATATGGGCCTCTCCAGACTCAGCTTGCTGCGCTTTTCTGGGACGCTAGGGGAGGAAACCGGACCTGTCTAGACACTTGTGTCTAGACACTCAAAACCGCCGGGACGGGGCGTATGGTTTGGGTATGGCTCCTGTATGGCTTGCGTATGGCAGCTGTACATACACCTGTCGGGATTGCGCGACCGCAGATTTGCTGCAAGCCTGACAGAATGATGGGCTTGGTTCCTGAGCGATGTGGTCCGGATGATCCGCGGCTGGCAGATGTGCTGGCGCTGATCCGGACTTGCTTTGAGCCGATGGAAGGGCGGCTCGCTCCGCCGTCGTCGGTGCTGCAACTCACTTTGACGGCGGTTGGAGTGCAGGCGCAGCGACATGAGGTTTGGGTTTGCGGCGATGATCCGGTGGCTTGTGTGTTTCTGACCCGACAACGGCAGCATCTTTATGTGGGCAAGCTGGCGGTGGCGGAGGCGTATCGCGGAATGGGATTTGCGCGGCGGTTGATTGATCTGGCCGAGACCCGCGCGGAGGAGCGGGGTCTTGATGGGTTGGAGCTGCAAGCGCGCGTGGAGCTGACCGAGAACCACGATACGTTCGCCAAGTTGGGGTTTGTGAAAGTCGGACGCACGATGCATCCGGGCTACACGCGGCCAACGTCGATCACGATGCGCAAGCCGGTCAGCAAAAACTTGAAAAAGTAACCTTGACGTTACTTTTGTGACCTCCTAAATGTCACCCAAAGGTTACATGGAGAGCAAGATGTTCAGTGCAGAGACATTTTCAAATACGCGGCTGGTTATGTTTGGGCTGACAGGGTTGGCCTGTCTGACTTATGCGATCTCAGCGATGATCCTATCCGATCCAAGGCCGTTTGCATGGTGGATTCCGGGCGGACTTGGGGTCATGTCAGGGGTGGTTTTGTGGATTACCGGAACGCTTGTGGGCGACGAGAATTGCGACCGCGCAATGGACGAAGGGTATGATGCCGACAGCGGGCGTGCGCAGCAAATCGCGTTTTGGGTGGCGATTGCACTTTACCCGCTGTTTTCGGTTCTGATGATTGTTGATCTGGTGACTTTGCCGGTTGCCTTTGCCGCGATGGGCACGCTGACGGGGGCCACGTTCTTGTTGCTGTTCGTGTGGTTCGATCTAAGGGGCCGCGTTTGAGCCTGATTACCCATCTGGCCGAGCGGCGTAAGACGGCAGGGATGACGCAGGCCCAGCTGGCCGAAGCGGTGGGTGTGTCGCGCAAGACGATCAATACGGTGGAAAACCGGGTCTTTGTGCCGTCCACGGTTTTGGCCTTGAAACTGGCCGAGGTTTTGGGCGTGAGTGTCCATGACCTTTTCGAATTGGACGACGAGGACTGATATGGTGATCGACTGGCTGATCTTTATCCCTGCGTGCTTTGCGCTGAACCTTGCGTTTGGCCCAAACAATCTGCTGGCAATGACCCATAGTGCGCGCGGCGGCATTCCTTTTGCGCAACGGGCTTCTATCGGGCGGCTGTTGGTGTTTGTGCCGATGATTGCTGCCAGCGCATTGGGCCTTGGTTTGTTGTTGATGACGTCAGCGGTGTTGTTCAACATCGTAAAGATCATCGGAGCATTCTACTTGATCTGGCTGGGCATCAAGCTGTGGCGCAGTGCGCAAGCTGTTGATTTTGTGAAAACTTCTGAGGCGGAGACATCCCCTCGTGATGCCTTTCGCGCGGAAGCGTTGGTGGCGATCAGCAATCCTAAGGCCGTTCTTATTTTCGCAGCATTCTTTCCGCAATTCGTTGTTACCGAGGCGTATTGGGAAAGCTATCTGCTACTTGGCGTGAGTTTTCTTGTGCTCGAGTCGGTGGCCATTTTTGCCTATGCCTGCGCGGGTCGTTTCGCATCGCGATTTGCCAAGAAAAAGATGGCTTGGATGCAGCGCGGGTCAGGTGCGATGATGTGCCTTTTCGGCGCGCTTTTGCTTTTAAGCCCGCAACCAGCACGCTCTTGAGAGTGTAGGCCTTGCCCAAATAAAAACGGGGCCGCGCGGGCCCCGTTTTCGGTGTTTTGCTTTGAGCGAGGATTACTCGTCGGCGCTTTCGGTCTCGTCGACGGTCGGCACCTCTGCGGAGGCTTCGCCCTCTTCGTCCTCGTCGTCACCACCGGCAGAGCGCAGACCCGAGGGGGCCTGAATGTTGGCGATCACGAAGTCACGGTCGATCGTAGGCTTTGCGCCTTCGGGCAACGTGATGTCAGAGATTGTCACGGTGTCGCCGATGTCCAGACCGGTGAGGTCAACGACCAGACGCTCGGGGATATCCCCGGCGGTCACGATCAGTTCGACCTCGGGACGGACAGCGGTCAGCACGCCACCCATCTTGAGGCCGGGTGCGGCTTCTTCGTTCTCGAACTCAACCGGGATGAAGAGGTTGATTTTCGTTGTCCGGCGCAGACGCATAAAGTCGACATGCGTGGGCAGGTCTTTGACAACATCGCGCTG
>ERZ1740067.1296-NODE-1296-length-17466-cov-6.459020_pt1 | contig 17466 bp, 17 predicted proteins | sample MGYA00581736_ERZ1740067 | MGnify/ENA primary metagenome ERZ1740067 (study PRJEB43018, sample SAMN04849236) | marine metagenome | isolation source: floating plastic debris | place: Pacific Ocean | collected 2008-08-27 | study: EMG produced TPA metagenomics... | reverse complement strand
GGATGTCGAGGTTGACGCCCTTGAGGTTGTGCTCCTTCGCGCCGCGGACACGGATCGTCCGCTCGTCACGCACGCGGAGTGTTGCTTTGGGTTCCGCTTGCGACGCGGGCTTGCTCCGCGTCGTGCGCTTGGCGGGCACCTTCTTTGTCGCCGGCTTCTTCGCGACGGGCTTCCCCGCGGCAGCCTTCTTCGCGGTCTTCTTTGCGACAGTCTTCTTCGCGGGCGTCTTCTTCTTTGCCACCGCAGCCGTGCCCTTCTGTGCGTCCGTGCGCGCCATCCGTGTCCTTCCGCGCCGGCCCGCGGGCCGTGCTCCACGCTCGCGGCGTGTGTCCGTTTGTCGCTTGTGTCTAGTCGTCTATCTCACCCGCGGGCGCGTCGCCGACCGCATCGCGCGCCGGTGCTTGTTCATTCGCCTCAGCCTGCGGGTTGGGCGCGGCTTGCACGGGTTGGTTTCCCGGCGTTGGCCGAGGCGGACGGAACTGCCGCATCAGCCCAAGCATCGCGAATCCCACCGCGATGCCGACGAAGTAGTAGCCAACGCGCCGAAGAATGCCTCGGCGATCCGTTCGTGTCGCGTTTGGGATCATCCGATGACTGTAGCCACACGGCCCGTCAACCAACCAGATTGTCCGAACCTAAAGCGAACTCCCGGAACCGGCGGCGTAGACGGCCTCTGTGTGCTGCCTCGCCGGCCGGTGGAGGCAATCGCCGAAGATGGCTTTGGCCTCAGAGGTCAGCGCGGCGTCAAGCGTGGCCTCAATAAAATCGAGATCCGCTTCCGCGAACAACTCAAGGCACTCATGCGGGTCTGATCGTCGCACCTTGTACGTTCGCTCATCGTCCACGTTTCGCGGCGAGAAGGTCAAGTGCTCTGCGTTTCGCGTCGCGTTGCGCATCCGGTCAAATCCGCCCGCCTCGACGGCGAAGGCAAGTGCCTTCTCATCGAGACGAAGCCCCAAGAAGGCAACGAGCCTTCGCATCGACGCCGTGCAATCAGCCCGCATCTCGTGGTAGGCGAGTCGCAACTCATCGCTTAGGTTTGGCGCGACGACATGGGCCCAAGCGTTGGAGTACATCGCGAGCTTCAGCACTCCAAGCTTGGGATGTCGCAAAAACTCATGTGGTGTGCTACGAAACCCAAACGAAGGCTGGCGGAACCGACTCTCGTAGAAGTAGGAAGTCAGCACCTCGAACACGTTTCTCCGAATCATCACACATCGGTCGAGCTTGCTACTCCCGACGTCGGGAATGTTGAGCTCAAAGTGCCATCGGTTTGGGTCCGACGCGAAGTGCTCGAAAGAAATGCGGTATCGCCTGAAGCGATCGTCAATGCCATCGACCGCCGCGGTATATTCGCCATCGAGACACCGCAGGTAGGTATGGAGCATGTACCTCACCCAGGTCCTGCCCGACTTGGGGTACGACGCGATAATTCTAGGGGGTTGTTCCATAGCTGTGGTTATCGGCACTTCGCGGTCACCAGTTGAACGGGAACACGCTAGTTTTTTCTGCGCTTTCGGCCCGCCTTGGTCCCAGGCGCGCCGGGCTTGCCCGAGTCGCGACCGCGTTTGCCCTTCTTGCCGCCGCCGACCAGCGCCTCGGCCGCCGACCGCGTCATCTCGACATCCGGCCCGTCCTCGGCGACGAGCTTCTTCACCGCTGCCGCCTGGTCACGCAGCCGGGCCGCGAGCTCGAACTCCATCGACTCGGCCGCCGCGACCATGTCGGCCTCGAGCGCCTCGGCCAGGTCGCCCGCGCGGAACTTCGCCTCGGTGTCGGCCACCGCCTCCCGCGCCTGCTTCCGCGCCCGGAGCTCGCCCTCCATGCCCGTGCGGATCGCCTTGATGATCGTCTTCGGCACGATGCCGTGCGCCTCGTTGTACGCGATCTGCTTCGCACGCCGGCGCTCGGTCTCCTCCATCGCCGCCGCCATCGCGGGCGTGATCTTGTCGGCGTACATCACCACCAGCCCGCCCGCGTTGCGCGCTGCCCGGCCCATCTGCTGGATCAGGCTCGTCGCGCTCCGCAGGAAGCCTTCCTTGTCTGCATCCAAGATGCACACGAGGCTGACCTCCGGCAGATCGAGCCCCTCGCGCAAAAGGTTCACGCCGACAAGCACGTCGAACTCGCCCTGCCGCAGCTCCGTGAGAATCTGCACGCGCTCGAGCGTCTCGACCTCGCTGTGCAGGTAGCGCACGCGCACGCCGTGCTCGTCGAGGTAGTTGGTCAGATCCTCGCACAGCCGCTTCGTGAGCGCTGTCACGAGCACCCGCTCGCCCCGCTCGGCAACCGCCCGGCACCGCTTCAGCAGGTCGGCGACCTGCCCTTGCGCCGAATGGATCTCGATGGTCGGATCGACCAGCCCCGTCGGCCGAATCACCTGCTCGACGATCTCGCCCTCGCAGCGCTCGAGCTCGTACTTTCCAGGCGTTGCGCTGACGTACAGCACCTGCGGCACCATCGACTCGAACTCCTCAAACCGCAACGGCCGATTGTCCATCGCGCTGGGCAAGCGAAAGCCGTGCTGGACGAGGATCTCCTTGCGGTTCTTGTCGCCGTTGAACATCGCGTTGATCTGCGGCACCGTGACGTGGCTCTCATCGATAATCAGCAGCCAATCCCCCAAATTCTGCCGCGTCGGATGCTCGATCATGCGGGGCTTGGCGAGCCGATCGTCGGCGGGCGGGGAGTAGTCGAAGTAGTCCATGAGCGTGAACGGTCGCTCGCCCGGCTCCCGGCCGTCGAGCCAGCGCGAGTAGTTCTCGATGCCCTGGCAAAATCCGACTTCTTCGATCATCTCGAGGTCGTACTTCGTGCGCCCGAGCAGGCGTTGTGCTTCGAGCAGGCGCCCCTCGCTCCGCAGCGCAAGCACGCGCGCTTCGAGTTCCTCGCGGATGCCGCTGGTCGCCGCTTTCATCCGGTCCTCGGGCATGACGTAGTGCACCGCGGGGAAGAGGAAGAACTGGCGCTCTTCGGCGATCACCTCGCCGCTGGTCGGATTGATCAGATCAACGCGCTCGATCTCGTCGCCAAACAGCTCGATGCGCACCGCGTACCGCTCGTACGCGGGCCAGACCTCGATCGCGTCGCCGCGAGCGCGAAACAGCCCTCGCTTCCACTCGATGTCGGTGCGCTGGTACTGCATGTCCGAGAGTGCCGCGAGGAACGCCCGGCGGTCGATCTCCGAGCCCTTGGTGATCGTGAGGACTTTCCTGGCGTACGCCTCGGGCGAGCCAAGACCGAAGATGCACGACACACTCGCGACGACAACCGTGTCGCGTCGGCTCAAGAGGTTGCTCGTTGCTGCGAGACGCAGCTGATCCAGATCATCGTTCCGGCTCGCGTCCTTCTCGATGTAGATATCCCGCTGCGGGATGTACGCCTCGGGCTGGTAGTAGTCGTAATACGAGACGAAGTAGTTGACGCTGTTGCCCGGGAAGAACTCGCGGAGCTCCTCGTAGAGCTGGGCCGCGAGCGTTTTATTGTGGCTGATGATCAGCGTCGGCTTGTTGAGCTGGGCGATGGTGTGCGCCATCGTGAAGGTCTTGCCCGTGCCGGTTGCGCCGAGCAGGCACGCGTGGCGGTCGCCGCGGTCCATGCGCGTGACCAGGTCCGCGATCGCCTCGGGCTGATCGCCCGTGGGCTGAAAGGGCGCGACGACCTCGAACTGTCCTCCGTCGGTTGGCATACGCACACTCTACAACCGCAGCCGGCGTTTTAACCGTCGCGGAGCACCCCCGGCGCGCCGCCGGCGATCTGGTAGGGCCTGATCTCGCATCGCATCAGCCCCGCATCGACCGCCGGGTCGTCGGCCATCCACGCCTCGGCGTCCTCTCGGGTGGCAGCCCGAAACACCACGATTCCCAGCGGCAGATGCTCTGCCTCGTCGGTCGTGCGGCCGAACAGGACCGCGTCGCCTGATTCGGCCGCCTGCACAAGTCGCCGAAAGTGGGCCCCGATCAGCGCAGCCTCCTCGGGCGTCGGGGCCGATGGAAGCCCATCGCGGCTCGGCGTCAAGAACGCGATCCATTCCGTTCCTTTGTGCGCGTCTGTCGTGCTCGCAGTATGCCACGCGGGGTAATCTGCTGTTCGTGACTCCAATCGAAAGGCTCAAGATGTCCACACCATCACTCCGCGACGAGCTCATCGCCTCAGGCCTTGCGAGCCTCAAGCTCGCCCGCGATACCACCAACGCCATGCTCGATGGGCTCGAGGGCGACCAGCTTACGCACCGCGCATGCACCGGCGGCCAGCACGCACTGCACATCCTCGGGCACCTCGCGTTCTCCGACGCGATGACCGTCGGCCTCGACGACGAAGCCGCGGGGACGCTCCCCGACGGGTTCAAGGACGCGTTTGGCATGGGGGCCGTCATCAAAGACACCGCCGCGGACTACCCGCCGGTCGACGTGATCCGCGCGCAATTCACGCAGAAGCGCGAGGCTGTCATCGCCTGGCTCGAAGGGCTTGATGAGCAGTCGCTGCTTGCGCCGCTCGACGGCCCGTGGGCCGAGTTCGGTCGCAACCGCGCGCACCTCCCGCACACGCTCGCCTGGCACGAGGGCACGCACAGCGGCCAGCTCTCGCAGGTCCGCCGATCGCTCGGCTTGGCCCACAAGTTCTAACTCGGCCAGCGCCCTAGGCCGGCGACGCCAGCAGCTCGCGAGGTGCCCGCCGCGAGAGCCGCCACACCGCGGGCCCCGCCGCGATCAGGCTCAGCGCGATCACGATGCCGAAGCCCAGCGCGATCGCGTTCCAGGGCGGGATGATCCGCCACTCCATGCCCATGAGCAGCTTGTAGATCCGCTGCCCCGCGAGCACGCCCTGCAAGCCCATGAGCGAGCCGAGCACGCCCGCCGCGAGCGCGACGACGATCGCCTCAGCAAGTACCAAACGCGCGATCAGGCCCTTGGTCGCGCCCACCGAGCGGAGCACGCCGAACTCGAACTTCCGCACCTCGATGCCCGCCGCGATCAGGTTCGCCACGCCCAGCGACGCGATCAGCATGCTCGCGATCGCGATGCTGCTCATCGCGACGAGACTCTGCGTGATGAACCCGACGATCTCGTCGCGGATCTCCCGGCCGCTGCCCGCGTCGAGGATCGCGTACTCGAAGAGCTCCTCGCGGATCGTCGCCATCGCCTCTGCATCGTCGACGTCGTCGCGCAGGTCGATCTGGATCAGGTGGATCGCGTCGCTGCCGAGCTTGGTCTTGAGGTCGTTGCGCGAGCCGAAGACCGCGTGCACCGCCTGCTGCTCGAACTCCGCGCCGACATTGAAGAATTTGCTCACCAGCTCGATGCCCGGGCTGGTGACGACTCCGACAATCTCGAACTCGAAGCTGTTGCCGTTCTTCTTGCAGACGAACGTGTCGCCGAGCCCCAGGCCTTGGGCGATGAGGAATTCGCGCGCGACGATCACCGAGCCGCCCGCCTCGAGCCTCGGGACCGCCTCGGCCTCGCTGCCCTGCACCCACTGCACGTCGACCATGTCGAAGAACGATCTCGGCTCGAACGCCAGAAAACTCGTCGCGAAGTCCTGCAATCCCTCGATCCCGAAGCCCTCGATATCGACCGGCTCGATCGTGATCGCGCACGTCGCCTCGACGAAGTCCATCGCGTCGAGATCGGCCTGGGCTTCCTCAGTAAGAAACAGGCTCGATACGAAGGCGTCGGGAAACTGGATCGTGCCGAGCCAGTCGCGCATCACCGCGCCGCCCTCGGTCCAGATGCCGACCATCATGCCCAGGCCCGCCATCAGTGCCCCGGCCGTGAAGCCGTGGCGGTAGGGCGTCGCCTCGATCGTGCGCCGGAGCACCCGTGGCGGCAGCCCCAGCGCCTTGCCGGTCACGCCGCCGAGCACACGCGTGACCACGAGCACCGCCGGCACGCCGAGCAGGAAATAGCCGATGAACAAAGCAGGCAGGCCCATGGTCGCGTAGAGCCAGAAGACGACCTGCCCGTCGGTCGGCCCCTTGACGATCGCGAGCTGGATCGCGAGCCCGAGCAGGCCGAAGCCGGTGACGATCATCACGCCGCGCCGCGTCGCGGGCCGTGCGCGCACGCCGAGCCCTTCGAGCGGGCTGAGCTTGCCGGTGCGCCACGCGGGCCAGACCGCGCCGAGCAGCCCGCTGCCCACCGAGCCGACGACCGCGAGCACGATGCCGAACCACGGCACCGACAAGCCGCCGGGCACCTGATCCCGAAACACTTCAATAAGCGTCCACGCGATCGCGAGCCCCATCGGCACGCCGATCGCAGCGCCAAGCACGCCGAGCAGCAGGCCGATGCCGACCTGTGCGACGACGAGTTGTCGCCGGGTCGCCCCGATGCATCGCAACACCGCGAGCTCGCGCTGCCGCTGCGTCACGTCGGTGGTCAGCCCTGTCATCACGATGAACGACGCGGAGAGAAACGCCAGCACGCTCGCCAGAATCAGCCCCAGCTGGCTCGACCGGATCGAGCGGTCCACGCCCGCGGTGATCTTCTCCGTGGTCTTGAGAATCAGCCCATCGCCGAGTACGTTGGCCTTGTCCATCTGCAGGGCTTCGGGGTCAACACCCTCCGCGACGACAACCAGCACCTCGCTCAGCGCATCCGCCTCGCCCTTGAGGACGCGCAAGCCCTCGACGGTCATGTACGCCTGAGGCCGACCGCCCAGCGGCGGCTGCGCCGCGATGCCCACAACCTCGAGCGGCACGCCATCGCGAAACAGCCTCGGCATCTGGATCACATCGCCAAGCCAGACGCCCGCCCTGCTATTGATCTCGCCCGCCTCATCATCGCGCGTCACGACCATCGGCACGGGCCGAATCGGCTCGGCCACCTCGCTCGCGCCCGCCGCGACCGCGAAGCCGAGCTTCTTTTCGGGCGCGGTCGCCCATCGCCAGCTCAGCCGCTCGGCGAGCAATTGATCGATCACGATCTCGCCCTCGGCCTGCGCGAGTCGGCCGGCGACGAGGTCGACCGGTCGCAGATCAATGCCCGTCGGCTCGATGCCAAACGCGAGCGCCGTGGCGCGCACCTCAAGAAACCCTCGCTCCCACGTCGTGTCGCCCGGCGTGAGGCCCTCGATCAACCCCTGCGCCGAGATCGACGCCGAGAAGATCCCCTCGGCCCGCGCGACCTCGGGCCACGAACGAATCTCATCGAGCACGTCCGTGCCGAACGACTTGCCCGAGCCCGAAGACCGCACCGCGAGGTCCGCCACGCCCACCGTCTGCTTCATGCGATCGCCGAGCGAAGCATTGACGCTCGACACCGCGCTCGAGACCGCGACCACAAGCGCCGCCGAGAGCGCCACCGCCGCGATCAGCAGGCCCGATCGGACCTTACGACCGCCCAGACTGCTCGTAGCGAGCCGCAACGCCGGCAGCATCAAGCCCCTCCGTTCCGAAGTCATCGGTGACTCTGCCGTCGCTAATCACGAAGACACGCTCGCAGTGGGCCGCGGCCGCGGGCTCGTGCGTGACCATCACGACCGTGATGGATCGCTCGCTCGCGAGCCTGCCCAGCAGCGACCAGAGCGTCTCCGCGCTCGCCGAATCGAGCGCGCCGGTCGGCTCATCCGCGAGCAACACCGGCGGCGAGTAGAGCAAGCTCCGCGCGATCGCCACGCGCTGCTGCTCGCCGCCCGAGAGCGCCTCGGGCCGGTGCGTGTGCCGCTCGCCGATACCCAGCTCGTCGAGCAGCTCGCGAGACCGCCCGCGCAACCACTTCGCGTCGGCGCCCGCCAGCATGCCCGGCAACTCAACGTTCTCCTCGGCCGTCAGCGTCGGAACGAGATTGAAGCTCTGGAACACGATGCCGAGACGCGTGCGGCGGAACTCGGTCGCGGCCCGATCGCTCAGCCCGCCGACGTCCACGCCGTCGAGCTCGACCCGCCCGGAGTCGGGCCTGTCCAGCCCCGCAAGCAGGTGCAAAAGCGTGCTCTTGCCGCTGCCCGATCGACCCATGACCGCAAAGAAGCCCGCGCCGTCGATCCGCAGGCTCGCACCGCGGAGTGCCTGGACGTTTCGGCCGCCGGTTGTGTACGTCTTGTGCGCATCGTCGCACAGCACACGCGGCGAAGCGGCTTGGGCGTTGTCGTGCCACCGGCCCGCGGCGTCGGATTGGTCCGGCCTCTCGCCGCGTGCCGCTTGGGTCATGAGCCGTGCGCCGCCTCATACGCCGCAGCGTCCATCAGCCCGTCCAGCGCGGACGTATCGCTTGCCGTGATCTTGATGAGCCAGCCCGCCTCGTAGGGGTCGCTGTTGAGGATTGCCGGGTCATCAGATGCCGCGGCGTTGGTCTCCGCGACCGTGCCGCCCACGACGCTGTACACGTCGCTGGTCGTCTTGACGCTCTCGACCTCGCCGACCGAGTCGCCCGCGTCGACATCTGTGCCCGCTTCTTTCATCTCAACGAACGTCACGTCGGTGAGCTGGTCGACCGCGAACTGCGTAAGCCCGACAGTCACGGTGTCGCCCTCGAGCTTGAACCACTCGTGCGTCTCTGAATACTTCCGGTCGGTCGGCATCGCCATCACGCACGGTCCTTTCGTTGCAAAGCCCTCGGCGGACGCACCCGCGATCCGCTCATACCGGCACTGCGGCCGGCCCAGCCGGCGAGTCTACGCGGCCCGGGGCAGGCCGAGCCGCGGTCCTATTTCCCCCGCGTTCCCTCGCCACCGACCGTTGGCCTCGGTACAGTCGCCCGCTGTGCTGCTCACGCTGAACACAAACGCCGTCCGCTCGCTCGTCAAGCCCAAGGGCCGGGCCCGCCCCGTCGTGACCGCAGAGGACCTCCCGCAGTACGCCAAAGACCAGTTCGGCGTGCACGGCGTCAACTTCACAACCGACATTCTCAAGGGCTCCGATCGCCGGCGCATCGAGACCATCCGCGAGCGTGCCGACAAGGCGTCGTGCGCATGCCTCGTGCTCATCGAGCTCGAGACCCTGATGATCACCGATCGCCGCAAGGCCGCCAACGCGGTCGAGCGCACCAAGCGTGTGCTCGAGGCGGCCCACGTGCTGGGCTGCTCGTCGGCCGCCGTGCCCTTCGAGGCGCCCGACACCGACGAGGCGTTCGAGATCGCCGCAGCGAACCTCCGCCAGTGCGTCGAGCACGCCGAGAAGCGCGACATGCACCTGCTCATGCAGCCGCGACCGGGCCTGACCGGCGAGCCCGAGCGCCTGACCGACCTGATCAAGAAAGTCGGCGGCTTCCGCCTCGGCACCATGCCCGACTTCCAGACCGCCGCAGCGACCGACGATCCCGAGTCGTACCTCCGCCGCATCACGCCCTACGCCTCGCTGGTCAACGCGACCACACTCCACTTCGACGAGCCCGCCCCGGCGCCCCCCCCCGCGAAGAAGCCGGCCGAGGCATCCGACGCGAAGTCCGCCGATGGCGAGGCCGAGGCCAAGTCCGAACAAGAGGCTGGCGGCGACGAGGATGATCTGATGGCCGCCCTCATCGGCGGCGGCGGTGGTGGGGGCCTCGAAGCCCTGCTCGAAGCGATCGACGACGAGCCGCCACCCCTCCACACGCCTTACGAGCTGGCCCCGCTGCTCGCGGCCGTGCAGGCAGTGGGGTATGAGGGCACGCTCGCTGTGGATTACCGCGGCGAGGACGACGTGTCTCTTGGTATCCTCCACAGCGTGGCCGCACTCGAGGCCGCACTCGAGGAACTCGCCGGAGGCTGACGCCTTATGCCTAGCGCGACGCACACCGCCACCCATCGGCCCGCCTCCGGGCAGGAGCGACCCGTGCCGGCCTCCATTCCCCCCTCCGTCAGGCTCGTCGTCACCATCGCCGGCCCCGCCGGCACCGGCAAGTCCTCCGTCGCCCGCGCACTCGCCCACACGCTCGGCCTCGATTTCCTCGACACCGGCGCGATGTACCGGGCCGCCGCCGCCATCGCAATCGACCGCAACATCGACCTCCGCGACCACGACTCGATCGTCGGCGTCGTCGCCGAGGCCGACCTGCACTTCGACTGGACCGCCGACCCCCCCACGATCCTCGCCTGGCTCAAGCCCATCGACGCCCGCATCCGCGATGAGGACGTGACCGGCATCGTCTCCGATGTCGCCGCGATCGCCCCGCTCCGCACGCACATGGTCCGCAAGCAGCGGATCATCGCGGAGCAGCACCCGCGCCTCGTCACCGAGGGCCGCGACCAGGGCTCGATCGCGTTCCCCGACGCAGCGAAGAAGTTCTATCTCGACGCGTCGCCCGAGATTCGAGCGAGGCGTCGCGCCGAGCAGTTGCGTGCTGCGGGCCGCGATGCCGATGAGACCGCGCTGATCGAGTCGATCAAGCGCCGCGACTCGCTGGACGGCGGCCGGACCGAGGGCCCGCTCGTCTGCCCCAACGACGCCGAGCGCATCGACACGTCCGACCTGTCCTTCGACGAGGTCGTCGCGGCGCTCCGGGCGTCGGTGATCGACCGCGTCGCCGCACTGGGCTGAACGCCCCGCGCCGTCGAAACCTCCACCTTCTCCAAGGCCCCAAGCCCATGCTCCGTCTTTCTCTCCGCGATCGTCTACCCGGCGGCTCATTCGCCCACAACCTCTGGTTCGAGGCAAGCCGAACGACCTACGCGCTGTTTCTCACGCTCGCGTACCGCTTCCGCGTCTTCGGCCGGCACAACCTGCCCGCGAAGGGGCCGGCGCTGCTGGTCTGCAACCACCAGTCGTTCCTCGATCCGATCATCAACGGCGCCGCAGCGAGCCCGCACCATCTCGTGTTCGTCGCCCGGATGGGCCTGTTTAAGTTCAAGCCCTTCTCGAAGCTCATCGAGAGCTACAACGCGATTCCGATTCGTCAGGGCGAGGCCGACACCGCCGCGATCCGCGCCGCGCTCGAGCAGCTCGCGATGGGCCGGATCGTGCTTGTGTACGCCGAGGGCCAGCGCACGCCCGACGGCGCGATGCACCCATTCCAGCGCGGCGCAGCCGTCCTGCTCAAGCGAGCCAAGTGCCCGGTCATCCCAATGGCGATCGAGGGCGCGTTCGACGCGTGGCCGCGTCACAAGAAGTTCCCGTCCCTCTGGGGCCATCGCATCGCCGCAGCGGTCGGCCCGACGATTCCCGCCGACGAGCTACTCGCCGAGGGTGCGGACGGCGCACTGCGTCGGCTCGAATCCGAGATCGACACGATGCGCATGGCCCTGCGCGACACGCTGCGACAATCGACCGGTGGCGATCGGCCCGCCGCCGGCATTGGTGATCAGCCGATGCTCAGGACGCTCGCAAAGAAGTCGTGAGGGTCGAAGTGGGTGCAACGAACAGGCTTGAATGTCGCGGGTCTCTTTACGCAGCTCCTGCGGGTGATGTGCTTGCAAGGCTTCAGACAGCGGGCTGGAACCCCGCTGTCGAGCATCATCGAGGTCGAGAGCTCGTCATGTGCGCAGTGCCCGACGGCGAGCCCGGTGATTGGGAGTACGTGCGACTCGACCAGCTGGGGGCCGTGCTAGGACGCGGAGACGTGTTCGGCCTCCGGCTCGTCGCTACCGCGGGTGCGAACCTGTTGCTGCGTGTCACGTTTTCAACCGGCACGGTGACGTTGGACTTCTCCGCCGGGTGTCCGACGCATCCTCATATCGAGCGATGCATTGATCCGTCCTGGGCGCTCACGAACCTCCACGCGATTGCGTCGGCACTGAACTTCAAACCGAACAAGATCACGATCGATTCACTAGGTCTTTGATTCCGCGGCCGGTGGAACAGCAGTTCCTTGCTTGTCACGCACCCGGCTGCAGACGCTGCAATGCCGCGATGCGTTTCGCCGTCGGCGGGTGCGTCGCGAAGAGCTTTGCCGCGGTGTCCGCGTTGAAGGGCTCAATAATGAACAGGTTGTTCTGCGCGGGGTTCGGCTGCTCAAGCGGGATGCGCTTCGAGTAGCCCTCGAGCTTCCGCAGCGCGCTGATGAGCCCCTCGGGCGAGCCGACGATCGCCGCCGCGTCGGCATCCGCCACGAACTCGCGGCTCCGGCTGATCGCCGCCTTGATCAGCGCAGCGCCGACCGCCGCGACCATGAAGACCACGATCATCACCAAGGGGTTCGCCCCATGCCGGCGGTCGCCCATCATCAGCAGGAAGCCCCAGTGCGAGAGCATCGCGAGCACGCCCGCGATCGTCGCGGCGATACAACTTGTCAGCGTGTCGCGGTTCTTGATGTGCGCCAGCTCGTGGGCCACGACGCCCGCGATCTCGTCGCGGTCCATCAGTTCCATTGCGCCCTGTGTGAAGGCGACCGCCGCCTTCCGCGGGCTTCGGCCCGTCGCAAAGGCATTCGGTGCCGCGTGCGGGCACAGGTACACCTTCGGCATCGGCAGGCCCGCCCGCTGGCTCAGCTCCTGGACGGTGCGGTAGAGGTCGCCGCCCGTGCTCGCGTCGAGCTCGCGACCGCGCATCGCCTTGATCGCGATCGTGTCGGAGAAGAACCACGCCCCGATGTTCATCACAAGACCGACCACGAGCATCGGCACGATGTAGCCCGGCCCGATCGCCGCGCCGACCGCCGCCATCAGCCCGATGAGCCCGCCCATCAGCAGCGCGGTTTTGACGTTGTTCACGAACGTGTGCATGACGAGGTACTCCGTTGGCCCGGCCGCTGACGCCGCGCCCGCCGCAGGATTGTTGGTCGCATCAGCCGGCCCCGCTAAAACAGCCCCGCCAGCTTCGCCGCGGATACCAACAGCACCGCCGAGATCGCCAGCCGCACCGTCCCAATGGGCAGCTTGTGCGTGAGCCCCGCCCCGACCGGGGCGAGCAGGATCGCCGGTACGCCCATCGCCGCCGCCAACACGAGAGCCTCCGTCCAGACCTGCCCGTGCTGATCGAGCGTGACGAGCTTGATCGAGGCCCCGACCGCGCTCGTCGGCACCATCGCGATCGCGCTCGACGCCACCGCCCGACGCAACGGCACGCGTGAGAGGATCTGCAAGCCCGGCACCATGATCACACCGCCGCCCAGCCCGAGCATGCCGCCGAGCCCGCCCGCCGCGACACCCGTTGCCACCGCCGCGCCGACCCGTGCCTTGGGCAAGGGCTCAACATCGGGCTGCCCGCGCACCGCGAGGATGATGTTCCAAAGGCAATACGCCGCGATCGCGCCGGCGAGCATGTGCCGGAGCACGCGACCCTCGACCGAGTTGCTCGCCAGCACCCCGAGCACGAGCGCGCCGCCCAAGCTCGGCAGCAACCAGCGCACCACGCCCCAGTCCACCGCGTTGCGTTTCAAGTGCAGCCGACTCGCGCTCGCCGCGACGAGCACGTTCACGCACATCGCCGCCGCGATGTAGAGGTGTTGCTCGGTCTCGGCGACGCTCGAATAGCCGAGCGCGAGCGCCAGCCCTGGCAGCATGACCAGCGAGCCGCCGATGCCAGCCAGGCCGCCAATCAGCCCCGCCGCAGCCCCGATAACTCCTGCCGCCAGAATCGCATCAGCACCCAACTGCATCCCGGCGAGGCCTCTTTCCGATCAGTGCAGCGTGATCGCGAGAGGCGCAACCACCGCTATGAGGGGCATTTGGGTGGTCGTAACGCCCACCCGCGCTTCGCCAGCCTGTCGGTTGACGCCGACCTACCATACCTTTCCCCTGGGACACCGCACGGAGTCGCGACGTCCCCTCGGAACGACCGGATCGACGAGCCGCCCAAAGCTCTCGCTCACGGTCATCGGCCGAAAGACATCGGCCAACCCAGACTGGTACCCACGCACGGACGCGTCTTTCGGAGTCCACGCGTGCAGACCAGCTACTCGGCATCTAAAGCGATCACTTGGCCCCCCGCGTCTGCGGTCTGGGCACGCCGTGCGGTCATCGCGATCGCCGCGATCGTGGTCCTCGCGATGACCGTCGCCACCGCGATCCTCGCCAAAGAGCAGGTCGGCGCACCCGCACTCGTGCAACTCGAGCGCACGCCGACCCGTGCTGCACCGACTGTTGCGATGCCCGTCGTCGCAGCCGTCGCGGAGAATGCCGACGTCGCCGACGAGACGCCCCAACCCGTCGCCGCGGAACCCACTGCGGATCAACCCAACGTCTACCCGCCCGGCACCCGCTTCTTCAACGGCAGGCCCATCCGCCCCGCCCGCGTCATCCACATGACCGTCACCGGCTACTCGCCCGACGAGCGATCCTGCGGCATCTACGCCGACGGCCAGACCGCCACGCTCCACTCGGTCTTCACCAACGACATGCGCCTCGTCGCCGCCGACACACGCATCCTGCCGTTCGGAACGCTCGTGTCGGTGCCCGGCTACGACGCCGACCGCGTCGTGCCCGTGCTCGACCGCGGCGGCGCGATCAAGGGCAAGAAGCTGGACCTGCTCTTCGCCACGCACGCGCGGGCCCGCAAATGGGGTGTGCAACAGGTGCCCGTGACCGTCTGGGAATACGCCGACGGCAAGCCCGCGACCAACCCCCGGGCTGTGCGCTAGCGCCGACCGATCGCCACGCGCGGCCGCTACGCTGACCCCATGCTTGTCGCCGGCTCGCATCCCGCCCCAACCTCGATGGAAGACCTGCTCGGGCGCGACCTCATCGCCCGGTTGGACCGTCTGGATGTCGTGAGCCGACGCGTCTTCGCGGGCAAGCTGCCCGGTGAGCGTCGCAGCAAGCGGCGAGGCCGATCCATCGAGTTCGACGACCACCGCCCCTACACCGCAGGCGACGACCCCCGCCACCTCGACTGGAACCTGCTCGCCCGGCTCGATCGGCTGGTCATCAAGCTCTTCCGCGAGGACGAGGACCTCGCGCTTGTGCTTCTGATCGATGCGAGCCCTTCGATGCACGCGGGTGCGCCGGGCGAGATCACAAAGCTCACCGCCGCCTGCCGGCTCGCGATGGCGCTGGGTTACGTCGGGCTTGTCAACAACAACCGCGTGTCGGCGGCGGTGTTCGACACGCAAGCCGCCGGCTCGCCCGTGTTGCGCCGCCTGCCCGCGATGCGGGGGCGGCGCCACATCGCGCGACTCGCTCAGTTCGTGCTCGACGCGGCCGCGACCCCTCTCGCGCCGCCCGGCGTTGATCCGACGCCCATGAGCGACGCCACGCGAGCGCTCGCGCGGACATCGTCGGGCGCTGGCGTGCTGATCGTGCTGTCGGACTTTCTCTCCGAGCCCGATTACGCGCCGGCACTCAACTATGCGGTCGGCCCAACCGCAGCCGGCCCGGCGTTCGACGTGCACGCGATGCAGGTTGTCGATCCGGGCGAACTCGACCCCGCGGTGCACGCCGAGCGAGGACTGTCGGGTGATCTGCGATTGATCGATGCCGAGACAGGCCGGGCGCGCGAGGTGAGCATCTCGCCGGCGCTGCTCCGCCGATACCGCCAACGGCTCGACGCGCACCAGGCAAAGCTCGCCCGCGACTGCGCCGCCCGTGGCATCGGGCGAACGCTCTGCACGACCGGCGACGACCCGACACAGATCATCCTGAGCGACCTCACCGCATCGGGCGTGCTCGGCGCGTGACTGCGTTCGCAGCGCTGGCTGATCGGTCAGCCAGATCATGAGCAACAAAAACGCGAGCCGGCGAGGGGTACCCCGCCGGCTCCGCCTACATCTCTCTCCCCGGCTGGCGTTGCGGGTGGCTCGACACGCCGCGACTCTCTCTGGTCGCTGCATGGAACCGCCCCACAACAGCGGGGGTCGCCCTCAAATCTAGGGAAAACCGGCCTCCGATCAACCCCTTTCGTGGCAATCGAGGGGCTGGCGAGCCTGATTCGCGCAGCGGTAGCGCACCGCGAGAGTTTGCTCGTCGTTTGTGCTAGGGAGAACTCGGGGTTTGCAGCCTGCGGCTACGCCTTCGCGGTCAGCTCCGCGAGCAGAGCATCGTCGATGCCCAGGTACTCGCGCATGTGGCGGTCGTAGGTCGCCTCGTCCTCATCGCGCGAGAGGTCCAGCCGGAGCTCGTTGATGACCTTCGTGCCCTGCCCGATCCAGTCGTCGAAGGTCTCGCGGGTGATGTGCTCGTGGATCCACTCGCCCACGGGCCCGCGGAAGGGCGGCTTGGCCATCTTGTTTCCCACGCGCCCGGTCTGCGAGCAGACCATCTCGCCCGCGCCGAGCTCCACCGCCCGGGCTTTCTCCTCGACCTCGGGCACGGGCTTGTCGAGCTGTTGGAGCAGCTCGCCCATTGCCTTCTTGGGCATCAGATCGCCCCGCTCGGCGGCCTGCACGTACCCCTTGGAGAGCACGTCGGCCGCCTTCTCGGTGTCGCCAGCAGCCATGAGGGCCGCGCCGCCGAGCTGGGAGGCCTTGCTCATCGCGCCGTTGAGCGTGAAGCACTTTTCGTAGGCCTCGGCCGCCTCGGCGTAGCGGGCCGCCTGGTTGTACGCCCCACCCAGGCTGAACCATGCCATGTCGTTCTCCGCGTCCTCGCGGCACATGTGCTCAAACTGGGCGATCCGTTGCTCAAGGTCCATCGGGCGTCTCCGGGTGCGGTTCAACAGAATGCGAGCCGGCGGCATGCCGCGCTCGACTTGCCGATCGTAGACCGAACCGGCCCTACCAGGCCGCGGCCCGCCCGCCCGGTACAACAGTGGGTTTTCACGCGCCAGGTATGAAAACACTTCCTTTCTCGACGTGGTGGAAATAGAGTGCTTCCGCTCCGGCGTGTCCGCTGGGGTGTGTCCGCACCCGCGATCGCGGGTTGAACGTAACCCGGTGCGAGTGACGCTTTTCGTCGCGCACCACAACGAGAGAGCCCCCACGCAGCGTGTCCGCGCCCGCCGGGGGATCAGGGAGACAAGACATGAATCGCACGTCCCTTATCGCATGCGCAGCTATCGCTGCATCCGCAGGTGCCGCGTCCGCGACCCTCAGCGGAGCCGCCACCGACGAGGCGAGCTTCCAGTCGCTGCTCGCCACCCAACAAACCGAGGACTTCAACAGCCTCACACCGGGCGACCTCCCGTACAACACGCCCGTCAGCCTCGGCCTGCTCACCGGCCAGGCGGACGGCACGAGCGGCTTCCCGGGCGATTTCGCCCTCGTCGACGACCTCGGCAACATCGAACTCGCGATGTTCATCGACAACGGCGGCAACATCCCGAGCTTCACGATCACCTTCCCGTCCCCCGTTGACGCGTTCGGTGCTCGCTACGAAGCGGTCAACGGCCCGCCCGCCCTCGCGGTCGTGGTCGACGGTGAGACCGTGGACATCGCCTCGCTCATCAATGCCGACGGCTACGTGGGCATCACGTCGAACTCGACGTTCACGTCGGTCACGTTCATTGACACCAGCACCGGCGGACTGGAGTTCTTCCGCATGGACGACGTGACCTTCGGCCGACGCATCCCCGCGCCGGCATCCGCCGCAATGCTCGGCCTTGCTGGCCTGGCTGCGACGCGCCGCCGCCGCTAACCCATCGGCGGCGCGCATGCGTCGCTGACAATCCGACGGTTACTTTGGCGGGGCCAAAGACCAAAGAGGGGCCGCAATGTGGGTGTGGGGGAAGGCGGCACGCAAACC
>ERZ1740067.1295-NODE-1295-length-17480-cov-5.121148_pt1 | contig 17480 bp, 13 predicted proteins | sample MGYA00581736_ERZ1740067 | MGnify/ENA primary metagenome ERZ1740067 (study PRJEB43018, sample SAMN04849236) | marine metagenome | isolation source: floating plastic debris | place: Pacific Ocean | collected 2008-08-27 | study: EMG produced TPA metagenomics... | reverse complement strand
CGGTTTGCTCCTTGTCTGAAGCGATTTTGGTCTCGAACGACCATAAAGGTTAAATGGTCACCGCACCCTAACCCTTCGGACCTGAGCATTTGGTGATTTGTGCTCCTCAATCATGGGCGAGGAGCGCGAATGTTGGCCGTCCGTGCAATACTGACGGCTTTTCTTCCGTAAATAAGTAAAGGAAAAACGTTATGCGGACGAGTTTATTGGGAATGGCCTCCCTTCTCGTGCTCATCGCTTGTAGTGAAGCACCACCACCATCAACCACCGCAACGGGTTCCGAGCCCGTGGTTGAAGCACCAACGCAAACAGAGACCGAGCGCCTTAACGCGTGGTTTGATGCCAAGTTTGAGGAGGGGCTGAAATTCAGCCCTGTCCAACAGACGTTCCTTGGGCGGGATACTGACCAAGACAAGCTTGACGATTTTTCCGTCGAGGCGATGGATGAGCAACTCGCTTGGCAACGGGCGAACGCTGCCGAGATGCAGGCGAGTTTTGACTATGATGCGCTGACGCCTGAGGGCAAAACGTCGTGGGATATCGCGCTCTATCAATTGGCTGATGCAGAAGCGTCCGTTCCGTTTCGGACGAATGCCTACGTCTTTGAGCAAATGAGTGCAGTACACAGCTTTTTTCCGCAGCTGCTGATCGCCTTCCACCGCGTCGCCGATGGCGAGGACATGGACAATTATCTCAGTCGGGTCATTGCCACTGAGCGGGCGATGGACCAACTCATTGCACGATCCAAGCGAAATGCTGAAACGGGTGTGCGCCCGCCTTACTTCGCCTTTAATCAGGTGATCGTTGAGGCCGAGAAAATCATCAGTGGCGCGCCTTTCGATAGTGGTGATGAGGATAGTGACATCTGGGCCGATGCTAAAACAAAGATTCAAGGCCTGGTGGATCAAGAGATCATTGATGAAGCGAAAGCGGAGCAACTAAGAACGGATATCCGCGCTGCCCTTCTCGAGCATTGGCAGCCTGCCTATGAGCGTCTCATTGCTTGGCAGAAGGAGGATCAACCGAACGCCACAGAGGTCGCCCAAGGGGTCACCGCGCTCCCCGATGGGGTGGCATATTATAATGAGCGCCTTGCGAACCAGACCACGAGCCAGTTTACGGCGGATGAAATCCACCAAACTGGCCTTGATGAGGTGGCTCGCCTCCGCGCGGCGATGGAAGCCATTCAAACCGAGTTTGGGTTTGAGGGAACGTTGCAGGAGTTCTTCACTTTCCTCAGGGACACGAAGGACGATGAGCGCCTTTATTATCAAAACACGGATGAAGGGCGTCAGGGTTACATCGACGATGCAACAGCGGCGATTGATGGGATTAAGGCGGTGCTGCCTGACTATTTTGGTATCCTGCCGGAAGCGGACATGGTGGTAAAGCGGGTGGAGCCCTTCCGGGAGCAGGATGGGGCCGCTCAGCATTATTTTGCGCCCACCCCGGATGGCTCACGCCCCGGTATTTACTATGCGCACCTGTCCGATATGGCTGCGATGCCCAAACGGGAGTTGGAAGTCATTGCCTATCATGAGGGGCTGCCGGGGCATCATATGCAGATCGCAATCGCCCAAGAGCTTGAGGCGTTGCCCACTTTCCGAACCCAAATGCGGTTTACAGCCTATGTCGAGGGCTGGGCTCTGTACACGGAGTGGTTAGCCAAGGAAATGCCCGGCACCTACCAAGATCCGTTGTCGGAGTTTGGGCGCCTGGGCTCTGAAATGTGGCGCGCCATTCGCCTGGTGGTGGATACGGGGCTTCACGCGAAGGGGTGGACGGAAGAGGATGCTGTTGCCTACTTCCAAGAGAATTCGGCGATCACAGTGGGGCAAGCCCAATCGGAGGTTCGCCGTTATCTCGTCCTTCCCGCCCAGGCGACAAGCTACAAAATAGGGATGATGAAGATCCAGGCGCTGCGGGCCGATGCCGAAGCGAAGCTTGGTGATGCGTTCGACATCCGCGCCTTCCACGATACTGTGCTTGGCGGCGGGGCGATGCCTCTATCCATCCTGGAGCAGCGGGTAAACGACTGGGTCGCGTCGGTGGAGGCCTCATAGGCTTTCATCGCTCTAAGAAAGGTTGAAGGGAGGGGACAAGTCGATTATCCCTTTCCTTCACGATTTCGGAGACGCCAAGAATGCGTGCAGAAATAACCCATGACGCTGAGCAGGTGCGGCAATCGCTGGCCCTGCTGAGGAGGCGTCTTTGACTGGGATGTCGCCAACGCCCGCCTTGAAGAACTGAACACCAAGGCGGAGGATCCCACCCTGTGGGATGACCCCGAGGCCGCCCAACGTCTCATGCAGGAGCGCACCCATCTTGAGGGGCAAATCAAAGCGCTCACCGAAATTCAGACCGAATTGGACGACTCCCTGGAGCTGGCCGAAATGGCTGAGGAGGAGGGGGACGAAGGTGCTATCGACGATATTCAGCAGTCCCTCCGTACCCTGCGTGAGCGCGCAGGTCGGGCAGAGCTGGAGGCCCTCCTTTCCGGTGAGGCGGACGGCAATGACGCCTATCTCGAGATCCATGCTGGGGCTGGGGGGACAGAGAGTAATGACTGGGCCAATATGCTTTTGCGCATGTATGTCCGCTGGGCCCAGAAGCAGGGGCACAAGGTCGATGTCATCGAAGAGCAGGCCGGTGAAGAGGTAGGGATCAAATCCGCCACGATCCTGGTGAAGGGCATGAACGCCTATGGCTGGCTAAAGACCGAGTCGGGTGCGCATCGCCTAGTGCGGATTAGCCCGTTTGACTCAAATGCCAAACGGCATACCAGCTTTTCCTCCGTATGGGTCTACCCGGTCATTGACGACAAGATTGAGATTGAAATCAATGAAAGCGATTGCCGCATTGATACGTTCCGCGCGTCGGGGGCCGGCGGCCAGCATGTGAACACCACGGACTCTGCTGTGCGTATTACCCATGAGCCACCCGGAATTGTTGTTCAGTGCCAGAACCAGCGGTCACAGCATAAGAACCGCGCCACCGCCTGGGATATGCTTCGCGCGCGCCTTTATGAGGTGGAGCTGCAAAAGCGGGAAGAGGAGGCCAATGCCGCCAATTCCGCGAAAACCGATATTGGTTGGGGCCACCAAATCCGTTCCTATGTCTTGCAGCCCTATCAGATGGTGAAAGATCTTCGCACGAGTGTTGAAAGTCCCTCACCGGACAATGTGCTTGATGGCGATATTGACCAATTTATGGGCGCGGCCCTTGCGGCGCGAGTCGGTGGTGCGGACGGGGATGGGTAGACCTGATCAACGCCGGAGGTTGGCAAATGTCCTCTGAAGGAAGGTTGCGGAAGTCCGTATGAGTTCGGCGCAAGATGATTGGGGGCATGCTGAACAACGCATAGCCGAGGAGTTGGAAGCTCAGACGGGGTGTCTTGATTTGGCTGGGCTGCGTTTAAACCGACTGCCCCCTAGCATTACGGCGTTGGTCAACCTTGAGTTTGTCAACTTTGGGGCAGTTATCCCTGACCAATATATACCCAGAATGTTACCGGATGGGGGCTGGTTCCGTTCGCAGTACTGGATGGATGACGTCACAATTGATCCTGAACCGGAGATATTTGAGGTTCTTGGCTCACTTCCCAATCTCAAATCCTTGTGTCTGTCATATGTTCCGTTGAAGGGTGATGAGCGTATTGATCTTTGTCAGAATATTCGAAACCTTTGGATCGATTGCACCGGTTTGAATGACGCTCGCTTTGTAGAGCCGCTTATAAACCTAAGGATGCTTGACATTGGGTGCAATAAAGTCAGTGATTTGAGCCCGCTGCAATCTCTGTCAAAGCTCGCTACTCTCCATTTATTTCACACACAGGTGAAAGACCTTTCCCCTATATCGGCACTGCATGGTCTCCGCTCGCTTCATTTGCAAAATGTGCCTGTAAGAGACTTGCGGCCAATCTCCAAGCTGAAGAATTTAGAGCGATTGTGGATGGATGAATCGTTTCTCATTGAGACTATTGATCCAATTAGCAGTCTTCATCGTTTGAGCGAGTGTAGCTTTTCTCACACGCTTATAGACGATATTTCTGCATTGGCATCCATACCTAGCTTGAAAAACCTATCGGTCTACAGAACGCCTATCCATGACCTTAGACCACTTGCCAGTCTTTATTCGTTGGAGACGCTGAATATTTTCGAAACCAGAGTAGGCGACCTTAGCCCATTGAAGAATCTGACAAGTCTAGTGCGGTTGCATGCCAATAAGACGGACGTCTCTGATTTGACGCCATTGGCGGATTTGTCGAATCTCGAAGTGCTAGAGTGTGCGGACACTAATATTGATGATCTTACTCCAATCTCCGGCATCCCTTCTCTCAAAAGACTGGACTTGAGTGGTACTTACGTGAATGACATTGACCCTACATTATCATTGCCAAACCTAACTGAGCTTTTCGTCAGCGGCTCTTGTGTCAAGGATATAAGTGAGGCAATCCGAAGAAAGTCCCTTCGGCTTATGGCTTCACGATGTAGCTTAGAAAGTCTTCCGTCAGATCCAGGATTGTATATTGATAGAGCACCTATTCACCTGACAGATGTGACGGTTGATGGTATTCATCCAAGCTATTTCTCTAGCGATTTGAACGGCTATGTTGATAGCCACAATGAATTTCTCTATACCTATTTTTCACGTAAATCTAAGTAGGTGAGCCCAGGTGGGCTGTCATCAACCCCCTCGCATACGCATAAACCTCCCTGTCTGCCGTACACATCTCTTCCACCCGTGCGTGGTCAGCGTCAGAAATATCTGGCATCGGATGAACCGCGGGACGTTCGTGGCCCACCTGCAGCGGTCGTCCAATCAGGCGCTCAAGACCTGTCATAAACGTCTGTAGGTCACTTAAATCACCAATGAGAGAGAAGTGTTCAAGGTTCGATGTCGCGCGTTCAACCGCATTTGGTAGACCCTCTGGCGACAGGTGAGGGACACCGCCCAGATAGCGCGTGAGGGCTGTCGCATGCTGATAGGCCATGTCTGTCGCTAAATAGTCTGCAAACGGCAACTGAACAAAGCCCGAGCGTGCCTCTTCACGATAATGAGAGATCATCCTGGCAACGGGCTCCCGCACGACGGTCACCCATTTGAAGTCGTCGGCGCTTTTCTGGAACTGATCCCGGTCAAACAAAAAATGCCCGCTGACCACGCGATGACGATGGTGCAAGTGATGTTGAAGAAGGGTCGCGCGATGGGCGAATAGGGGGGCGGCGCGGGGGCCATCTTCGGGATAATCCTCCGGCGCGCCACCCAGCTGTGCCGCGACGGCGGCCCGTGTTTCTGGCACCGTGATCCAGCTTGCCCGCTCATGAAGGGGGCAGGCCGCGTTCAACGCCTCGATGATCGAATTGCCGGCGCACTTTGGAATATGCAGGAAGCACGCCCGTGTTTTCCAGCCGGGCGCAAAAGAAGCGGACAGGCGCTGTGTCGCCCGCCGCGCTCGTTTTACGAAAGTCTCCGTCATCGGAAGGCTGCTCCCCATTTGGATAATGGGGAGCGAATGGAGCAGTATTTAGCGCTCGTCATCCTCGCCGGTGGAGGTGACCATCCCGCCAAGGGCATCATCCTCATCGTCATCATCGTTGAGGAGCGTGTCGTCATCGTCGTCGATGCTGACATCAATGTTGCCGATACCGTCAATATCGTCTTCATCGGACTCTTCGTCATCATCATCGTCGAGGCTTGCCGCGCGTTTGGACTTGGCGGGGGCTGATTCCTTTTCCGCGTCGTCCAAACTGGTGGCGAGATCATCGACATCCGAATCCTCCTCGTCATCATCATCGGACTCTGGCGACGGTTTCGCGGTCTCCTCTTCGGCCCGGGCGCGCCGCGGTTTCAAGAGGACCTCTGGGGTGAACTCATGGCCGCATTTCGGGCAGAGGGCGGGATCTTTCTGGAGGTCGTAAAAACGGGCGCCACAGTTGGGGCAGTCCCGTTTGGTGCCAAGCTCTTCGTTTGCCACTAAATTTTCTCGTATTCTGACTGATAAAGGGGGCGGCCCTTCGGCCTTGGAAAAGCGGTGTTGCCAGAGGGGAACCCCACTGTCAAAACGCTTCTTCCGTCACCATCAATAGGATCCCATGGCGTCTCCTCTTACCGCTCACCCGGCGCGGGCCCTTAAGGGCGACTGCACTGTTCCCGGCGACAAATCGATCTCCCACCGCGCCTTGATTTTCGGCGGTCTTGCCGAGGGGCAGACCCGGGTGGAGGGGCTGCTCGAAGCCGATGACGTTCTGCGAACCGCCGCCGCCGTCAGGGCTCTGGGCGCCGCTGTTGAAAAGGATGGCGGCACATGGGTGATTGAGGGGGCGTCGTGGCAAAGCCCTGATCACACGCTTTACTGCGGCAATGCGGGCACCGGCTCCCGATTGTTGATGGGGGCCGTCGCGGGCCAGGGGGTTAAGGCCACCTTTGATGGCGATCGTTCTCTGCGCTCACGCCCGATGGGGCGAATCCTCGATCCCCTCGAGACAATGGGCGTTGTGAGTGACAGTGACGCAGGGAAGCTGCCGGTGACCGTTAAGGCCGGGCGTCCCGAAGCGATTCGTTTTGCGCTGCCCAAGCCCTCGGCGCAGATTAAGTCCGCCGTGCTGCTGGCCGCCCTCGGCGCTGAGGGGACGACGATCATTGAGGAGCCTGTCCTCTGCCGGGATCACACTGAACGGATGTTGCCAGCCTTCGGCGTGCCAGTGACCTTCAAAGACACCAATGCCTGCAGAGAGATCCATGTTACGGGGCCGGCCCGGCTTAAGGGCACCGCGCTGAGGGTCCCAGCGGACCCGTCTTCGGCTGCCTTCCCCGTGGCGGCTGGCTTGCTGGTGCCGGGGTCCCGTGTTGCGGTGCGTGGTGTCCTGGCGAACCCGACGCGGACGGGCCTCTATGATGTGCTAAAAGAGATGGGTGCTGATCTGCAGTTTGAGCATTTGGGAGAGGAGGGGGGCGAGCCGGTGGTGGATCTGGTGGCCGCCCACGGCGCCATGAATGGGATCACCGTAACGGCTGATCGCGTGCCCTCCATGATTGACGAATATCCGATCCTCGCGGTGATCGCGGCGGCGGCTAAGGGCACCACGCGGATGGAGGGGCTTGGCGAGTTGCGGGTGAAAGAATCAGATCGCCTGTCCGCGACGGCAGCCCTCCTGCGAGCCAACGGCGTGACCTGTCGCGAGGGCGAAGATTGGCTTGAGGTGGACGGCGGCCCTATCCCCGGCGGCGGCACGGTTGAGACCCATGATGATCACCGTATCGCGATGTCAGGTCTCATTCTTGGCTTGGCTGCTGACAACCCGGTGACAATCGATGATGCTGAGATGATTGGCACATCCTTCACAGGGTTTACCGAGCTGATGGAGGGATTGGGCGCGACTCTTTCGGTCGGGACGCCATAGTCGGCGCGAAAACTAAGGGTGCGCTTGGTGGCGATGAAACCGCGTGCCGTTGCGGACATATTTTTGACAGAGGGGCCTCCGTCACCGCCTTGCCTATTGTCTAGCGAGGCTTTGGCTATCACACTCTTGCCTTTATGAGTGTGGGGCAGGGTGCGGGGCCATGAATTGGGAATTAATCCACCGATGGAACTCCGTCGTGATTGGGCTTTTCATTGTTGCCCATCTTGGTGTCCATCTGTTTGCTGTCGCTTCGCCTGAAGCGCATGCGGGCGCGGCTGGTGTGCTTCGCCAATATTATCGCGATCCCCTTCTAGAGGTCATCCTCTTATCATCTCTTCTTATCCAAATTGTGTCGGGCTACGCGGAACTGAAGCTGTTTGTAAAACCGGGCTGGCGATTGGTCCGCAATCTGAGTGGTCTCTATCTCATTGCCTTTATGGCCCTTCACGTTGGCACTGTGATGTACGCTCGCCATATCGACCATGTTCCGACAGATTTCTATTGGGCGGCCGGTGCCTTCGCGCTCGAACCATTGCGGTATGGCGCGATGGGGTTTTACGGGCTTGGTGTTTTTTCGTTCTTTACCCACATGATTGCGGTTTGTGCACTAACGTGGAAGTCGATGCCGCGGAGTGTGTTGATGATCTTTTGGAGCGTCGCCATCATCATCACAACGCTTATCTTGTTGGCGTTTTCCGGCCTACTCTATAAGCTCGATATCCCTATGTCCGTCATCGGGTATTACGAAGCGGTTTTGGCGCAATTGCCATTTATTTCTCCCTACACCCAGTAAATGGGTGACGGTCACCGTGCGTCGTTGGCCCATTGGGGGGGCTGAAACACCCTATGGCGTTGCTGGGGAAAGAGTGGACAACATATAGTCGACGGAGCGTTTTAACTCCTCATCGGTGCAGTCCTCGCACAGCCCGCGGGCGGGCATGCCGTTAATACCCGCAATGGTGCTTTGGTAAAGCGCCTCTTTGCCCTTGGGCAGCCGGTCCGTCCAATCCTCCGCAATGCCGAGGCGAGGCATATTGGGGAGGTTTTGGCTGTGGCAGGTACTGCAAACAAGATCGTACACGGCTTGACCGGTGCGGCCACCGGGGGGCACGGCAGCACTCGCTGTTTCAGCTTGGGTGCGCGATAGCCGGAAAAGCTCTCCCCGTTGGGAAAGAAGCCAAATCGATCCATCGCGCGCAACTTTGATGTCGCGGATCCGACCCTTTATCTCATTTAAAATCCGCGTATCTGATAATACTGTTGATCCGACATTATCGAGCTTACTCACAAGCTGTGCCTTAAGCGCGCCGACGAGCAAGTCTCCCTCCCATTCAGGGAACATCTGTCCACGGTAAATTTCTATCGGTGATATGGCAAGGGAGGGAAGGTAGTAGAAAAGGGGTTCATTTATACCCTCTTTTCTCTGCCCTTCACCGATCTTATTATAGGTATAGTTCATGCCGTAGCTGACCACCGGCCAGCCATAGTTGGCGCCCTTTTCAATAATATTCACCTCATCACCACCCATTGGGCCGTGTTCAGCTTCAAAAATAGTGTTGGTGAGCGGATCTTGCACGAGGCCTTGCGGGTTTCGAACACCGAGGGCGAAAATCGCTGGGTGATACCCTTTCGTATCGACGAATGGGTTGCCTGGCGGGATAGTCCCATCTTCACCGAGACGCAGAATTTTACCGGTCAACTTATCGGGATGTTGGGCCCAGTTCCGTTTTGATCGGTCGCCAGTCCCAATATACAAATATCCATCATCACCGAACATCAGGGCCCCCCCGAAATTCGACCGAGAGGGGGCGAAGGGATCAGCGACAATGAGTTTTTGTATGGCTGTTAGCGTATCTTCGACCAGCGTCGCCCGAGAGATCGCCAAGGCAAATTGCTCGCTCGTATTTTTTATCGCATAGCTTAAGTAAATGAGATTGTTGCGACCAAAATCCGGGTGGAGAGCAACATCCATCAGCCCCGTTTGCCCTTTGCCGCTTTCAATTTCAGGCAAACCGCTGATCACTGTCTTTTTCTGACTAACGGTGTCGATCCGACTGAGGGTACCGGAAAACTCGGTCACCAGGACGTCTGTGTCGCTTAAGAATTCAAAGGCCCACGGATAGGTAAGGCCTTTGACAACGATATCGAGCTGGCCCTCACGTATGTTGACCGCCGCAAGGGATCGCAGATCGCCGCAATAGGAGGCCGGTTCCCCCGGCCGCGCCTTCCGCTCAAAGCACGCGGGGCCGTTGTAATTCCGATCCCGCCCATTTCTTTTTGGTTTCGGGGGCGACGCCATCTCTTGGGCCCCAGTTGCTTGAGGGGGGCTACCGGTGAGAAGAAGTGTGCCCACAATGCCAACGCATACCAATCCAATGGCAAAGGCCGCCCGCTTGATCCTCGCCGGCGTCAGCTTTTTGAACACATTGGCGGCTTTTATCTTATCGAGAATGGGGCTCATAGTCGGTGTCCATAGTCGTTGTACGCCAGGCCTGTAGCCGGTCTGAAAGAACGGCTTGAACAGCTTCATGGTCGGGCCGATCAATCAAATTGTCAAAGATGATATTGCCGTCCGCATCGATGGCATAAAACTCTTGCAAGGCACGCTCTGTTGCAAAACAATCGTCATAGCGGGGGGAGAGTTCAGAGTCACCCGGATGGATACCCCTATGGCGATTGGATCGAAATGCCATGCCCGATGACGGGGCCCACCACCAAAGTGGAGCACTTGCCCGGCCCAACGGGCGAGCTTTCTCCTACATATGACCGGTATTACTATGTTTTAGCGCTCGGTGTTGCTCTCATGGCGGCCAAGATGGCCGGCGAATGAAACACCAATCAGAATGAAGGCAGCCCAGCCAAACAGCTTATTTGCCCACAGCCAGTGTCGCGTCCTGTTGTTCGGTGGGCTTGCCGCCATTGTCCGCTGGCTCAAGCTGCCGCGTTCAACCAAAAAGGCCTTTAGTTTTCCCACCAGTTTTGTACATGAATCTTTCTTTGCGGGATCTATTGGAAGAGCTCTTTCACTCGACTGCATCGGAACCCATTTATCATCCTGGCCAAGACTAATGGGTAGCAAGATATCTGCTGCATATATGCATGCATTGAAGTTCAGATAATACTCAGGGGTTTGTTCCAAATCGTATCGAGCTATTTCTAGAATGACTTCTTCTTCGAGTGGTTTCATGTGCCCCGCTTCCGCAACCAAGCTGTATACGAACACATTGCCGATCCAGACGACGAGCAGAAGGGGAAATATCCGGGCATATCCAAACCCGTAGCCAAATCGAACGAGACGCAGAAACCAGTAGTACAAGAAGGCAATGGGGTATGAGGTCACCCGCCATGGGGTGGATCTGGAATGTTTGAGAATCGACCGAAACTCTTGTCGTTCACTTTCTTCAATGACGAGGTCAGCAGCTTGGTATTCCCCATTCTCCCGCAATACATGGGCCATTTGCTCCCAAGGTTGTGCAACGAAGCCGGGGCGGCGATATTGCTTGGGAAGGACTGTCTTCAGCCATTTCAGACGGGTATGTGTATCAAGGCGTACATCGCGTCGACGTGACTTACGACCGCGGGTTCGTGTCGTGTTGTCATAGCGGAAACCAGCTAGCCATAGTTTTGACTTGATGGGCGCATTTCGCGAAAACCATTCTTCAGGATACACAGTAAGAATTTTGGCTGATGCGCTTTGAAGACCAATATCGCCCTTCAGTTTTTGAAAATCAAAAATAGCGAGATCTTGCGTAATCGTCGCGAACTCTAAGTTCAGTGCAAAAAATGGACGCTCAAGAGAGGGGTCTTGCTCTTTGATAGGGATTTGTGTCAGCGAGGCATCGCGAACACTCATCTGGGCACCGATGGTCGCACGGCGAAAGTTGACCTCTCCCTCGGCTGTAAACCCATCGACAAGTAGGACACTTCCATCAATCACTGCGTTCTTTGCACGAAGGACGAGTGGGCGTTTTTCAACACCCCCATAACGCATAGCGAAATGGCTACCCCTACAATCAAGCGTTCCTTTAATATGAACCCCCCCTAAATTGGCGAGGCCATCACAGTAGAACCCTTTTCTGAGAAAAATATTTTCATTGACGCTGGCGTTTTGAAGGTCAAGCGCAGGAAAGGCGTCGCCATTGGGGCTCACAAATTCGCTTGTCCGTGTTCCCTTGAGGCCCAGTAGTCCATTGATCTTTACACCCCGAAGGTTAAGCCCCCGTTCGATCAATGAGCGTTCAATCACGACCGAGCGGTCGATATGAGACCGCTTTAGGGAGAGTGAAGGCAGCCGGCACCGACGCATCCGAATGAGGGATAGCTCGTTATCCTTCAAATTTACATCGTTCTCGAATTCGCATTCCTCAAAGTGAAATGCGTAGGGAACGGTAACGCCGATGATCTTAAGTCGGCCTGTTACAAAAACATTCTTTATGGGGATAATAGTTTGTTTATGCCTTGGGAGACCGGTTTTATCATCGATTTGTATTGCTTTGAAAAGTGCTTCGCGAATCTCTTCGGCATCGAGTGTTCTTTCGATCGTGGGGTGCCAATCAGGGTCAACGAACTGGGTGTCTTCATCGTCGTCTTGGCGATATGTATCGTCGAGCTCGCGGTCGATCGACCGACCGTCCGTCCATTTCGATGAAGAATAGAGTTCGCCTGTGGGCCAGAGTTTGCCCGCCTCGGCAAACGCAGTCACGCCCATCCCATGCTCGTCGCTACCCACTCACGCCCCCTCAGGTCCTGCTCGAGTGTGAAGCCTGCAATCGAAAGGAAGGGACGTCAACATGGCGAGGTGCACTTCCCTGGTGAACCGGCCGGGCCATCTGCTTGGGGCGGTAAAGATGGGCTCACGCGTGAGAGACAAAGATGTCTCAGCAGCGGCGACATCATCGGAAAGGGGCATATATCTGCTATCCAATATGATCGTCAGGCGCGCTACAACGAAGGACGTTCGTTTGTACTCACGTCCTCGCTGTAGAGTCTTCGTTTGTCGCGCGTGAGCCGACTTTCTTTGATCCAATATTGATCGTAAGGCGCGCTAGCACGCAAAAAAAGGGCGGCGCCAACTGGGCCCGCCCTCTAGAATATTAATTTTTGGCTGGCTTAGAACGCAAGCCGGACGCCGCCGCCATAGGTCGCTGGGGCGCCCACCAGGCGAGAACCGGCATTGAGCTCGAGGAAATATGTCTCGTCGAGAATGTTCCGTCCGTAGCCATAGATGGATACCCGGTCGTTCAGTGACAGATCCACCCGAGCGCCAAGGAGGCTATAATCATCGGCGATGTTGCTGTCGCCGGCGTTTAGACGGTTCGATTCTTTCCCATGATAAGAATAGTCAATACGGGAGCTGAGAACCTTATCCCCACCCAACGCAACAGAGTGCAAAAGCGATGCAGCGGCACTCCATTTTGGAGCACCTGGTAGGGGGTCGCCAATGGTGTTCAGGACATCGTTCACCCGGTTTGAGCTAAACTCGGTGATTTTGGAATCGATGAACGTCGTGGAGGCGTTGAAGTTGAGGGTATGCGCATCATTTTCCCAAACGAGAGCGGAGATAGCAGCCTCGCCCCCTTCCACTTCAGCTTCCCCCACATTCGTCCGGCCATTCGTGTCGTTAGACAGCCGGGCCGTGGCTTGCAGCTCTTCGAACTCGTACCGGAACGCATCGAGTGACACGGCTAGGCGATCGGTGAAGTACCGGAGGCCCGCCTCATAGGCGAGGACCGTTTCGGAATCGAAGGGTTCCGTCTCTTCCACCGAGAAGATGGACGTGCCGTCAAACCCGCCGCCCCGATAACCGGTGCCAACAGATGCAAAGATGTTGAGCTGTTCGGTGAAGTCATATTTCGCTGTGAACTTACCGGAAACATTCTCATCACTGAATTCACGATCCCAGCTGAACGGTGACGCTGAGTTGAACGTCGTTTGATACGTAGACGCCTCATAAGGGTCGAGGTCAACATTCTCCCCCTTATATTTCACATTGTCACTGGTGAAGCGAAGCCCACCCGACAGGGTCAGCTTGTCCATCACCCGCCAGTCGCCATTCCCGAACACCGCAACGCTGTTCCGACGCTGCTCATAGGGGGAGGTGTACTGGGACAGAACGCCGAAGCTGTTCCAATTGCTGGTGAAATCGACAAAGTCGCTGACGAAGAAAACGCCGCCGATCCAGTCGAACTTTCCGCCATTATCGTCACTCAGACGAATTTCAACGGAACTCTGGTCAAGCTTGTCTTCAAACTCGAACTGGAAGCGGGGGAACGAGGTCCCGTCACCATTGCCGCCCACTTCGCGGTCACTTTCCTGATAGCCGGCGACAATGTCGAGGTTAAGATCATCGGCAAGCCGACGATTATAGGCGCCGGAGAAGCCGGTGACATCAATCTTATGGGCAAAATATTCGTTGGAATAGAACTCATAAGGATCGTCATTTTCACCAGCGTTTCGGGACTGCCGAGCGTCATCGACAAAGGCTACCCGGTCATATTGGCGAGTGTCACCGCGGTCGCGGCTGGTGAAGAAACGCAAAGTGAGATCTGACGCATCGTCAAACTCATAGGTCATGGTCGCGCGAACCGCAAAGAGGTCTTCGTCGCCAAAGCCTTCCCGCGTGCCTGGGTCGTTCACAGGCGGGATGATGCCCTCAAACCCTTCAGGGACAAACCCGGCAAAGGCGCCTGCGCCTGCGCCGTCCATAAAGCCGCCACCTTGCTTCGTCTGCAAGGCAATCCGTAGGCCAATTTGGTCGGTGACCGGTCCACCAATGGCGGCCTCAGCCGCAAAATAGTCATAGGACCCGTATTGAACATCCGCATAGCCTTCGAACTCATCAGTCGGCCCACGGGTGATCGCGTTGATTGCCCCGGCTGTGGTGTTGCGGCCGTAAAGAGTGCCTTGTGGCCCCTTCAGGACTTCAATCCGTTCGAGGTCAAAGAGTGGCATACTGAGATAAGCATTGGACGTTTGGTAGACACCATCCACATGCAATGCCACCGAGGGGTTCCCATTGGGCTTATAGTCGTCGGCGCCGCCAATACCCCGAATGGTGATAAAGCTATTCTCTGGTCCCCCAAAGGCGGAGTTGATCGATACACCTGACAGCACATCCACCAGATCGGTAAAGTCTGTCACACCGCGGTCCCGAATCTCTTTGTCATTCAACACGGAGACAGCGATTGGGGTGTCTTTGAGCGTGGTTTCACGCTTCAGCGCGGTCACAATGATCTGATCGCTTGGGACGACTTCTTCCGCACGGGGCGTCGGGGTGGGACGCTGGATGGTTTGTGCGCTGGTGGCGGACACAATGACGTACATGCCGTTCTGGTCGCGTTTGTAGGATAGACCAGAACCCAACAGGAGTTTCTCCAAGGCCTCTTCTGTCGTGTACGTTCCGCTTAGAGCAGGAGCGGACTTGCCTTTGAAAAGTTTGCCGTTGATGAAAATCGGCGCACCCGTTTGGGCGGAGAGTTCGAGGATCGCATCGCCTAGCGGCTGTGCGGGAAGATTAACAGTATCCGCACTTTGTGCGAATGCGGTGGACACAGTTGTGATCGTCAGTAGTGATGCAGACACCAGCATGCGCCGTGCATGCTTTGCGACTGAAGATTGAGCGCTCATGGCAAACCCCTCAAAAGAACCAAAATAATTGAAAGCGACCTTCGGCGCAGGGTACTCATGTCCGCTACTGGCGCGCATAGACATCACCAAAAGCCGCTTTCAATGATTTGACGTTCGACCGTATCGGAATTCCCAGCATATAGGGGCAGTAGGGTGTAGTTTCACAAAAGTTTCAAAAACCAGTGTCCGTTACTCCGCATTCAAATTCACGGAGACGATATCTTGATTCATTGTGATCGTAACAGGTTCCGAGATCTCTAAGGCTGACAATAAGAGATCAGTGTCATGAATGGGTAATGAAACCGTCACCAAAATGTCATCAAGCGGCGCATCGCTAAGCTCGATTTTTTTGTGCCGATAGCGGTTCACTTCTTCCACAATGTCGGCCAGGGGCGCATTTTGATAGACCAGCATACCCTGGCGCCAGGATTGGGCGTGCTCCCTTTCAAAGGGACGAACGGCCCCTAAGGTGCCCCTTGCGTCGGCGAAAACAGACTGACCTTGAGTGAGGCGCGCGGACGGCAGTCCCTCATCAGCAAGCTGAGGGGGCGCACGGTCGGGTAGGTCGAGGACGTTGACAATCCCTTCAACCACGAAGACTTCAACCCCCGATTTTTGCTTAACAACTTCGAATGAGGTGCCCAGCACCCGGACTTCCGTACTCGACACTTTAACGGAGAATGGCCGCTGCTCATCCCTTACAACGTCAAAGAAAGCCTGCCCGTTGACGACTTTGATGGACCGTTCTTTGTCGGAAAAATCAGCGATCACCTGCGTATCGCTCCCCAAATCCATTGCGGATCCATCGGGAAGGGTGATTGTTTTGATTTCTCCCAATGGCGAGGCGTATCGATACTCTGTCGAGGGGGCATGTTGCGCGGGCCACAGGAAAACAGCACCGGCAATAAGAAGAGAGGCCGCCATAACACCAGCTGCGGCGATCATCCCGCCCCAAGCCTTAGGCCGCCCCTGGTGAACAGAAGCAGGGTGGAGTTCTTCAAGGTTCTGGCTCAGCTCCTCATCCGACAAAACGGCGTAGTCGACGTCGCGCCAGGTTTGCTCAAGGCGGCGGAACGCCGTTTGATGGGCCTGGTCCGCCTTCAGCCAGATGGAGAATTTGATTTGATCCGCTGGCGTTGCTTCACCGGAGTATAAAAGAGCGCTCCACGCCGCGGCTTGGGCTTCTATTTCGGCCTGGTGTGAGGGATCTTGTGTCGATTTTTTATTGTTGTCGTTCATCGCCGCAAAAAATGCCTTACTCTTTCGTGTCGTTCAACGCGGTCGCTGGGTTGCTCGCCGCTAATTCTACCAGCGCAGATTGTAGGTATCGGCCGATCGCGGATTTGCTCCACCCGGTCTCTTGGCTAATTTCGTCATAGGTCTGCCCCATGATCCGACTCCTCAGCACGACCTCTCTTTGTTTCGGATCCAAAGCTTTTACACGGTTCGCCAGGGCCGAAAACTCCTGTCTCGCAATAAAGACGCGTTCGGGCGTTATTTCTCCCACTTCTTCTTGGTGAGCCTTCAATTCGTTGTCGATAAAGCGTTGGGCACGCCCCTGACCTCGGAATCCATCTATCGCACAGCGTACGGCGGTGGTGAAAAGATAGGCCCTGAGATTACGGATAAGGGAAAGGTCTGGCACCTCCATCATCTTCGCGAAGGCCGCTTGGGCGATCTCCTCAGGTTCCGGTGGGCCAACGCCATACCGGCGATAGAGCCATGCGGTGAGGTCTCCCCAACAGTCCCTATACAGGTCGTCGATGGTTTTTTGCCGGCGCTTTTGGGGGAATGAGATGGGGGCAGGGGAAAGGGTCGATACCGAAGACGAAGACGCGTCGGCAAAGTGACAAAGGCTCTTTGCTGTCATTGAACTGTCATACTTATTCTGCACACGTGCGCCCCAGTGCTGGCCTGTCCCTCTTTCGTTGGGGACACCTATCCATGCCGGGCTTGTATAAGAGAATTATGACAATTGCCTATTTCACCGGGCTTTGATTGGTGGAGACCACGCCGCCTCGCTTGGGGGGAGGCTATGAAAGCGAGGGGATGAAATGCGCGTTTCTTTCACACGGCCTATCACCGGGGTAAGACGTCTGACGGCTCATTTGATGCGCCAAGGGATTGGCTTGGCTTTGTTGGGGCTCGCCGGTGCATGCACCCTATCGTCGCCAACGCTTGATCGTTCTTATACAGATGATCCTTTTTCTTTTGTGGTGATTGGGGACACGCCTTATTCAAGCGATGACGAGGCGATGCTCCGTAAAGCCGTGCCGTCTATCCAATCAGAGAATTACCCATTTATCATTCATATTGGCGATTATAAGGGCGGCAGCACGCCTTGTATTCCTCAGTATGATGATGCGTTTGAGGGGTTGGTTGATGCGCTAGCGCCAACGCCCGTATTTTTCACCCCCGGGGACAATGAGTGGACCGATTGTGATCGCCGGG
>ERZ1740067.1294-NODE-1294-length-17484-cov-19.479087_pt1 | contig 17484 bp, 12 predicted proteins | sample MGYA00581736_ERZ1740067 | MGnify/ENA primary metagenome ERZ1740067 (study PRJEB43018, sample SAMN04849236) | marine metagenome | isolation source: floating plastic debris | place: Pacific Ocean | collected 2008-08-27 | study: EMG produced TPA metagenomics... | reverse complement strand
GACGGCTGGATCTTCTCCAATTGTTTTGAATAAATTGAGGATGTCAGTCACGCTGTATTCCAGCGTAAAGAAAACTCCCTGACGGCCTGACTTCATGGCTTCAACCGTAAGTTCAAGACTTAACTGTGTTTTGCCGTGACCCGGGCGGGCGCCTAGTAGCACCAGATCTCCAGGGGTAAAATGTGCGAATAATGTTCTTGCGGTTGAAGCGGCAGACATGCGTGCTGCCAGTAGACTCCAGCGTGGGAAACCTTCTTTAGCAGCAATGCGATCTAGTGCTTCGTGTAGCGGTATGTCTTCTGTACGCGACAGAATTCTGGCCTGATGCTTGAGGCAATAGATAGGTGCAGACAGTTTCATTGAAAACCTCCTGGTGCGATCGCAAATCACAATCCCTCCTCATATGCGTTGATCGTACAGTTGGTTTTACAAAGAACTATGCCCGGCACGAATAGATACTTTCCCAAATGGAGGGGGGAGGCATGGGCAATGCCAGAGCCCTAATTATAGATCCAGAACTCAATCTTTATAAATTAGGAATAATTCTCAATAAACTAAAAACTACGGTAGCATAAACGGCAGCTGAAGCGATCGCCATTCTGCCATGCGAATCAACGTTTCCTACAATCAATACTCCGCACTACTGGACGAATTTCGTCAAAAACACTGGATTACAACTTGTCGGGAGGGCAAAGCCCTACAGACCAATTGGCATTCCCCATTTATCTCTGGCTACAATCGTTTTTTTAACCTGCGACCCGATCTCAAGATTTATGACTGGAATCAGACCTTTTTAGAACGGCTAGAACTGTTTGAACCGGGTTTAGAAAGCCATCCTGTCATCTTGATTTTTTTGCTCAAGGGCCATTTGCAAGCCACCCATCGCGACACTACTTATCATTGTGAAACCCAGGTAAAAGCAGGCCATAACCTGCTGATGCTCAATGGGCTGGGCAAACAAGGGACCTGGATTTGTCCCTATGGTTTGGCAAGCAAAACGGTGGAGGTGATTGTAGCGCCTCAAACGCTGGCGACCTATTTAGACCATGAGTCCATGGCGGCCCTGGGCACGCTGCGACAGCGACTAAGTGCAAATCTGGACCTGCCTTATTTTCATGTGGGGGCAATTACGCCGGAAATGCAGATGGTGCTGCATCAGTATCTGCACTGCCCCTACGAAGGGGTAATGCAAACGCTCTATTTAGAAAGTAAAGCAGTTGAACTGATCGTGTTAAAGCTGGCGCAGATCAAACAAATGGCGCAAGAAGCGGATGCTAGATATATCAAGCGTCAGCTCAATTCTCAAGACAGAGAGCGAGTTTACCAAGCCCGTGAGATTTTGGTAAGCGATATGGCCGACCCGCCATCGCTGCAGCAGCTGGCTGACCGTGTGGGGATTGGTGACTATAAGCTGAAGCAGGATTTTCGGATAGCGTTTGGGACAACGGTGTTTGGATATTTGCGATCGCATCGCCTAGAACAAGCCCGCCAGCTTTTGATAGACCGCACCATGAACGTTTCCGAAGTTGCCCAGCTAGTCGGCTACAGTAGCCTGAGCAAATTCACAGCCGCCTTCAAAAGGCAGTTTGGCGTATTGCCCAGTGCCATCAGCAAACGCTGACATCAAGTGTAAAACGCCGTCTTGGACTAAAAAAACGCCCGCTAGGTCATAGAAGTTTCAGCATAGGCTCAGTATTATCCCTGATAGGTCAATGAGAAGGATTCTTAATAATGGTGAGTAGTCGCTGCGTCTTGTCCCAGTCCTCCACCACCAAGCAACATTACCCTTCTCTGACCTGGTGTGAGTTCTGTAAGCCTAATGCAAAAATATTTGATCGGTCGAGGATTATGGAGAGCAGGGATCATTGTACTCCTGGCAATTCAGCCCAGTTGGGCACAGGATGGCCCAGAAGTGAGTGAGCCCGCTGAATCAGAAGAAAGCGACACGCTACGAATTGTTGTTACCGCTGAACGCACACCTGAAGACGTCCAGGATGTTCCTGTCAGCATCACTACGTTTACAGAACAACAGATCGAAGATGCCGACATTGACTCGTTGGACAGCATCGCCGATAGAACGCCCAACTTTACCTTTTTTCCCAGCGGTGCCAACCGCACATCACCCTTCTATACCGTGCGTGGGGTTTCCAACTTTAATGCCTTTACCCGTGATGGCGTGGGCTTTTTTATTGATGATGTCCCCTACGATTTTGCCGGTTTTATCGATCAAGATTTGGTGGATTTAGAGCGAATTGAGGTGCTGCGGGGGCCACAAAATACCCTTTATGGTAGGAGCTCCGCAGGCGGGGTCATTAACGTCATCACTCGTAGACCGACAAATGAGTATGAATTCAAAGCTGCTGCCAGCTACGGTAGCTTTGAAGACTTAGAAACCCAGCTCAGCGTCAGCGGTCCGATTGTAGAAGATGAACTGTTGTTCCGACTGTCGGGCAGTTACGGCACTCAAGACGGCTATGTAGACAATACGTTTCTCGATGACGACATTGATGGGGGTACCTCCATCACGGGACGAGGTCAGCTGCTATGGACTCCCTCAGATGAATGGGAAGTATTACTCAATGCCTCAGTGAGCGACTATCGCGAAGGGGCAGAACCACTAGTGTTGGTCAGACCCGGCGATCCGTTTGAATCTGAATTAGACTTTAATGGCTTTAACGATGTCGTCTCCAATGCCCAGTCGCTGCGGGTGGCCTACGATACCCCAACTATTCGAGTCACCTCCATTACGGCCCATCGTTTCTCCAATCAAAAGGGGGCTCTAGATCAAGATGGCAGCATCGCTGATTTCTTTATTAACGCCCCTGATTTTTCATCACGAATATTCACTCAAGAACTGCGGGTACAGTCTCCAGAAGACAGTGATCGTCTGCAGTGGATTGCTGGCGGCTATTTTGAAACCTCCACGTTTAAGAATAATCGTGACTTTATTTTTGGAACAGTGGCTCCTATCACTCAGCAAGGGACATTGCGCTCTGATGGAGAGATTGATAGTCGCAGTCTCGCAGCTTTTGGTCAAGCTAGCTACGAAGTTGTCAATGACCTCACTCTGACAGCCGGTCTGCGATACGAAAATACAGACATCTCCACAGATTTTACCCAGACCTTTATTTCTCCTGACGAGACTCTGGTGCTGCCGTTACAGCAGTTTAGCGACGTTGAAATCGATGGCTCAGAGCTGCTACCTCGGTTTGTTGTTGACTATCGTGTTACCCCAAATCTATTGGCCTATGGCAGCGTTACCCGAGGATACCGCCCCCCCGGTGGCAACTTTGAACCAGATAATGAGACTGTTGCTGTGTTTGACGCTGAGAAATCCTGGAACTACGAGCTTGGTCTCAAATCTTCCTGGTTAGACGATCGGCTGACCTTGAATCTGGCTGGTTTTTACAATGACACATCAAACTTTCAGTCTCCCAGTGTGCAAAACGGCATTGTTACCATCACCAATGCCGACATTCGCACGATTGGGGCCGAGCTAGAACTCACCGCTCGTCCAATTCCTGGTTTAGAACTGAGTGCTGGATTAGGGCTGCTCGACGCTGAGTTTCAAAATGGTGTGGATTTTGCCACAGGCCAGGCAATTGAGGGTAAACGCACACCCTTTACCCCAGATTTAACCTACAATGTCGCCGCCCAATATCGCAGTGAGTCAGGCTTCTTTGGACGCCTAGAGCTAGTTGGTTTTGGCAAGACCTACTTTGACAACCTCAACACTATCGAACAAGACTCCTTTGCCCTGGTCAATGCCCGTCTGGGATATGAGTTTGACAATTACGGCATTTATCTATTTGCCAATAATTTGTTTGACGAAGAGTATCTAACTCAAGCCTTCGACTTTGGTGGCACACTAGCGGTCGCAGGTGCCCCTCAAACATTTGGCGTTCAAGTAAGAACAGAATTTTAGAAGACGGAATAAAATAATGCCAAAAGCCAATTCAAAACCTATATAATCGACCTCGCCGTACCCCCAAACTTAGCGCTATTGGGAAGCCCCTAGTACGTTGGGTTGTAGGGCGGCGTTCCGGCCCTGCCCATGGGGGGTTGGGGAACTCGGAGGGACCCCAAGCAACACACTTTAACCTCCCCACCAACTTTCCACACTACTTTCCTTAGTCCCAACTCCCGCTGCTCACCATTCATGATGCCGTAAAATGCTCCGTTTCAGAGTCAAAAAGATCCGTCTGGGAGTCTTCGTTCATAGATAAAACTTCTATGATGAGAAGTCTACCCCCCGTTGTCGTGGAGAGTACAACCTTATGGTAACCATTGATGACAGTCGTTGGCCATTGGTCTCAGCCCGGTTTCAAGGAGCTGGCACCCCAACAGAAATGGCTCAGTTTTACACAAAATTTGAAGCCTGGCTAGCAAAACAAGAGAAATTTGCCCTGGTGCTTCAGCGCGACGATGCAGAAGCTGCAGAAGAACAGGGTAAGCGTTCTCCAGAAGTCAAGCAAATGCGCAAAGACGGCATTGCCTGGACCAAAGCCCACAAGCCTGAGATTTCTCAGTACTGTGCTGGAGTGGCCATGGTGCCCGACTCGGCTAAGCTGCTTAAACTTTGGGGGCCTATGGTGGCCACTGTGACCCGCACCCTATACGGCTGCCCCGGTAAAGTCTTTGGTTCGATGGATGAAGCAGAAGGCTGGGCTGCTGAACAACTGGGCCTGGCTACTTCAGCCAAAGCTACCCCTATGTCTTTCAAGCAAATAGTGCTGCGACAACAAGTCATGCTGGGGCTGTCAGGATTGTTGGCTGCCATTGGTGCTGCTTTAGGCTTGGTGCCCTACTATCTGATTTATCTGGTGAGCCTGCGACTATTTGGTTCAGCAGGTGTCCTCGATACCCAATATATTTGGCAGTTGGCATGGCTGGCCGTGGGGGCTGTAGTGCTTAAGGGAATCTGTAACGGAGTTTCCACCCGTCTATCTCACATTGCCGCCTATACAATTCTCTACGACTTACGCATTGAGCTAGCCCGTAAGCTGGGTAGTCTACCACTAGGCTACTTTACCAACCGAACCACGGGGGAGATTAAAAAGATTATCCACGAAGATGTGGAGCAACTGGAGCAGGGACTGGCTCATCTGATTCCCGATGTTGTTGCTGGGATTACAGTGCCTGTATTAGCAGGCATTCTGTTGCTGCTGGTGGACTGGCGGATGACCCTGGCGACCCTAGCTAGTGCAGTGATCGCCCTAAGCCTGTTTGGCTTTATGATGTCTCGCTTTGACATGAGTGCTTACAACGCCCTGCTGGCCAAGATGAATGGCGTGGTCATCCAGTACATCAACGGCATGAAGGTGATTAAAGCCTTTACCCGCACAGATTTCTCCTTTGGTCAGCTGCAGGATGTAGTCGAAGAAATGCGTCAGGTGTATGTGCGTACCACCCGCACGTCTGCTCTGCCCATGGCCATTATGCTCACCCTGATGCGCTCAGCCGCGGTGACGGTGGTGCCCGTGGGAATTGCCCTATATCTAACCGGGTCTCTCACCATCCCCACTTTTGTGTTGTTTGTGGTTATGGGAATTGGCTTTAATCGACCGATTATGGCTGTACTGTTCCATGGCTTTACTGGGTTTTACCAGATCAATTCAGCCTCTCAGCGTATTGCTGACGTGTTTAGTCAGCCAGAGCTGGTCGATCCGATAGAACCCAAGCAACCCCAGGGCAATGACATTTCTTTTCAGAATGTTTCTTTTAGCTATGGCGATACCCGAGTGTTAAACAACGTTAGCTTTACGGCACCCGCAGGTAGCGTTACCGCGCTGGTGGGGCCATCAGGGGCGGGTAAGAGTACCGTAGCAAAGCTGATTCCTCGCTTTTGGGATGTGGAGCATGGAGAAATTGCCATCGGTGGTGTTGCTGTAAAAAATATTGCTGTTGAGCAGTTAATGAATCGAGTGTCGTTTGTATTTCAAGATGTTTTCTTATTTAACGACACAATTTTAGAAAATATTTGTATTGGTAAGCCCACGGCCACCAAAGCAGAGATTATAAAAGCGGCTAAAGCGGCTCGCTGCCATGAATTTATTAAAGCACTGCCCCAGGGCTATGATACTTCTGTCGGTGAAAACGGCGTTAGTCTCAGCGGCGGTCAGCGACAGCGGCTATCTATTGCCCGGGCCATTCTCAAAGATGCGCCGATTGTGGTGCTAGATGAAGCGACGGCCTATGTGGATCCAGAAAATGAGGCGATGGTGCAAGAAGCGTTGGCAGGTCTGCTGGCTAGGGGTGGAAAGACCCTGATTGTGGTCGCCCATCGTCTCTCGACGATTACCGAAGCAGACCAGATTTTGGTGATTGACCAGGGACAAATTGCTGCGAAGGGGACCCATGGGGAGTTGTTGGAAAGCTGTGGGCTTTACCGAGAGCAGTGGGAGGCTCATAGGAGTGCCCAGAACTGGCAGTTAGGAAAGATTGTGGGATTAGGAGACGCGGAGAGTGGGAGGTATGGAGAGAATTTGAGAGCCGAGCGGAGTCGAGACCCCGGAGCGATGGTTTCGACTTCGCTCAACCATCTTCAGAATCATGATTCTCTCATCATTAATAATATTTCAGAAGCAGACAAACCCTTAGAAAATCCTTATCGCACATTAGATGAGACCGACTCTGTTTGGGCAATGATGCGTAAGCTGATTCCAGCCAATATAGACCATTATTTTTGGCGCGCGGTGCGCTGGCGCATGATTGAGGGCATGGCGATTGGGGCGACCAGCTATGTGGTTTATCTGGTGCTGGTTGCGTTGTTTCAAGGGGCCGAAGCCAGTCAATTATGGGGCTATGTGGCCGCCATTGTGGTGCTGTGTCTGGCGCAGATTGGGTTTGGCTACCGGGCCAATGTGCAGGCCTATGCGCTGACCATGGGGGTACAAACGCGGCTGCGATTGTTTATTGCTGACTATCTGCGGCGGTTGCCCTTGGGCTTTTTCACTCAGCGGTCAACCGGGACAATTGACGCTCTGTTTACCACCAACATTATGTATCTAGAGCCCCACCATGTGTTGGAAAGCTTAATTAATGCAGTGGTGACACCTATCCTTATTTTTCTTGTCATGCTGGTGTACGACTGGCGACTGGCATTGGTGCTAGCATCCAGTGTGCCCTTTGCTTTGATGGCGTTGCGCTATGGAGAAAAGATTTTTGTTCGGGTGTGGCGGTTGCAAGCTAGTGCTCGGGTACAGGCCAATGCCTGCATGGTGGAGTATATCCAGGGCATTTCTGTTATTCGGGCGTTTAATCTGTCTGGAGATCGACTAGCGCAGTTTCGCCATGGGCTACAGGACTATCGCACCGCTAGCTTGAATACGGTTACTCAGACCACGCTGGCAACGGTGATGTTTTTATCGGTGCTGGAGCTGGGGTTTGCCCTGCTATTGGTGGTGGGTGCTGCTTTGTTTGTGCAAGGGAGTCTCACGGGTGAGAGTTTTCTCTTTTTTATGGTGTTAGGGCTGGCATTTTACGTTCCGCTGATGTCCATGGCGGATATGCTGGAGTTTTATCGGATTATGCAAAACTGTGTGCGTAATCTAAAAGAGTTTTTGCAGGCGGATTTGCTGCCTGTGGCGAGTTCTCCTCAGCCGCCGCAAGATACGACGATTGCATTTCAGGATGTTAGCTTTAGCTACGATAGCGAGACTGTATTGGAGCAGGTCAGTTTTACCATTCTGCCCCGGTCAATGACGGCATTAGTAGGCCCCAGCGGGTCGGGTAAAACCACAATTACAAACCTGATCGCTCGGTTTTGGGACGTGAATCAAGGGGCTGTGATTCTCGGTGGTGTGGATGTGCGACAGATGCCCTCAGATACGCTGCTGTCGCAGATGACCATGGTATTTCAGGATGTGTATCTGTTTAACGATACGATTTTTGAAAACATTCGGTTTGGTAATCCGCAGGCGACTGAAGCTGAGATCATGGCAGCGGCCCAGGCGACCCAGTGTCATGGGTTTATTAGTCAGCTGCCTGAAGGCTATCAGACTATGGTGGGTGAAGGGGGAGCGACGCTGTCTGGGGGGGAGAAACAGCGGATTTCTATTGCTCGGGCCATGCTTAAGGATGCGCCGATTGTGCTGTTGGATGAGGCGACGGCGTCTATTGATCCCGAAAATGAGCGGCTGATTCAGCAGGCGATTCATGCTTTGAGTGCTGAGAAAACGCTGATTGTGATTGCCCATCGGTTAACGACAATTGCTGCAGCGGATCAGATTTTGGTGCTGGATGAAGGCCGGATTGTTGAGCGGGGACAGCATGAGGCTTTGGTGGAACAGGGGGGACTGTATCAGCGGCTGTGGGACGTGAGGGTGCGATCGCACGGCTGGAAAATTGCCATTTGATAACCCTCTACGGTCAAAAGAATGACTCACGCAACCCTAGCGATCGCAATAAACATATACATAGCGTTGCTCACAGTTGCTGTTGCTCATTTACCAAATAATTTTATCTGCTAATGCCACTCAGTCACAAATCAGTCGTTATTTCTCGGCTGCCGGTTGGGGAATTGCCGCTATGGGTTTATTGTTCAACGCAGACACTTATCTTAAGGCAGACGCCGCATCTACCCAAAAAGACAACTGCCAAAAGGTTGTGCAGTCGTCTGCGGTCCTCTCTAGGGAACAGCTTGGCAAAATTCTTACTGTACCCGAGCGGTCTAATCAACAAGCCGTTCGCCACATTGTGGCAGAGCCCTATTGCCAACTGCCTAGTCTAGAAATCCGAGACGGGGTTACGGCTAATCGAGAAGCCTATCCGCTAGCGTTTGCACCATCAACCTGGTTGGTCATGCTCCATGAAGGGGATGAGTACGCCGGGTTCTCCTTATGATGCGATACTACGGGCTGTTGGCAATCACTAGTCTATGAATGCAGATACAGCAAACGTTCTATCCCAAAACTCTATAGTATGAAATGGCCGTTGCTGATCCTCGGTATGATTTTATCTGTGAGATACTGTCCCACAGCATATCTCGTCGATCAGTTCATCCTCTAAATCAGCAACGGCTGAAATGAGTCTTAGGTTTGGCCTTGCCAACGTAGTTTTCTATTGGTAGCTATGGCAGAGACAATTGCGATCGCAACCTATAATCTACGCTTTGGCGGCAAAGCAGGGAACCGCATTCATTGGCAAAAGGTATTGACTGAGCTACAGCCCGCGTTGTTCTTTGTACAAGAAACCCTCGAACCAAAAACCTACTTTTCAGACGAGAGCTACCCTCACTACGCGCAGCAAATCCATTGGGCAGCCGTCCATAAACGCCCCTGGGGCAGTGCGATCTATGCTCGCCAAGGGCAAGTTACCCCCCTAGAAGCCCTATCGCCAGCATTGGCCGGATGGGTCACCGGCGTAAAAATCACTGGATTTGGCAGCCCTGTCTCTCCAGGGAAAACGCTCTATGCTTACAGCGTTCATGCCCCCAGCGGTCGCTCTAGTTACATAAAAGAAGTCCACGCTATTCTTGACGGCATCGGCACCCAGGTCACAGCAGGTGCCGATGTGGTGATTGGGGGAGATTTTAATCTGACCGTAGGCATGCGCCATCCGTCGGAGGCACTACAAAAGAGTCAGCCCCAATTAATGGCCCGTTTTCGACGAGAGCTGGGGCTAATGAGCTGTTGGCAAATGGCTAACCCAAACCAAAATTTGCCCCAAACGCTGCGGTGGAGCAACGATAAAACCAAGCCTTACCACTGTGATGGTATTTTTGCGCCAGCCCACTGGTATCGCTACTTAAACCGCACTGACGTGATTGCCAGCCCAGACTGGCACCCCCTGAGCGATCATAATCCGGTAGTAGCCACACTGGAACGGTTACCGACGACCTAACGTCCTGTTTCTCCTATTAACGTTACCAACGGCCTATGACCACACCTCAACCTCAGGGCGGTCATAGGCCGTGCATAGCGTTGATCATATTGATGAGAATACGGCTTGGCCTAGTAGTCTGTCAGGATTTAATTTTAGGGTAGAGGTGTTTTAGTTTGATGCGTGGTCAATCCGACTCGGTGTGCCAGGTTGAGTCCGTTAAGGTGAGTGTTTTTCAGTAATTAACGGCTTCGGTTGTTCATCCATGCATACGAATGGATGCCTTGGTTGTAAGGGCGCTGAGCTTGTTTACGCCAGTTCTCAAGGTTCCGAGTCGTTACTCCATAGGCTTGGGCGATCAGCTCATCGCCCCAACCAGGCCCGTCTGGTCCTTGATCACATTTGAGTATGGCTTGGGCACGGGTAATGTTTCAACGAGCCGCCTTATTGGTCGAGACAAGATGCTCAAATTCTGCTCGTTCTTCTGGCAACAACTGCACCCGATATAATTTCTTGCCCATCCGTATGGAGACTCCCATCAACAATCTGGATGAGAACTAGGGGGTGCCCGAAAATATTTGATTGACGAACTCTAGCAGATAGCACAACTTCATTATTTCAATCCATCGAGCAGTAAAATTGCCGTTGCTGATTTAGGGTATGAACCGATCTGTGAGATATGTAATATGCCGATGTATACCAGATAAATTCATGCCGGGGGGCAGCAACGTCGTAAAATTAAAGTTGCAACGGTACCTATTATGAGGCTAAAAATCTCATTCTCTCTGCCCCTTCCTAACTTCTCTGTATATCTCTTAAATGTCCACACCATCTCCCAGCGAAACGCTCTCCTCCAGTGCCCAAACCCTTCAAACACTCATGCAGAGAGCCCAGGTTTCAAGTCAGCGCGCATTGGCCACCAAAGCCAATGTCTCCCGCTGGCAGGTGCAACAACTACGCCAGGGTAAGTTGGACGCCATGCGAGTTGTAGTGCTCCAACAGTTAGCAACAGCCCTCGACTGTTCACTCCTGGAACTATTACAGGCATTTACCAGCAACCCGTTACCCTCAGCTGCCAACAGCCTACCTGAGAGCAACCATGAAGCAGATCTCCTGCGTCAGGAATATAGGCGTCTGCAGAAACGATTGGAACAACAGGCTCAGGAATTACAACACCAGTTTCAATCAGAAGCCCTGCACACCCTTGAGTCTTGGCTTACCTACTGGCCAACCGCAGCAAAAGCCGCCACAGACCGTGACGGCTTTGATGCTAAAAAATTATTGCCCTTAGTAAAACCAGTGGAGCGGCTGGTGGAGAGTTGGGGAGTAACGGCCATTGGCACAGTGGGTCAGCAGCTTGCTTACGATCCGCTCCACCATCAGCTCGCTAGGGGCATGGCCAACCCTGGCGATTCAGTACGCATTAGCCATGTGGGGTATCGCCACGGAACAAATCTACTTCAACGCGCTAAAGTAGTCCCCATTACCCCTTAAATGAGCATTCGACCGTGATCTGCAGGTTGGCTTCAGCGCTACCTTCTGTAATGTAGGGCACACCGGATGAGCCAGCGATTTTTAGACCAAATACTAAGTTAACTTTGTCCACATTGCCACTGCCTAGCTCCTTAAACGCATTGAGGACATAGCGAGTGTACTGGGTGATGGTATTTTTCACCGTGGGCAGCTGTCTTTGTAGCCCCGAGGAAAGTACCCCCTTAGATACCCGCCCAGATTCGGGCTGGGTGCTGGGTACGTCGCTGCGTTCGGCTGCTTCGATGTAGATAGTTGTACCGTCGTCTAGGGTAATGGGCGCTAGTTGAGACATAGGGATAGTCCTATTTAGGGTAGATGCTGTTCTTTCTATACCCAGTTTCTAAGACTCACTACCGTTGATATGAACCATGGACGCAGCGCTGTGGTTTGTAGACCCTATGGTTTTTACCAATACTATTGAAAATTCTTACTATTTATACCCGGAATGGTTTTGTAAGTACCTTGCTATGATTATTGGTAACTATAGCTAACTGCTAACTGTCAGTTGGCCACCATTCCGGCATAGGCAACTCCCTAAGAAAAGCTAGTTAATAGAGTAAACCCCTCTATTCAAAGGAATTTAGCCATTAAATATTAACTCACCAAAATAAATACTTGACCTAACTAAAGCTTCTAAATAAGAATGAGTGTCAGTCCTATTAATGCGGACTGATACGTCAGCGTTGGAGCGATCGCATGTCTTTCTATTCCGATGACGCTTGGAAAACCGAACTAAATGCCCGAGGCTATCGCTCAACACCTCAGCGTCAAAAGATCCTGAGCATTTTTCAGACCCTGACCCAGGGAAATCACCTGAGTGCAGAGGATCTCCATGACTTACTCAAAGGCGAGGGCGAGCGCATCAGTCTTTCGACGGTTTATCGAACGCTGCATTTATTGGTGTACATGGGTTTATTGAGGGAACTTGAATTGGCTGAAGGACACAAGCATTACGAACTCAACCGCCCCCTGCGGGATCACCATCATCATCTGGTGTGCGTACAGTGCGGACAGACCTTAGAGTTTCAGGAAAATCATATTGATCGCATTGGTCAGGGGCAGGCTGACAGCTCTGGCTACCATGTTCTGGACTGCCAGCTGATGCTCTATGGCGTATGCCCCAGCTGCCGATCACGGGGAAATACATCGGACAAATAGCCCCCGATGATAGGCCTCCAGTCAATTATGCCGTCCATAGCTGCGCTATCTGTAGCTTGCGGCCATCATCTATGGTGTGGCCTATGGGCACAACGCCACAAATAGGGATCAGTCTTAACAATTTAATACTGAATTTCAAATTAATTAGCTGAAGCCGCTTTGATAAGAATGCTTCAGCTTTTTTATTATCAGTTTATCGAGAGTTATTTCTATTTGGCTAAAAGTAGCCTATACTAGCTTCGAAGCTTATTGATATTTATAGTCAATAAGCAAGTGACCTGAAGAGGGGTAGCAATGAACCACTACGACAGGTACTTAGGGTCTTGATTTTCAAAGTTGCCGTTGCTGATTTAGGGAATGTGCCGAGCTGTTAGAAATGTCATACGCCAGAATCTGATGGATACAATCATCCCGAAAAGCAGCAATGCCTCAACAGTTTACCTGGGTTGTTTAGGTAACTATCGATAACCGTTACTCAGATTGTTGTTTTAATCATTCATGTCTATGTCTCATCTTCCGTCTGCCCTATGGTTAACCGTTAGTCCTAATCTAAAGAGATTTGATCAGCGATTATTATGTCGTCTATCAAAACGAGTTTCTATTGCACGTTGGGAATACATTCAAACAGTTGATGAACCTTGTTGTTTGGAGGTAGTCATTGATTTGTTACATGAGTACTTATACAAAAATCTTACTGAGACGAATAAACCTGTAGATATGATTGGCCATGGTCTGAGTGGTATCGTGGGTTGGCTATATGCCCAGCGCTATCCGGAGCATGTGCGGTCGTTGACCCTGTTGTCGGTGGGGGCCAATCCGGCCGTTAATTGGCACGCCCATTACTATGCGCTCCGCCAGCTTTTACCCTGCAGCCGTGAGATTATCTTGGCACAAATGGCGCGGATGTTATTTGGACCCCGCAGCTGTGATATTACCCGTGTACTGGTCCAGATGCTGGCTCAAGATTTGGACTTAGGACTGGCCCTCCATTCATTAGTTAATTGCCAAGAGATTGAACCAGCTCAAATTAAGCCACCGCTGATGGTGTGCCAGGGAGCCCATGATGCGGTGGTAAATAGCGCCGAGCGTTGGCAACCGTTACTCAAACCCAGCGATCGTATTTGGACCTGTCCCCAAGGCCATCATTTCTTTCACTTTGACCAGCCCCGTCTGGTGGAAACCGCCATCCTAAATTATTGGCAACAGATAGATCGGTTAGAGAAAATAGCAGATCTATCTGCTGTGCTCAACCATTAGCTACCTGACTAACTCTCCAGTGTTGTAAACATCCCATTACATACATTATGTCTTCACAGTTGTTACAACCTTCTTATCGTTTTAAGCGTCGCGATCGCATCTCTGTTGATACTTGTACCCTTTGGCAGGTACGCTCTGGTTTGGTACGTACCATCACTTGGAATCAAGAAGGAGACGTGGTCCCCCTGGGGTTATGGAGTCCTGGCAGCATTATTGGCGTCCCCATTAGTCAGGTAGAACCCTGTGAGCTTCAATGTTTGAGCACGGTTGAGTTAGAACGCCTGCCGCTGGACTACCCTCTCACGGTTGATATGTTGCTCAAACACACGGCCCAGGTCAATCGATTGTTACAAATTATGCACTGTCGACAGGTGCAGGAGCGGCTGTTGCAGTTTAGCTGTTGGTTAGCAGAGAATTTTGGCCAGCCCACCAGTCACGGTCGATTAATTATCGTAAGGCTGACCCATCAAGAAATAGCCGAGACCATTGGCACCTCACGGGTAACCATTACCCGCTTTATCAAACAGCTAGAAGCCGAAGGGTTAATGCGCTGGTCTGGACGAGAACGTTTTGTCAGTAACCGAGCACTCAAAACCTTTCAAAAAGAATTGATGATCGCCTAGACGATCATCACACCAGGGGTCCGTAACGCGTTAGCACCTGTGCTGGCATCTGTCAGCACAGGCTTTCTTTCTAATTTGCCAACGCCTCCTCCTGCTGTAGGTTATACCGACTGTAAATGTCCAACGACTCAATTAGTTGACATTAAATATCAATAATGTCATTAAATTATACTAGCCGATTTTACGGGATGAGGATTTGTGATGAGAAAGCTAAAAACTGTTGAGTTATTTCTAGCGCTAGGTATGGCGACGACCGTTGTTGGCTGCGGCGGAGCCACGGTTACTGAAGAAGCGACCCCCGACACCACGGCTGAAGCACCGGCTGTTGTTTCTGAAGGCGGCGAAGGTGGTGAAGGCGGCGAAGGCGGCGAGGGCGGCGAAGGCACCGAATACAGCGAAGGTGAGCAGGCAAATGCTGATTTTCAGGATCAAGTCAGCGGGGCTGACTTACTGGGTGCGCTGCAGGAAGGGGGGCACGTTATCTACTTCCGCCATGCGCAAACCGAACGTGACTACGCTGACCAAGCCGATCCCAACATGGATCTCAATGATTGTGAAACCCAGCGTAAGCTGAACGATGTGGGGATACAGCAGTCAAAGGATATTGGCGCCGCCTTTGCAGACAAGGCCATTCCCGTGGGTGATGTGATTACCAGCGACTATTGCCGTGCTTGGCAAACGGCAGATCTGGCATTTGGCCGCCATGAGAAGAACTCCAAGCTAAATTTCCTGCCGTTTGAGGACTATACCGATGCCCAGGTAGAGGAAATGAAAGCCAATGTGACACCGCTGCTAACGGCTGTGCCTGAAAGTGGCCAAAATACCGTCATTGTTGGCCATGACGATATTTTTGAGGCCGCAACCGGTATCTATCCGGCTCCCCAGGGGTTAGCCTATGTGCTCACCCCTGACGGTGCCGGTAGCTTTGAACTGGTCGCCAACATGCTGCCTGAAGAATGGGCAGGTTTGTAACTTGCCATAAATTTCCGTAACGCACACACCCGATCCGATGGAGTAAGACTATTCCATCGGATTTTCTATGGGGCTAATTGAAATAAACTATCAACTGTTTTATTTAGCACCGATGGATTAGTCAAAATCATTGGCAGCTTAAATGGAGGTTCACAGGTTTATATTTGTCAGATCTCCTTATATATAGGGCTAACGCCATAGAGCCATTCATTACTTCCCAAGTGGTCAATTATTTTATTAGCTATTGATGTCAATAGGCTTATATGGGATAATTCGGCTGTATCTGTAAAACTACTGAGAATTAAGGCTAATAAGATAATCACAGATGGATAGCGATGGTCCAACATATGGGCGTTAGCGGATGTGCTGAGTCATGGCTCAATCCTAAGCTCCTCAGTGACTTTGATGCTTAATTGTCTTTCTTTCAGAACAGATCGATCAATATTTTTTGGAGTCTCATTTTCAGGCCGCCATGATTAGCAAAAATAGCAATAAGTTTCAATAATCCTTAGGTTATTGCGGCGTTATTGGACGGTAATACATCAACAAGGATCGGAATCTATGAAACTTTCACGACACGCATTCTCGAGACGTTCTCTTTTAAAGGTCGGTGCTGGTTCAACGGCAGCATTTGCGGCAACTCAGGTATTTAGTCCCAAGCGGGGTATGGCGCAAACGGGTGAGGTCAACCTTTACTCATCGCGCCATTACAACACCGATGACAAGCTCTACGAAGAGTTTACTGAGCGTACGGGGATTCGGGTTAATCTGTTGGAAGGTAAGGCCGATGAGCTGTTAGAGCGTCTGAAAACAGAAGGTGATCGCAGTCCCGCTGACGTCTTTATGACGGTTGATGCTGGTCGTCTGTGGCGGGCGGATCAAGAGGGTGTATTCACCCCTGTTTCTTCTTCTACCTTAGAAGAGCGCATTCCTGAGAGCCTGCGCCACCCTGACGGGCATTGGTTTGGCTTTACCAAGCGGGCTCGGGTAATTATGTACAACAAAGATCTAGTAGATCCGTCTGATCTGTCTACCTACGAAGCGCTGACGGATTCCCGCTGGAGTGGTAAGGTTTTGATTCGCTCTTCGGGCAATATTTATAACCAGTCTTTGACAGCGTCCATGATTTCTGTCCATGGGGCGGCTGATACGGAGGAATGGGCCAAGGGTATGGTAGCTAACTTTGCTCGGGAGCCGGAAGGTAATGACCGGGCGCAGATTGAAGGGGCTGCTTCGGGTTTGGGTGAACTTGCGATCGCAAACACCTACTACTTACCTCGTTATGCCAAGGATAGCGACCCTGCCAAACAGGACATTTTCAAAAAGATTGGCGTCTTCTTCCCCAACCAAGAGGGCCGAGGCACCCACGTCAACATCAGCGGTGCGGGTGTGGTTAAGTCTGCCCCCAACCGAGACAATGCGGTTAAGTTCTTAGAGTATCTTTCCAGTGATGCGGCCCAGGTATTCTTTGCCCAGGGTAACAACGAATATCCCGTTGTTGAAGGTATTCCAGTGGATGCCGTGGTGGGTGGATTTGGTACCTTTGAAGCCGATACTCTCAACATGAATCTTCTGGGTGAAAACCAAGCTGAAGCGGTACGGATCATGGATCGTGCTGGCTGGGTGTAGGTCTCGCGTTGATTTATATTTCCTTAATTGAGATTTGAGAAGATTAAAGAGGTTCCTCTTCTCATCAAATCCCCGCTATGTCGTTGGAGATGGCGGGGATTTTTTATCATCGTGTAGGTGTCAGGTGAGTTGGGATAATGGATATTTCTGAGAGCTTTCAATTACGACAGCTTATGAAGTCCAAGTGATGTGCGTTGAGGTGTGGGAAAATTGTCAAAACCGGCTGCTTGGGGTCCCAAGCAACGGTCCTTGCCACTAACCAACCCCTAAAACTACATCAGCTACCCATCATTACAACAAAAATTGTCTTAGCCATCACTCTCCAATGCCTGCAGATCCGCCTGGGTAATAATATTGGGCGTAATAATATAAATCGCTGCTTTTAGACCATCACCAAACACATTGAGATATTTCACCCCAGCATCTGGATCGCTAGGTAAGCGCATCTCAAAAATTCTGTGATTACGCACGTCAGAATCATCATTATCGT
>ERZ1740067.1293-NODE-1293-length-17506-cov-8.385250_pt1 | contig 17506 bp, 11 predicted proteins | sample MGYA00581736_ERZ1740067 | MGnify/ENA primary metagenome ERZ1740067 (study PRJEB43018, sample SAMN04849236) | marine metagenome | isolation source: floating plastic debris | place: Pacific Ocean | collected 2008-08-27 | study: EMG produced TPA metagenomics... | reverse complement strand
GGTATCTGCTTGGCTTAGTCTGACTGCTCCTTGGCTCGCGTCTCGTCATGACTAAACTCTTGCTCCTCACTCATGGCCTCTGATTTTAACGCCTCTGGTAACTGCTTGGCTAAGGCTGACAGCGCCTCGGCTCGCGACTCGTCATAACTAATCGCTTGCGCCGCGCTCAGGGCCTCCGGCAACAACGTCTCTGGTAACTTCTCGGCTAAGGCTGACAGCGCCTGGACTTGATACCAACGCTTAGACTGAATTGCCTGCGCTGTGCTCAGGGCCTCCAGTAATAACGTCTCTGGTAACTTCTCGGCTAGGGCTGATAGCGCCTCGGCTTGATGTATCTCATTCCCAACCGCTTGCACCGCGCCCAAGGCATCAGCCAGCACTTCTTGGGAAAGCTGAGGCGGTAGGATTTCCGCAAGATTCGTTAATCCATCTGCCTTTTTTTGAAAATCGGTCCCCTGTCGTGCATAGGCAAGTCCCTGTTCTGGTGTCCAAACACCTTTTTCGACAAGAGCTATCAGGAGTTCCTTCGGAATATTCGAGATAGAATTTAAGGATGAGATAATTAAGGCATACCGACATTGCCAACCGATGCTCTCTGCGCTCGAACCTATATCTGTTGAAGAGTTTACTAATTTCCAGGCTTTATGAACATCAGCGATATATCCCGCAGTCTGTCCTAATCGCTCACGAGCTTCATACCAGCCATTTCTCTCTGTTTCGCTAGTTTCACTCAGTACTGCATGAATGTCATCAATCCGGCTTGCCTCTTCCATGTGCCAGATCAGATGGGAATGGATATAACCATCGCCGGGAATAGTGTGCCACTTTTCTTGTTGTGTTTTTTCCCAGTAGCGATTGAGCAATGCTTCGTGAGCTTCAGGCAAGGTAAGCCCTAATCCAGGCAAATTGTTCTCCGACGAAGTTGTTAATAGGCTCATCGCCAAATCATGGAACATATCATGTAAGCGATAGGTCTGCGTACCATCAGCTAAAGGTACACCGTCCAGCAAGATGGCTTTATCCCGCAAATATCTCAAAATGTCCCTAGCTTGACGTGGATTGGAAAGCCTCCAGAGAGTAGCCGCCATTGCCTGGTTAATTCTTACATCTTCGGGCAAAACTCCCAACCAGGAAAACTGTTGGCGATACGCATCCGATAAACGGCGAATACTTAAATTTAGGGAGCGGCGAAGGCTGAGACGTTTACTCGTGCCCTCATCTTCGTCTGAAACCTCTTCCGCCCCTACGAGATCAAATGTTTCTAGATAAGCGACTTCTGCTCTTAAATCGTCCAGAAGTTCAGTCCAGGAAATCCCATCAGCGACCTGAGCAGCCGCAAGATCCAGTGCTAATGGTAAATACCCCACTTCATGGGCTAAGGCTTCAGCTTGCGGCTTTTCGGATGCAGTTAAGTCTCGCCTTAGTCGCCGAGCCAATAGAGTTAAAGCCTGGGGAGCACTCATCACATCTAAGGAAAAGAGATTAGCCCCCACAGTGGTAGCAATCAACTTATCCCGACTGGTAACCAGGACCTGACATTGCGGTCCCCCCACACGAAAGGCTTCGACATGACTGGAATCCCAAGCATCATCCACCACCAGCAACATTGCTTTATTCTGGAGCAATGTCCGAAGGTGGGAACTACTTGTGCCTATAGTCGTGTCTTTGAAGGTATGGTCGCCCAGTGCTTGTATCCATGAACCTAGGGAAGATAGGATATCTGGATTCTGACCTAAAGTTACCCATAGAATGCCATCTGAAAAATGAGCCTTAATATCGGCATCGTAGGCAAGAGCAGTAGCCAGCGTAGATTTGCCGATGGCCCCTAGACCATGAATTGCACTGATCATTAAGGCTGATTCTGATCTATTCCTATCAGATTGGGATTGCAATAACTCGGTCTTAAGGGCGTCACTAACTTCTGGTCGTTCTACATAGTATCCAGGCAAGGGCGGTGCCTGAAAAGGTACCCCAATGTTTGTCTGTGGGGTCGAAACTTCCGAGGCAAACAGTTGCCCGCCCACGTTGTCATGCCAGCGCAAATACAGCACAGGACGATACCAATGGTGCTCGTCTAAATCCATGGCAATCCGAGCCTTCCGCACAGCCGTCGCTAGGGGATCTTTCTGACCCAACGATCGATAGAAACTTTCCGCAAAGTTAGTAGCAGCCTTTACTCCTACGGAATACTGCATCGCTACCACAGCTGGCATGGCGTGATGAATTAAGGTCTGTGCTGTCCCATTAAAAACAGAATCCCCAGCAGCTGCCATCCCTGATTGGCAGGCACTCAATACAACCACCGCCAATCGTCCCTGACCACTGTCATCACGGTTAGGAGTTAAATTTTCTATGACTGTACCGAGTGTTTCCGCACTGACGTAGTCTGGTTCACCGGACTCTTGCTCAAAGACTAGATAGCCTTGAGCGGACTGGAGTGCGTTTTTATTACAAGTAGGATTTACGCAAATCTGGGTATTAATCCCTGGATAAATTTTGCCGCAGCAGCTGCATTTTCTTCCATAGAGGCCATGACCATCAAAATGTAATACGTGAGGTTGATCGAGTCCGCGATGTTCCTCCAAATATTTTGTGAGTTCCTTAAAAGTAGGCGTATCGTCAATCTCTTCAGCTAAATCGATTAGACGAATATGGCCCTGTTCAGAAGCCGTCTCTAACCCTTCTCGAATCGCTTTTCGCTCACTCCTGCTAAATTTCTTCAGTCCTTGCCCTGTATTATAGGCTTCTGAAGAAACTAGCAAGACATTAATTTGATTTACTGGCGGTAGCGTGGGAGGCAGATCGCCATAGGCTATGTATCGAGAAAAGCTAACCTTATGCCAAGCTAAAAAACGCTCTCCATCATGTGCCAGCTCCCAGGGATAGTCGGCAGCTCGATTTTTCTCAACTGAACTTGCTTCAAATCGAAATTGAATATGCAGTTCATCACCAGATGGCTTAGCCTTTTGCCATAAAGCTCGCAAGGCATTTTCGGCCTTAGTGCTTCCAGGGAATAAAGATTGATAGAGGTGCTTACCTAGATTAGCTAGAAGAATTTTGGGTTCATGAAATGCCTGTGTTGCAGGATTGACAAGGCCAACCTTGATGAGCCATTTCTGTTCTTCAGGGCTAAAACGCTCTGGCTCATATTCAGCATCCGGATAGGCTGTAATCTCTAACACCCTAATCAGGGTAGTTCGAAAATCAGTGCCACCCTCAAAAAAGGGCAGAATAGATGAAGTTGTCCCAAAGCGAGTCTCAATGACCTTAAATGATTGTTCAGACTCAGGTTCGAGAAATAGTTCCAATCCTTCCATTACATAGCGAGCCTAGAGAGCATCTTAAAATCCAGCACCATGTTGATCAGTAGGATTCTTGACAGTGCCTTTTAGCGCCTCGTTGATTGAGGGTAATACATCATTGGGGCGAAAGTTTTTGAAGTACTCCTTCATCTCTTCCTTGGTATACAGCGGGGAGAGCTTAACTTTTACTGTTTGCGCCTTGTTATGGCTACCACCGCCCCCCAGTTCTGCACCGCCGATAGCGAGAACATCGATGTTTACACCAGCTTTAGCATCTCGCTGAACGGCCACCTGTAGTTCTAACTCAATAGATTCCACGTAAAGAAAGGAAGCTGATTGCTCTTTCGGTGGTGTCATTAAATCAGCTTTGACTTGCTCAATGAGTTCCGATAGACCAATTGAGTTGGAATTGCCTTCAGCCATTGCTATTTTCCTTAAAGTTATTCATCGTAATCATCTTTTGCACTAGATCAGGTTCGATCAGGCAAAATCAGAGCTCTTATACCTTTATCTAACGGGTGGGTATGCTTACTTGTTAGTTCATTTGCGTATATCAACCGTCATGAGCCCTTAGTGGTTGAGTGCGATCAAATCGAAAATCTGCCACGGTTTAAGACAGTGAAACGATTTGCCTAGTAGATTAGCCTTAGACTCGTTCTTAAAGTTAATTAGCATTAACTCCAATAATCACATGTCTGGGGCCAAGTTTCCTGGATTTATAGAAGTTTCATTCAATACACTCACCTATTCATATCAATCTTATTTTTTTGTCAGCCAGAAACTAGATTGAAAACTCCATACCCTCCTTCGTGGACTACTCCTTACAAACGTATTCGTTCAATCTCATCTAACGAAATCACCTCATCCCGCCGGTCATATAATGCCGTCGTCCGAATATCCTCATGCGCCGCAATCCTCTGTGCATTATCTCGACTGCCACCGTTTTGGAGAAAATTTGTGATACCTGATGCTCGGAATGTATGGTTACAGGCATCAGCATTAACACTCGCTGCTAATGCTCGTCGCTTTACCATCGCCCAAGCTTCCTGCCGCTGAAGCCTTCGTTCAGTAAGTTTCCGTGTCCGTCCCATCGTAGTACGGAAGAGGGGAGTATCTTTCTGCGCTAAAAGCTCACCGGCTTCCATATATGCATCGAGATATTCCTCAACCAAATGATGAGCCGGAACCTCATGGTACTTGCCACCTTTTTCATGGAGCTTCAGCCAGTACCGCTTACCCTTAGCAAAGTAGTCACCCACGTTCATTCCAAGCACAGCTCCGATCCGCGCAAAGCTAAAAAACATTGTGGCAATTAGTGCCCGATCGCGCAGGCCCACCACATGGGATACATCAATAGCCTTCAGAAGGTCTCGCATCTCATCATCAGTCAAAACTGGGGTTTTACCTTTTTTGACTCGATATTTGGGACCTTTGACCTCTTCGCCTGGGTTTTGCCGTAAAATTCCCCCTGATACCATCCATGCAAACATCGATCTAATCGCTGCGAGATGCTGGTTGATAGTAGGAGCTGAGCCAGGATGCTGCTCAATGTAGGCTGCTACAGCAAGCGAACTAATATCGGCAAACTGCAAGCCCCGAAAGTCTTGCCAGTCAAGGAACTGCTTGACGGCCCGAGCATAAGCCTCACGGGTGTTCTTATTGCGGATGCTGACAATAAAGAACTCGACAAAGCGTCGTGCTGTATCGCTACCAGCCTTAACCACGATCGCAGGAAGCAAAATTTCAGAATGACGACTAGAAATCAGTTCGTTCAAACTATCATTAGTGATATTAAGGTTACTCATGATTAGTCCTGAAAGGGCTGAGCCAGCCTATTTCTTCAAAGCCAGAATGTATTACATAAAGAGGCATTATGTAATATAAAACTACCTATCTCATAATCTATCTGAGGCATCTCATCAAGCAGTATTTAACGGTTGCAATATTGTTTATTAGAAATGGATAAACAGGAGTATATCGAAGTTTTAAGGAAAGGCAGTGCGATATGGAATCAATGGAGAGACGAAAACATAGATCTCCATATTGACTTGAGTTCTACTGATTTTAGCGATGCGACGCTTAGTGGTGCCAAATTAGACCGAGTCGATTTAAGTAAGAGCATTCTTAACTGTACTAATTTGAAAGATGCTGATCTCAGTTATGCTGACCTGCGCTCAGTTAGTCTACATTCTGCCAATCTTTACTCTGCCAACCTGCGCCTTGCCAATCTAAGTTCTGCTGACTTCTTCTCTGCAAATCTTAGCCACGCAAACCTCAGTAATACCAATCTTATTAATGCTGATCTGAGATTTGCTAAGCTAAACTCCGCGAATCTGAGTTCTGCTGCCCTTAACACAACTCAGATGTTACATGCTGATCTGACAGGCGCTACTCTTACTGGAGCTTGTATTGCAGATTGGCATATTGGTGATACGACAAAATTAGATAGAATCGTCTGCCGCTATATTTTTAGAACTTTTGATGAATTAAAAAAACAATTTTCGGGCCGATTACCTGTGGACCTAGAAAGTGAGTTTGCTCCTGGTGAGTTCACCCAGCGTTTTCGAATTCTAACAAGTGCTCTAGAAACTATAGATATCACCTTCACTGAAGGGATAGATTGGCAAGCCTTCTTCGAAACCTTCCAAGAATTATGCCTCGATCATCCCCATGAGAACATCTCTGTTCAGAGTTTAGAGCGAAAAGGAGCAGCATTTATTGTTCGATTAGAAGTCGCAGCCAACATAGACAAAGCTATCATTGAAACCCACTTGAAACAGATGTATGGAGAGCGACTTGCTGCATTAGAGGCTGAATACAAAGAAAAATTTTTGCTACAATCACAGCAGTTTGCCGAAAAGCTTAAAATTCAATCCTCTCCTACCTACATCGTTCAAGTCATGGCTGAAAACTCATCTACCAATAACTTTTATGGTCCAGTTGGTAATTTTGTGGCAGGCGATAATAATGGATCGATGATTGCCTCAATCAATGAGAATAAAGGGGCTATTGATCAATTAATTGAATCATTACGAGGATTTTCGAAAGCTTTTTCTACTGAAGAGATTGAGAGCGTTAAAGAAACCTTAGATGATTTAGTAGAGACTTTAAAGCAGCCTCACAAGCAAACGCCGACAAGGCTTAAACGCTTTATTGGAATATTATTGGGAATTGCAATTGGTGTTGGAGGCGGTGTAGCAACTGCGACTGACTTTGCCAATAATGTTTTGGAACTTTCTGATAAGTTTTCAATTCCTCCCCAAACATTTAAGCCACAATTACAACAGCTCAAACAAATGAATCCGAACTTTATGTGGAAGGAGTAGAGAATTCTCATTTCATTATGTGCATATATTACTTTAATTTCCACAACTGTGGAGTTTATTTCTCATAATCCTCAGTAAGTGAAGCAAAATCTGTTTACTCAATAGCATTTTGACGATGCTACTCATCAATAGCAGAGTTATATTGTCTATAAGTTTCCTAGCTTTTGATAATTCACTCCTAAAAATTTTAATGCTTGATTAGCTATAGAAATAAAGGAAAGGATTCCATTCTCCTGCCTCTTTTCGCCATTGGTATTAGTAGAAATCAAATCTACAAAATGCTTTCCTGTAATCCTTTGGGATACTATATCCAATAGCTGTAAGGCTTCGTCGGTTGAGTAAGTCTGGTTAAGAACTTTGCGCACTCCAGGAACAAATTCAGATCGTATACCTCTCTCAGATTGAGGATCATCGATCTGCTCAATAAGGCAACTATCATACACTTCGACTAATGCTCTAATGTCATTGATAGGATATCCAGCACCATAAATAATGGTATTTATAAAGGGCTTGTTTAAGGGAACTAATGACATAAGCCGAGCCAAGTATTGAGCATCACAAGAAGCCTTAGCATTAAAAAGTTCTACACAAGCTTCAGGAGTTTGAGGGGGAAGAGATGCCCAGTTCGCCTCGAATATATGTTTCAAATCCTTTATTTTTCCTAGATCAATTAATCGACCAGGCATTTGAGCCCTGTCTCGACTGGTTACACAGTTTGCCCACTGCTTTAATGAATCTTGTTCAATGGAAATCACCGGAATAGTCAAATGCTTATGGGTAGATGATTTCTGTATTTTTAGAATATCAGAGATTTTTAATGGAAATGTTGGTGTTCCTGGAGTAAGGCTGCCAAATTGAACCTTATAACTTTCATTCAGTTCTGTTTTTTTCCATTTACATTTAGGCAATAACTGTAAAACAGCCGTTGGAACATTGCGAGTCCACAGCTTTAGCCAATCATAAATCTGACCTTTTTGCCAGAAACTGGACCGACAGTCACTCAAATATAAGAGTAAAGTGTTAGCAGATGGGTCAATTAAGCTCTCTGGATGTTGTGAGTTTAGAGCTTTGGGATCTAATTCTCTAGATGAGGAGAAACTGGAGCCCCTATGTCGAAGCAATATTGGCTCGTCACCTTGTCCAGTAGTGACTAACCAGCTACGTACATCGCGGAAAACCCCTTGCTTACTGAAAAGAAATATAAGCTCTTCCACCATGCCTTCATATATGAAGCTTGAAGGAGAATCCTCAATAACTAAATTTAGAGAGAAACAACGCGGTGCTGCTGGCTTTAGAACAGGTAACCAAATACCTCCTTCTGCAATTCTGGAAACTGTTGCTTTTTCATCAAGAATTAGCTGCGTCTGATTAGGGGCTTTCGGCAGAAGAGGTTGCAATGCACGTCCTAACTTCAATTTAAAGCGTGGGAAAGGTGCTGATGGAGATACCATCGCTTGTTTTTCAGTACTTTCTTCTAGACAAGAAACAGGAGTCTGCATTTCCTTTTCGCTAGACGCTGGTGTTTTAGAAGGAGCCTCAGTAATTTCTATACAATTTGTGAGCCAGAGCATATCAGCGATATCGTCTGGCTCAAGTAATGGTTCGCCTTCCGCAGACTGGAGGCCTTTAAGGATATGCTCAAGGTCGTTTAACATCCGTCTATCAGGCCCTGGGTGAAGATTAGTAAATCACTACTCTTCTAATTCATGGTTATGTGTTGCTAATCCATAAATTTTCTGAGGTATGTGCTTCACTCAGGAAATCTCAATGGCAGAAGGACAACCATAACCAGGATCTAAGAGTTAAGTGGTACATGTATTTTAACTTCCTCATCAATAACCCTGCTCACCTTAACTTCAAAGCTATCCGACCTTGACGATTCTATGCATGTAACCTTAAAGCCCCTAAGCAGCCTCCCATCAGAATTATCCGAGGCAAAGTTCACTATCGTCTGCCTATAAGCTGTCAGCACTTAGGCTAGGCTAAATCTCCACTCTGGCTAAGGCTTTACGACGTTTCTCCCAATCCGGCATACATTTTGAAAGCAAGTTCCAAAACTTTGCACTATGGTTCATAACTGCCAAATGGCAAAGTTCGTGCATGATGATGTAATCGATGCACTGTATCGGGGCTTTAATCAGGTCAAGATTTAGAACAATTCGCCCTGTCGGCGTGCAGCTTCCCCACCGACTTTTCATCTTACGGATCACCAGGTCTACTTGGTCAATGCCAAGGAACGGCTTGCTTGCCCGTAAACATAGACTGAGACGCTGCTCAAATCTGGGTTGTGCATGTTTGCGATACCACGCCTCCATCGCCTTACGAATGGCATTGACGTCCGTCTTATCAGGTACCGACACATAAAAGAAAGCGCCTTTTAATTTCACAGAGGTCTGCGGCCCGACTGCTACTTTTAAGCGATATTGCCGTCCCAGATAGCGATGGGTCTCACCAGAAACCCATTGCCGAGGGGACTGAGTTTGAGGCAGCAGATTAACCTCTCGAATATTGCGCTCTACCCAAGAGGATCGCTTTCTAAGTTTTTCCTCGATTTTTTCAAGGTCGGTATCGTGTGGTGCTGTAACCGCTACCCGACCATCCGGATGAACACTAATTTCCAGAGTCGTTCGATCGCTACGATGCAGATCGTAGCTGAGCTGTTTGCCTCTACTTTGAATTGAGTATCGCTCCACAGTCACTTTACTCATGGCACCCGCACCCGTGCTATATCAACGCATTTCTCCAGGATGATATCGATAATATCGAAGTCAAGTTCAAAGTCATATTCGTCCTGGATTTCAAAGAGCATATCCTCAATTGCTGTTTTCATCCGGTTTTGAATATCCGTATTCTGAACCCAATTGACAATACGATGCTTATTCACAATGGTTTCAACCTGCAGAGCAATATCAGCGCTAAGTTCTTTTAACGGTTCTTTTATGGAGCTAGAAGTTCCGTATTCACCTCCAGGCTCTGCCACTTGATGAGTATTATTATCGGATGTTGCGATCTCTGCATGTAGATCGATTGCGCCAATGCCAGCCAGATTCTCTTGAACGACACCATAGTAGGCCTTCGCCACATCTCGATCGCGTAAACGCTCTGGGACTTCGTCACCAGTCCGATCGCGCACTTTATCTCGAATCTCTTCAACGTTTTTCAACAGAGCATCGGCATCATCAAAGCGTTGTTCTCGGATGCTTTTGATAATGTCATCCAGCATCTTAGAAAATGGGGTATAGAATGCTGGATCTTGTTCTAACCGCTCTGTGATTGATCGTTTGGTGCGATTAGCAATCATTTCGGCCTTAGTCACAGAGGAATCTTGAGCATCCACTTCCGCCTGAAAGGCTTCTTTATCAAAGATATTGACTGGCTCCACCACAGTCTCAACTTCATCTGTGCCCACATGGGTATCCAGAAGTTTTTGAATTGATTCCTGGTACTGCTTGAAGTCAACACGCTCAGCATAGAGGCGTGCAGCAGCAGCTCTCAGGTTCACAAAGAATTTCAGATCTGCCTTGTAACGCTCAATCTTTTTCCCGGATGTGTGGTCATAAAACTCCAGGCTGGACAGAGCAATTTTGAGCGTGCGGGCAAACAGGGAAAGGCGCTCGTAAAATTTAGACCGCAACTCTTCATCGGCCAGCGGCGTCAGTAGAGCATTCATGTCCTGTTTGTTGGGTACCCCCTGGAACACTTCCCAAACGTCACTATGTCGCTGCTCTAGCTTCTTCCATTCGTCAGATATATCTGTCAGAATGTCGTCCAGGGTGCCTTCTTCAAACTCATCCTCCATTGAGCCATAGAGGTCTAGAGCTTCTCCTATACGCTTTAAGATACCGTAATAGTCAATGATAAAACCGAAATCTTTGCCATCATATAAGCGATTAACACGGGCAATCGCCTGAAGTAAGCGATGGTCCTTTAAGGAACGGGTCAAATAGAGAACGGTATTCCGGGGTGCATCAAATCCGGTGAGTAGCTTGTCTACTACGATAATGATTTCGGGGTCATCGCCATGTTTGAAGCGGTTGATCAGGTCTTTTTGATACTTATCCTCAGAGCCATATCGTTCCATCAGTTTCTTCCAGAAGTCCTGAATTTTGGGCCGTTGGGTACTATCCCGTAGCTCACTAACTTCGGTATTGCCTTCACGGGTATCCGGTGGCGAAACAAGGACTTCACTGGTAACAATACCAAATTCGTCCAAAAACCGTTTGTAAAGTAATGCAGCGGCTTTTGAAGGTGTAACAAGTTGTCCTTTGAAGGAAGTCTTTTTTGCAAATTCAGTGGAGTAGTGATGACTGATATCCCAAGCAATAGCTCGAATTTTTTGTTCAGTTTGATTGAGCTGCTCCGCTGTAGAAAACTTTCTCTTTAGATCGGTTCGCTGCTGTTCACTCAAACCGGAAGTGTATCGCTTAAACCAAAGATCAATCTGTTTTCGATCTACATCTTGAGGCACATAACGACCTTCATACAGTAAAGGAACGACAGCACCATCTGGGACAGCTTGACTGATGGTATAGCGGTCGATGATGCCACCAAATTTGGCCATCGTATTCTTGTTTTTGTCTTTGCCCCAAAGTGGCGTGCCAGTAAAACCAATTAGACAAGCCTTGGGAAGGACGCGACGCATAGCGGTATGTAGTGTGCCGAACTGAGTCCGGTGACTCTCATCGATAAGCGCAAAAATATTAGGGTTATCGTTTTTCCCGTCCTGGCTTGCTTGAAATTTATTGATAATAGTAGTGATGATTTGGGCCTTGGGATCCTTCAATAATTCCTGTAGGTGGGTACCGGTTTTGGCCTGGATCAGCTCCGCGCCACAGTGATCAAAGGTGCGATAAATCTGGTCGTCTAAGTCTACCCGGTCGGTGACTAAAACAATTTTCGGGTTTTTAATTGCCAGGTCACGGGCGATCGCTTCGGCCAGCAGTACCATGGTGATTGACTTACCACTACCCTGGGTATGCCAAACCACTCCCCCTTTGCGTGAACCATCGGGGTCAAGGGTATGGATACGCTCCATAATGCGCTTAACGCAAAAGTATTGCTGATACCGTGCAATCTTGCGCTCACCCGCATCAAAGATGGTAAACCTGTCAGCCAGTTCCAGCAGCCGTTCTGGGCGACATAGAGCGTAGAGGGCGATATCCTGAGCTGTGACTGAGCGCCCTGCCGCTTGCAGTGTTTCAAACCACTCCTGTGCTTGCTCGGGTGTCGTTCCCTTAAAGCGATGCTGATCGACAGTAAATAGACGAGTAAGGCTTTCATCATCCAGGGGCTGATTAACTATTTGCTCCAAGGTGGCCTCATCTAAATACCGTTCTTTCCAGACTGACCAGAACTTCATCGGAGTACCGGTAGCCCCATAGCTAGCGGCATTCATCGCCAGGGCTATCACCAGTTGAGCATAGTGAAATAAACGGGGAATTTCTGAATCTCGCTGGTTGCGGATCTGCTGGCTAATGGCTTCTTCAATGGGGTCTTGCCCAACGGGCAAACCAGGGCGCTTACATTCTATAACGCTGAAGGGAATACCATTAACAAACAGAACGATGTCCGGGCGGCGGGTATCGGTAGTACCACTGGCCTCCACCACAAATTCATCGGTAACATGGTAAACGTTATTTTCGGGTCGTTCCCAATCGATGTATTGCAGGGTAAAGCTTTTGGTATCGCCTTGAATGGTTTGGGGCAACGCTTTCCCCAGCCTTAGTAGGTCCCAAAGTTTCTCATTGGTACGGACGAGTCCGTCATCATCCATATCCCGTAATACTCGGATCGCTTCTGCGATATTGCCTTCGGTAAATGGAACTTCTTCTCCTCGAAACCAAATTCGATTCATCTTCCGGAGCTGTTGCTCCAGTACTCCAAACAGAATAACGCTGGACCGTCTTCCTCCCCTTAGTTTCAGGGTTTCTTTTGGTAGCAGGTACTGGTAACCCAGCTTCATCAGCAGAGCTACAGCAGGGATTTTAGAAACATCATCCTCAGTAAAAGGTGGAGTCGTTTCGGGAACGAAGGAGGGGGGAGAAGTCATGCTGCATCATCAAGTACGGGAATTCGGATTGCACCTGTCAGGAGTTTTTGCATAACGCCACGTTTTTGCCTTTGGAGCGCTTTCAGATACTGAGTCTGTAAATCAATCTCGCAATCAATTACTCTAAAAAGATTGGCAACTTTATTCTGGAGCTCAACTGATGGAACACTGATTTTAATGCCGAAGAAATTCTGAATACTAAGATTGAGAAGCCCATGCGCTCTTGCTCCTTCATGAACGATTCCATAGATCTCTCTATTCAGTATCCCTGACTCAAACAGATAAAGAAAGAAGTCAGAATTAAAGTCATCTCTTATGAGCTTAAAACAAACATATAATGTCGACAAAGTCGCGGCGTCATATCGATCAAGCCGTTTGATGGCTCCATAAGGATAGCCCTTCATTGAGCTACGGTTATATGCAAACTCCCCTCGCTTTATTAGGTAATATCCACGAAGATCTGAACTTGCAACTCGACGATTAAAATACTCTCTTTGATCGATTAACCCATGCTCTCCAGAGCCTGTTACAACTAACTCACATCCAACATTATTCTTTCTGACAACCCGTTCGAACAAATTTCCCAACTTATAGACTTGCCAAGTTGTATCTTTACGTGTGAAGAAAACCTTTTGCATCAGCCCTTGTTTGAGGCGACGCTTAGCTCTGATAAGTTTTTCGGTGAGAGTAATCGCTTCATTAAATTGAGAAGCTAGTTCGATCACTTTCACTTGTTCTGATTTCTCCAGAAAAGGAATCGGTAAATCTTCAAGAATAGCTTGGCTTAGATTAGATATATTAGTCCCACCACCTCTTCTCTGAATAAAACGATGGGCTAAACCGCAAGCGAAATATTCCGCTATCAGTTCAGGGAAAATTGCATTTGTTGTTAGCCTGGCACGGATAGTAAAACCAGAATGACTAATTGGTTCATCGACATTTTGAATTAGTAAGCATCTCCCAATCAATTCCTTATTTCCATTTGAACGAACAAAAAGGAGATCTCCATTCTGCAACATATACTCAGGATTCAATTTCTTAGGCGGATAGATTGTTTCTAGGTTATCGAAGTCGATCGTAATGTACCTCTTGAAATCTCCTACCCCAATAATCTTGAGCATTCCTCCTCTATCAGATTTAGAAAAATTCAATCCGTTTTTTAGGTCAACGATTTCTTTGAAATTAACAAAATCAATACTACTCATATTTCTAAATCCTCCAAGGCTTTAGAAAGCTCTAGTTTCGTTGTATGTAGATGTCTTTCTAGCAACTTTATTTCTTTTTTAACAACTGATATATCAATGTCCTCAGCTTCCTCAAATGTGTCGACATATAGTGGGATATTAAGGTTGAAATCGTTCTCTTCGATCTCATTTAAAGAGGCTAGATAGCTATATTTAGCAACACTCACTCGCTTCTTCCAAGTCCGGATGATTTTTTTAATGTCTTGGTCACGTAGGCGACTTTGATTTTTACCTTCCTCAAGCTCTTTACTTGCATCAATAAATAAGACTTTTTTATCCTGCTTAACATGATTTAAGAACAATAACGCTGCAGGTATTCCTGTTCCAAAGAATAAATTCGCAGGTAGTCCAACTACACCTTCTAGCAAGTTCTCTTCAAGCAACTTCCGCCGTATTTTCCCTTCGGAACCACCTCGAAATAGCACGCCATTAGGTACAACGACTCCAACTCGACCATCGGTTGCTGTAGCTGAAGCGATCATGTGTAAAATAAAGGCATAATCTCCTCGGCTCTTGGGTGGGACACCTCTTAGAAAGCGCTTCCATGGGTCATTTGCTGCTTTCTCAGCCCCCCACTTATCCAACGAGAATGGTGGATTAGCCACCACCACATTAAACTTCTCCAAAGCATCATCTTTAACCCGTTTTGGGTTCCGTATCGTATCTCCGCGCTCAATCTCCGCATTGTCAAAACCATGCAGAAACATATTCATTCGACAGAGCGCCCAGGTCCCTGCATTCATTTCCTGGCCAAACAGCGCCACATTGCCATCCGACACTTCCTTCGCCGCTCGAATCAGTAACGAACCTGAGCCACAGCACGGATCATAAATACGATCTCCAGATTGTGGAGCCAAAATACGCGCCAGCAGAATAGATACCTCTGGCGGCGTATAGAACTCCCCACCCTTCTTACCGCTATCCGCAGCAAACTGACCAATCAAGTACTCATAGGCATCGCCAATCACATCCCGTTTACCAGTTTGGGATGGACGCAGATCAAGTTTATGGAAATCCTCCAGAAGGTGCTTAAGCCTGGTGTTTCGTTCTTTAGTTTCACCAAAGTTCGCTTCACTGTTAAAGCTAATATTCCGAAATACGCCGTTTAGCTTTTCTTTGTTGTCATCTTCAATTGCGGCTAAGGCAATATCAATCAGTTCACCAATGGATATCCTCCGATCACGCTCTTTAGCATCGGCTTCAGCATCATCAGACTGTTCTTGCTGGTCAGGATATAGTTCGCTTGCCAGAACACCATTGACGCGATTGTCATAGAGATAATCAAAATCCGCTTTCTCAGGCAGCTTAAACCGCTCACGTGCCATTGCCCTTGCTACACGTTTTTTATCTCCTTTATACTTTTTGACATATTCTTCTCGTTTGTCATTCCTGAGATCAGTCAGGTACTTCAAGAACAGCATCACCAAGATGTAGTCCTTATATTGGGCGGGATCGATCGTGCCTCGAAACGTATCGCAGGCCCTCCAAACCACGCCATTGATATCCTGCTGGGTCATTTTCACCATAGTCTCTACCTCCTAATCCTCAATCGCAGCCTGCATCGTCGCTGCGTTAACTAATTTGTCTTTCAACTGTTCAAGCTGACCAATCAGCGTTCGTTCCTTCTGCCTTAGCTCCACTACACGTGCAATTTGCTGCTGACGTCCTAGTGATGGCACATGAACTTTCATATCGCTCAAATCTTTCATTGAAATAAAAGAAATTCCACTTCCTCGGGATAAAGATGCTAGCCGGTGCTGCATGCGCGGATGATTGAGGTAACCAGTTAGATAACGACTATCAATTAACCCAGGATGTGGACTTAGTATTGCCCACTGTCCAATGACTAAAGCATTGTCTGGCGGTTGTTTGACCAGAGTTGCCAGCATCCGCATGCCGCGCAATGGAACCAGCACATCCCCGTCGTGGAGCAAGTAACGCTCCGGATCACCCTTAAAATCGATCAAATCGAGATTACCCCAATCAATCTGGTTATCTTCCGTCAGCGAACCTAGTTGCACTGCCCGGTATTTGGCATCATCCCCAGGTTGCAAATCTTTAGCCGAACGGTAATGATAGCCACTCCGCAAATCACCTATTGTTTTTAGTGCTTGACGAGCTGTCACAGCGTACACCCCATGTTTGGATAGCTTCCTGGCAAACTGACACCACTATGTATTAAGGTGTGTCTTTTGAAAAAATCCCTTACTATATGTAAAGAGTAGCCAGGAAAATGTTTGAGAACTCTTGGTGAGCGCCCCACACCCCCATGCGGGACGCTCAAATTAAGGCGATAGACAATCCTTAAGCAGCCATGCGCTCTTCTAAAATGTCATGGAAGCACGCTTGCCACTGTTGCCACTCCTCGACATATTCCTGGAGCTCCTCCCCAAAAAATGGAATGACCTGCCCATTGCCAGAGCCATACATATAGGCCATTGCCATCCCATCTAAGGGCAAAACCCGATCTGGAAAAGCCGACGCGATCTTATTAAACGTAGTCAGATAAGATGTGCCCTGGATGATGTTGCCGCGCATGTGCTCAATGGTTTTCTCCTTGCGGCTACCCTTCAGCTCCAGCAATACTCGCTGACCGTCAAAAGGTTCCACCGCAATTTCAACCACCAGATCCAACCGCCCCAGGAACTGCTGATTGAAATCAACCACAAAGACTTCGGACAAGGTGATCACCTCACCCTCATCATCCACTACAGCGATCGGTGGGTCAGACTGACGTAGATAAGGTAAAACATTGCCGGTCAGTGCTTTGGCATACCCAGCCATATTCAGGGGATAAGCACCTAACGGTTTACCAGCGTTCCAATTCTCAAGCATTGAGTGGCCGATCTTGCCAGCGTTAATCGCCTCAGTGCGAATGCGATCAGCTTCTTCTTGACCTACACGTGCTTCCCAGGCTTTTAGAACCTCCTCAGCACCAGGATCAAGAATAGGCGTTACTGCCCTCTTCACCGCCGAAAAACTATAAGCGCGAGTTGAGCGGTCCCCAGCTCCGTAGTAATAGGGCGGATGACCATTCTGATACCGCTGATATTCAAGGATGTCAGGACCATTTCCTAAAACTCGACGAAGCCGATAGTTATTTGGCTTACCAAACCTCAATGTGGGTACATACATACCAAAAGTGGCACGCTTTTTATTTTTAACCATTTGGAAAAACTCCAATAAAATAAACAGTAGAATGACTACTGCGTTGTTTGCTTTTCCAATATAGAGAATCCGAACTTTGATCGTCAAGTTTTTGAGCAGTAGATTTTCTACTGCGTCAAATATACAGGTATCTCATTAGTTCAAAAGCTGCGTATTGGGTTGATTTAGGTCGATCACAGTCGCCTTACCCAAACCATTAGGACCAGGCATGGCCACCCTAGAAGAACTGATAGGCCATAGACTTGCTATCTATCTAGGTGCTTTTCTTTGAAGCCCATCCCATCAGATGCGCTAATGTCTTAGGTGCAATTCTGAGCCGAGCCATCAAAAAATCTGAGGTAGCAGATTTTTTGATGGCCACTTGCTGATTCACACAACTTCGGGCTCTTGGCCATTTTTGGTGATCCAAATGGGGTG
>ERZ1740067.1292-NODE-1292-length-17508-cov-8.606830_pt1 | contig 17508 bp, 14 predicted proteins | sample MGYA00581736_ERZ1740067 | MGnify/ENA primary metagenome ERZ1740067 (study PRJEB43018, sample SAMN04849236) | marine metagenome | isolation source: floating plastic debris | place: Pacific Ocean | collected 2008-08-27 | study: EMG produced TPA metagenomics... | reverse complement strand
ATACCCGGCATTGGCATCATGATCGCGAACGCGCTGACATCGCTCGTCGCGGCACGCATGTCGCGTGATGACGAGTACGAGGCGGACGAATACGCCGCCGCCCTCCTGATCAAGGCAGGCATCGGCACCGCGCCGCAAAAATCCCTCTTTGGAAAGCTCGAAGAGCTAACCCAATCGCGCGGCGGGGCCGTGCCAGCCTGGCTGATGAGCCATCCCAAAACGGGAGAGCGCATCGCGGCCATTGAAAAGCTAGAGGCCCGCTGGGGTCCAGCGCGAATGCCGAGCTCCTAGTCGCTCCCATCCGCCGCCAGTACAGGCTCTGGCACAAGCGCGGGCGTTACGCTAAACCGCGCGAACACTCTGCCCCAAGGAACATCCAAATGGCCCGCCATCTGATCACGTCAGCGATCCCGTATATCAACGGGATCAAGCATCTGGGCAATCTTGTCGGAAGTCAGCTTCCCGCAGATCTCTATGCCCGTTACCTGCGCGCACGGGGTCATGAGGTCATGTTTCTCTGCGCCACGGATGAGCACGGCACGCCCGCAGAACTGGCGGCGGCCAAGGCTGGCAAACCGGTGGATGAGTACTGCGCCGAGATGTGGCAGGTGCAAAAGGATCTCTCTGACGGGTTCCGGCTAAGCTTTGACCATTTTGGCCGCTCTTCCAGCCCGCGAAACCATGCCCTCACCCAGCATTTTGCGAACCGCTTAGCAGAGGCCGGCCTCATCACCGAAGTGGAAGAACAGCAGTTCTATTCCCACGCCGATGGCCGCTTCCTGCCCGACCGCTATGTCGAAGGCGAGTGCCCTGTGTGCGACTATGACAAGGCGCGCGGGGATCAGTGCGAAGAATGCACCAAACCGCTTGACCCGACGGACCTGATCAAGCCGCGCTCTGCGATCTCCGGCTCCACCGATCTGGAACTGCGCAAGACACGGCATCTTTATTTGCGGCAATCTGCCATGCGCCAGCAACTGAGCGACTGGATCGACAGCAAAAAAGACTGGCCGATCCTGACCACGTCGATTGCCAAGAAATGGCTCAACGATGGCGACGGCCTGCAGGACCGCGGCATCACCCGCGATCTTGATTGGGGGATCCCGGTCAAGCGCGGCGATGCAGACTGGCCCGGCATGGAGGGCAAGGTTTTCTATGTCTGGTTTGACGCGCCGATCGAATACATCGCCTGCGCGGGCGAATGGGCGGAGGCGACAGGCCGCGACGATTCAGACTGGGAACGCTGGTGGCGCACCGACAAGGGCGCCGATGACGTGACCTATACCCAGTTCATGGGCAAGGACAACGTGCCCTTCCACACGCTCAGCTTTCCGGCCACGATCCTGGGTTCCGGCGAGCCGTGGAAGCTCGTCGATTACATCAAATCCTTCAACTACTTGAACTATGACGGCGGTCAGTTCTCCACCTCGCAGGGGCGCGGCGTCTTCATGGATCAGGCGCTCTCGATCCTGCCGGCGGACTATTGGCGCTGGTGGCTCCTGAGCCACGTGCCGGAGAACTCCGACAGCGAATTCACGTGGGAGAATTTCCAGACATCCGTGAACAAAGACCTCGCCGACGTCCTGGGCAATTTCGTGAGCCGCGTGACCAAGTTCTGCCGCTCCAAATTTGGCGAAGAGGTCCCGACAGGCGGCGCATATGGTCCACAGGAGACGGCGCTGATTGAGGATCTGACCCGTCGCATTCGGACGTTCGAGGCCCACATGGACGGCATTGAGCTGCGCAAAGCGTCCCAAGAGCTGCGCGCGATCTGGGTGGCGGGCAATGAATATCTGCAAGAGGCCGCACCCTGGTCCACTTTCAAGGAAAACCCGGAGAAAGCGGCCGCGCAAATCCGCCTCGCGCTCAACCTCATCCGGCTTTACGCGGTGCTCTCTGCATCCTTCATTCCCGATGCTGCAGCGCGCATGCTCTCGGCGATGAACACGCTGGATACCAGCTGGCCCGAGGATGTGGCCGAGGCGCTGAAGGCCCTGCCTGAAGGGCATGAATTCACCGTGCCGGATGTGCTTTTCGCCAAGATCAGTGATGAAGACCGGGAAGACTGGGAACACCGCTTTGCGGGTATGCGCAGCCTGACGCCCCCAGCATAAATCGACGCACAACGCCGGAAGTAAGGTCTGGGGATCCGCAAAAATCTCAATATTTGCAGGGGCGCAGAGACCGCCCAAGGCGCGCACGGCCCTAAAAAGCAACGTCGTAGAACACTGAGGATCCGCGCTGATCAGCAACGTCATTACCGGCCGCCTAGAGCTGCGCCAATTCAAGCTGAGCTTACATAAGCACAGGCAAATTGCCGTGCTGGATCACAACAAGCACGCTATCCCAAAGGTCATGACATGGCATCTCAATAACCAAACCTCCTCTCCCGCCGGCCGAATTGCATGGGGGTCGGCAGGCTCGGGCCCCGCGCTCGTACTGGCCCATGGCTGGCCCTGGTCCTCCTATTCCTGGCACCGCATCATTCCCAGCCTGTCGCGGCACTTCACTGTCTATTGGTACGACATGCCGGGATACGGCCAGTCCGAGATGTATCCCGACCAACCCAGTGGCCTCGACACCCAAGGCGAGATCTTCGCGTTTATGCTCGCCCATTGGGGTCTCGATCAGCCGCATGTCCTGGCCCATGATTTCGGCGGCGCCACGACATTGCGCGCGCACCTGCTGCATGGCTGCGACTATGCCAGCTATATCCTGATGAACGTGGTTGCCATGCGGCCCTGGGGGTCTGATTTTTTTGATCACGTGGGAAAACATGTGAATGTTTTCAGTGTCTTACCGCAACACATCCACGAAGCCATTGTGCGCGCCTACATTTCGGGCGCGCTGGTGCGCGAGCTTGCGGCAACCGATATAGACGCGCTGGTGCGGCCTTGGCTCTCAAACGAAGGCCGCGTCAGTTTCTACCGGCAATTTGCCCAAGCCGATGAACGCTTTACCGCCGAGGTTGAGCCCATGTTCGCCGATCTGCGATGCCCTACGCGAATTCTCTGGGGGCAGGACGATCCTTGGATCCCACTCAAACGCGGCAAATCCCTTTCTGCGGCGATGCCTAAAGCAGGGTTCGAGACACTGCCAGGAGCGGGTCATCTGCCGCAGTTGGAAGTTCCCAAAGAGGTTCTGGACCGCATCCAGCGCTTCCTCGTCGCAGCCTAAAAGAGACAAAAAACCGGAAAAAACGCACATACTGAGATCCGCGCTTCGATCAGGATCAGGTGCAAATGTAAGCAAAAAAGAACGTTGGTACCCGCGGCCGGATTCGAACCGGCACGGCTTTTCAGCCTAAGGATTTTAAGTCCTCTGTGTCTACCATTCCACCACGCGGGCCTGTCCTTCGGCCGTACCTAGGGTCAGTGGCGCGCACCATATCGGCAATCAGCGCGGTGTAAACGCCGAAGACGCGAGTCAGAGCTCCATCTGACCCTCTTCCAACTTTGGCAACAAGTGGCGCTCAGACAACCAAGGGTTCATCTCCAGCGCCCGGCGCAGAACCTTGGCCGCCTCCCATTTCCGCTCCAGCGCGGCAAGGGTCAGCGCCTGACCGGTCATCGCGGCGATATGGCGGGGGTTCATCTCTAACGTGCGGTCCAGATCGGGAAGGGCCGCTTCATAATCCTGCCGCAGGAAATTCACGAAGGCCCGCTGGTTGTAGCCTTCGGCGTAGTCCGGGCAGTACTCCACAAGCGCATTCAGCGCATCCAGAGCGCCGGAGTAATCGTAGGAGGCCCGGCGATCCATCCCCTCATCCAAAAGCTCTTGGGCGCGGTCATCCGGCGCGTCGGCCCAGTACTTCCAAAGCTTGATTGAGATCTGCTGTGCTTCAAACTCATTTGGCGCGTCTTGGACGTTTTCGATGAGCACATTCAGTTCTGTGGAATGATCAGGAGCATTCGGGCAGACCTCAGCAAAAGCAGGCAGCGCAACGAACACGGCGAGAGCGGGTAGGGTAGCGAGCTTGTTCATGGGAAAAACAATGGGCCGAGACCGCAACAAATCAAACAACTTCGGGTGAAACGGTCTCTTTGACGGCCTCCATTGCCACATATGTAGACGTATTTGCCACAAAAGGCAGCGTTGAGATGCGCTCTGCCAGCACACGGCGATAATCAGACATGCTTTGCGTGCGGATTTTCAGCAGATAGTCAAAGTTACCCGCAATCATGTGCGCCTGTTCAATCTCGGGCACCTTGATCACCGCCGCATTGAACGATGCCAGCGCCGTTTCACGCGTGTCATGCAGCCGCACCTCGACAAAACTCACGTGATCCTGGCCCAGCCGAATGGGATCAATCTGCGCCCTGTAGCCCGTGATCACCCCGCTCGCCTCAAGCCGTTTGAGCCGCGCCTGCGTCGGCGATTTCGAAAGCCCCACCTGACGGGCCAGATCGGTGATCGACATCCGCCCATCCCCAGCCAAAAACCGCAAGATCGCACGGTCAAATCGATCAAGGTCAAATTGCGCATTATCCACCGTGATTTCCATTCATTCAAACTGTTAATCTCATTAATTCAGGAAAATTAACTCATTCTCCCGTGATATCATAGTGCAATTCACTTTCTGAGGACGCCGCCCATGCCTTATGACAGCGACACCCGCCGTGCGATCGATTTGGCCACCTATGCCGATGAACAAGAAACGATCGACCGTCTCATCCACATTGCCGCGCTGAGCGCTGAGGATCGCGCGCGCATCTCTGCCCGGGGCGCAGACCTGGTGCGCGCTATTCGCAACCAGTCCGATCCGGGATTGATGGAGGTGTTCCTCGCAGAGTACGGGCTTTCCACCGATGAAGGCATCGCGCTGATGTGCCTTGCTGAGGCCCTCTTGCGCGTGCCCGACCCAGAGACGATCGACACGCTGATTGAGGATAAAATCGCGCCTTCCGACTGGGGCAAGCATCTGGGCCACTCCACCTCGTCGCTCGTGAATGCCTCCACCTGGGCGCTGATGCTCACAGGCAAGGTGTTGGCTGAGGAAAACCCCGGCCCCGTCGGGCATCTGCGCGCCGCCATCCGCCGCCTGGGTGAGCCGGTGATCCGCACCGCCGTGGGCCGCGCCATGAAGGAGATGGGCCGTCAGTTCGTGCTGGGCGAGACCATCGACAGCGCCATGTCCCGTGCCAGCGGGATGGAGGACAAAGGCTACACCTATTCCTATGACATGCTGGGCGAGGCCGCCCGGACCGAGGCCGACGCCATCCGTTATCACCTCGCATATTCCCGCGCGATCACCGCGATCTCTTCGGCCTGCACCCAGGATGATATCCGCAAAAATCCGGGCATTTCCGTCAAACTCTCCGCTTTGCATCCACGCTATGAAGTGGCGCAGCGCGAAGAGGTCATGGATGTGCTGATGCCGCGCCTGCGCTCTCTGGCGCTTTTGGCGAAATCCGCGGGCATGGGCCTCAACATCGACGCCGAAGAGGCCGACCGCCTGTCGCTCTCCCTTGACGTGATCGAGGCTGCTCTGTCAGAGCCTGCACTCAAGGGATGGGACGGCTTTGGCGTCGTGGTGCAAGCCTATGGCCAACGCGCCAATCTCGTGATCCATCACCTTTATGATCTGGCCACGCGGCTCGACCGCAAGATCATGATCCGCCTCGTCAAAGGCGCCTATTGGGACACTGAAATCAAGCGCGCCCAGGTCGAAGGCATGGATGGCTTCCCCGTTTTCACATCCAAACCCGCCACAGATGTCAGCTACATCGCCAATGCCCGTACCCTGCTCGGCATGACAGACCGGATCTATCCGCAATTTGCCACCCACAATGCCCATACGGTCGCCGCCATTCTCGACATGGGCGAAGACAAGGAGAGCTTCGAGTTTCAGCGCCTCCACGGCATGGGTGAGGCGCTCCACACCATCGTCATGGATCAGGAACGCACGCGCTGCCGGATCTACGCCCCGGTGGGCGCGCATCGCGATCTGCTGGCTTACCTTGTGCGGCGCCTATTGGAAAACGGGGCCAATTCGAGCTTCGTCAATCAAATCGTCGATGAAGATGTGCCCCCCGAATCTGTCGCCCGCGACCCGTTTGAAGCGCTCGGCGACGACACACCGCCGCTGCCAAAGGGTACAGAGCTCTTTGCGCCTGAACGCCCTAACTCCAAGGGCTTTGACCTCCATCACCAACCCACATTGGACGTGATAGAGGCCGCCCGCGCGCCCTTTGCCACCGCGACATGGGCGGCAACGTCGCTTCTAGCAGGTAACGCCAAACCACACGATCCGAGGCAAACGGCCAATCCCGCCGATCCGGCAGACATCCCCGGCACCGTGGCCTTGGCCAGCCCGCACGACATCAACACCGCACTCGCCGGCGCCAAACCCTGGAATGCGCCCGGCGCGGAGCGCGGCAAAATCCTGGCCCGCGCGGCAGATATCTACGAGGAAAATTTCGGGGAAATTTTCGCGCTCCTCGCTCGAGAGGCTGGAAAAACGCAGATGGATGCGGTTGCCGAACTGCGCGAGGCCGTGGATTTCCTGCGCTACTACGGCGCCAATGCGCCCGACGCGGCGCCCGTTGGCACATTCACCTGCATCAGCCCATGGAATTTCCCGCTGGCCATCTTTACCGGCCAGATCAGCGCGGCCTTGGCCGCAGGCAACGCCGTACTGGCCAAACCCGCCGAACAGACGCCCCTCATCGCGCATCTAGCCGTTCGCCTGCTGCACGAAGCGGGCGTGCCGCGGGGCGCGCTGCAACTGCTGCCCGGTGGCGGGGAAGTTGGCGCGGCCCTCACCTCTGATCCGCGCGTGGACGGTGTGGCCTTCACCGGCTCAACGGAAACCGCGCTCAAAATCCGTTCCAATATGGCGGCGTATCTTGCTCCTGGCGCGCCGCTCATCGCTGAAACCGGCGGCCTTAACGCCATGATTGTCGATAGCACGGCCCTGCCGGAACAGGCCGTGCAAGCCATTGTGGAATCCGCCTTCCAATCCGCCGGTCAACGCTGTTCCGCGCTGCGCTGTCTCTATGTTCAGGACGACATCGCCGAGGGGCTGCTGACCATGCTGAAGGGCGCGATGGACGCGCTGCGCATGGACGCGCCTTGGCACCTGCACACCGATGTGGGGCCCGTCATCGATGAAACCGCGCGCGCTGGGATCTCTGCGCATATCCAAAACGCCCGCGCTGAAGGTCGGCTCCTGCATGAGATTAAAACACCGAACTCCGGCACATTTGTTGCGCCCACTCTGATCCGTGTGAACGGCATAGGCGATCTGGAACGCGAAATCTTTGGCCCGGTCCTGCATGTGGCAACCTTCAAAGCCGATGAGCTGGACCGTGTGATTGATGCGATCAATGCCACCGGCTACGGGCTCACTTTCGGCCTGATGACGAGGATCGATGACCGCGTGCAACATGTGTCGGATCGGGTGCAGGCCGGGAATATCTACGTCAACCGCAATCAGATCGGCGCCATCGTCGGCAGCCAGCCTTTCGGGGGACAGGGGCTGTCTGGCACCGGTCCAAAAGCGGGTGGACCGCATTACCTGGCGCGGTTTTTGCATCAGGAGGCGCCGATGGAAGGCACCGCTTGGAAAGCACCCGCCAAAACCGATCTGAGCCACGCCTTGTCACAGAACCAGGCGATACATCCCGGCACAGATGGCCTGTTGCCCGGACCCACGGGAGAATCGAACCGCCTGTCGACCCGCAGCCGCGCCCCGCTTCTCTGCCTGGGACCGGGTCCAGACGCGTCCCGAGCTCAGGCCGATGCGGTGCGCGCCTTGGGTGGCGCTGAGGTGACGCTTGACGGCTCTCTGGATGCGGAGAACTTAGAAACACTGACGGGATTTGCCGGTGCTCTTTGGTGGGGTGACGGCGCATCAGCGCGTGAGTATGCGGAAGCTCTGTCGCGTCGCAGAGGGCCAATCCTGCCCTTGGTCACTGGCGCGCCAGATCCTGGGCATGTCTGTCATGAGCGCCATGTCTGCGTGGACACCACAGCGGCTGGCGGCAATGCTGCGCTCTTGGGCGGCACATCCTGAAAAGGCGTTGGCGCCAGCCCCCAGCACCACAGAACTCGCAGGGGGCCAGCCCCCCGCACCCCCCGGGGTACTTGGAAAAAGAAAGAAGCCGGAAAGGAAATGTTTACCGAAAACGGCGACGTTTTCACTGCAGTAAAGGCTAGGGAGCCGATGACTGCAAAAGGAAGAATCCGACCTGTCTGAGTGAGCGCCCTCATTCGGTCAGGGCGCGCGCATTGCGGCTTCTTTCTTTTCACAAATACCCATAGTGCACCCCTGCGAATTGGCCTTGTCTTTCGTTTTGTGCGCTTGACCCAACGGCCCTCAAGGCGCAGGTTGCGGCCATGTTTCCAATCAGAGATCACAACCCGTCGGGCAAGACCCCGTACGTCACATACGCGCTCTTGATCGCGAATGTTGCGATCTTTGTCATGTATTGGTCGGCCTACCCGGATGATCGGGCGTTGTTCCGGTTTTTTCTTGAATGGGGCATGGTGCCACAACTGGTGACAGGCGGGGTTCAGCAACACACGGTTTTCACGTCCATGTTTCTGCATGGAGGTTGGCTCCATCTAGCCGGCAACATGCTATTTTTGTGGATATTTGGGGACAACATCGAAGATGAGATGGGCCATATCTGGTTTCTCATTTTCTATTTGGCCTGCGGTGTGGGCGCGGCCTTCATCCATATCCTGGCCGATCCGTCATCTACTGTGCCCACAGTCGGGGCATCTGGTGCGATCGCAGGTGTTATGGGCGGCTACCTGCTGCTTTTTCCCAAAGCGCGCGTCGACATATTTTTCTTCTTCATCATCTTTTTCCGCATCTTTCCCGTGCCCGCATGGATCACCCTCTGCGCTTGGCTGGCGCTCCAGTTTTTCGGGGGCTTCTCAAGCCCCGACCCAGATGGCGGCGGCGTGGCCTATTGGGCGCATGTCGGCGGCTTTGCTGTGGGGCTGGCCCTGACCGTGCCACTCTTCCTCCGCCTCGGAGGCACGGCGTTTTGGGACAAGACTGACGGGCACCCACCGCATCCAGAGGCCAAGTATAAATACGTCTCAAGCACAATCCCGAGGGTCACGCGCCGTTGACCCTTCAGGCTTGCAACACGCAGCCTGACAAGCCCCAAAAAAGTGATTCTAGCCCCGGATCACACTCGCGAATTTGGCAAATATCGCCTCGTTGGCGCAGAGCACATCTCCGGTCTCAACGACGCTGCCGTCACCGCTCACGGTTTCGATCAATCCACCCGCTTCACGCACGATAATTTCGCCCGCCGCAACATCCCAGGCGTTCAAGTTTCGCTCCCAAAACCCTTCATAGCGGCCCGCGGCGACATAAGCCATGTCGAGCGCCGCAGCCCCCCAGCGCCGCACACCTGCGCAGGTTGGCAGGAGCCGCGCCATATCCTGAAGCGTCGCTGGCAGATCGCCATGGCCACCAAATGGAACACCCGTGGCAAAAATCGCTTCGATCATGCGCGAACGGGAGGACACGCGCAGCCGGCTTTCATTGAGCCACGCACCCTCTCCTTTTTCCGCCCAGAAAAGCTCATCCTTGGCGGCATCGTAAATCACGCCTGCCACGATCTTGCCCTTGTGCTCCAGCGCAATCGAGACCGCCCAATGCGGCAGGCCGTGGAGGAAATTCGTCGTCCCATCGAGCGGGTCCACAATCCAGCGCCGCGTCGGATCTTCTCCGTCTTCCCCGGCGCTTTCCTCGCCGAGCCAGCCATAGGTCGGTCGCGCGCCCATCAGCTCTTCTTTGGCGATGGCTTCCGCAGCAATGTCGGCCCGGCTCACAAAATCGCCCGCCCCCTTCATCGTGGTCTGCAGGTTCTCCACTTCACGGAAATCCTTGACCAGAGATCGACCGGCTTTGCGTGCGGCTTTGATCATGATGTTGAGGTTGGCGCTGCCGTGCATGTCCGGCCTCCTTGCACTGAAGCCGCGCGTATACGCCCCCGCGAGGCCGCCCGCAAGGGCGGAAGAGCTGCCACCCTTACCCCTGACAGATATCCAAAAGCCAATCGCGAAACGCCCGCGCCGGGCGGCGCAACGCATCGCGTTCGGGGTAAATCAGGTGGTATCCCTCTCGACCTGTGGTTTCAAAATCCTCCAGACAGGGCACGAGCCCGGCCTGAGTCATGGCTTTGTCACTCACAGGCGCCCGCGCGAGCGCGATCCCGACCCCCTCTGAGGCCATCGCCATCGCCACCAGCGTGCTATCAGCATAGGCATAGCGCGCCAAAACCTGCGTCTCGCTCATCTGCTCAAACACATGCGCCCATCCCGCCCGATGGGTTGTCACCTCAATCAGAGGATAGGCCAAAAGATCCGCGGGCTCACGAATGGCGGCGGCAATATCCGGTCGCGCCACGGGATAGATCCTCTCGCCCAAAAGAAAATCACTGTCCGCCTCATGCAAAAGTGGGCTGCCAAAAGCAATGCGCATGTCAAAATACCCATGGCGCATCTCGCTCATATGCAGAGCCGTGCTCAAAAGCAGCGTGATCTCTGGAAAACTCTCTTTGAAATCGAGGTAGTGCCGGGCCAGAATGCCATGGCAGAACAAAAGCTCCGCCTGCACGTGGAGCTGTTGTTCACGCGCCTGGCCGAAAAGGCCGTCGGTGGCATTCTGTAAACTCAACAGAGATTGCTGCACGATGGGCAGATACGCCCGGCCCAGATCTGTGAGCACCACCGATTGCGCAGCGCGGGTGAAGAGCGGCGCGCCCACCCTTTCTTCCAAAGCACGCACTTGCTGGCTCACAGCGGCGGCAGACATGTTCAGCTCTTCAGCCGCCCTCGCAAAGCTCTGAAATCGCGCGGCGGCTTCAAAAACGCGCAGCCAGTTGAGGGACGGAACCGTGATCGACATGCAAAGAGACTAAGCTGAACTTATGCTAAGCGTCCAGCAGTACCGCTGTGCAAGGGCGCAGGTGGCCCTTAGTCTCCTGCGAAACATGAAACCAAGGATCCAGGACCATGCTTGACGCTGTCCCTCTCAACCAAGGCCATCTCGACAAAACCGATGTTGCCCGCTACCGCGAAGACGGGTATCTGCGCCCGATCCCGGTGATCCCCGCGAAAGAGGCCGCTCAGTTGCGCGCCGAACTGGAAGACATCGAAGACACGTGGCTCGCGGCCGACCTGCCGCATCCGCTCAACACCTACAAACGCGTCAATTCTCACTGTGTGATTCCCATGGCGCACCGCGTCGCCGCCGACCCGCGCGTGCTCGACGTGATCGAAGGCATCCTTGGTCCTGATATCCTGATCTGGAGCGTGGAGTTCTTCATCAAAGAGCCGCAGACCAAATCCATCGTCTCCATGCACCAGGACCTGACCTATTGGGGCTTCGGCGCTGTGGATCAATTGCTCACCGCCTGGATCGCGTTAAGCCCGGCAACGCAAGACTCCGGCTGCATGAATTTCGTGCGCGGCAGCCACAAGAACCCGATCCTGCCTCATGAGGATACTTATGACAAAGACAACCTCCTGTCCCGCGGCCAGGAAATCAAAGTCGATGTGGCGCCCGAGGATCGCGTCCCCGCAGAGCTTCAACCGGGCGAGATGTCCCTGCATCACGGCCTGATGATCCACGGCTCTGGCCCAAATGTGACCGATGACCGCCGCATCGCCGTGGCCATCCGCTATTGCACGCCCCAGATCGCCCAGCAGGTGGCATCCAAAGACTACGCCATCCTCGCCCGCGGTGCCGATCGGACCGGCAATTTCATCAATTTTGCCCCGCCCAGTGCGCCCTTTACGCCTGCCAGTCTTGCGCTTTACGATGAGATCAGAATTGCTCAGACCGAGGCTCTGATGGATGGCGCTGAAGCCGACGCTCAGGGGCTCTACAGCTAAGGCAGGAAACGCGACCCAACCCGAGGCATGCATGATGGACAAAGTCAGCTTTACCCAGATGAAAGACGGCACCAAGGAAGACTACGAATTCCTGACCGCCCACGAAATTGACCACACCAAACACACGGGCCGGCGGCTTTTGAAGGCGCTGGTGGATCTTGATGAAAGCCTCTCGGGATACCAGATCACGCGTCTTGGCCATTCGGTGCAATCGGCGACCCGCGCCTGGCGCGATGGGGCGGATATCGACTGGGTGGTCTCGGCACTCCTGCATGACATCGGCGACATCTACGCGCCCTATAACCACGACGAATACGCCGCCACGATCCTGAAACCCTTTGTGCGCGAGCAATGCCGTTGGTGCGTGGAAACCCACGGGGATTTCCAGATGGTCTATTACGGCCACCACCTCGACGGGTTCGATGAGAACAAGCGCGAGCGCCACACAGGCCACATGTTCTTCGACGACTGCGCCGAGTTCTGTGAACGTTGGGATCAGGCCAGCTTTGACCCCGATTACGATACGCTGCCGCTCGAGTTTTTCGCGCCCATGGTCGAAGAGGTCTTCGCCCGCGAACCCTATGCCCCCACTGTCCTGCGCCACGGGGAGCGCGAACCGCTGGTCGATCCAGAGGTCGCCGCCCAGCGCGCCCGCACCGCATAACCCAGACCATGGAAGCCGGAGACGATAGATGAGCACCACCGATCCGTCTGGTGCACGCGACAGACGTGCGCGCCAAAGAACGTCCCAACGCAAGGTTTGGAACTACACGCCCGAGTTGCCCATCAAAATGGCGCCCTATTGGGATTGGCCAATTAAGCCGCTCGTCTCACTGAAGTATCTCCTGCGCAGCTGGAACCCGGTGGCGCAGCGTTTCCTCTACCTCGTCCTCGCGGTGGTGGTCTGGACCTGGTTCACCCCGGATCTCGAGCGCGCCCAAACCCTGAGCTTTGACTGGATCTTTGAGATCTGGCTGCGCAACCTCGTGATCCTGCTGGTCATTGCAGGCGGGCTGCATCTGGCGCTCTGGAAGTACCGCACCCAGGCCGACGAATATCGCTATGATATGCGACCGATGGCCAAAGGCTCAAAGGTCTTCCATTTTAAAAACCAGGTCTGGGACAATATGTTCTGGACACTGGGCCCAGCCCTTGCCTTCTCCGTCTTCTGGGAGGCGCTGATGTGGCACGCCTATGCCAATGGCTGGGCGCGCATGATCACATTTGAAGACAGCCCGGTCTGGTTCCTCACCCTGGTCAATCTGATCCCCATTTGGGCGGGTCTGCACGTCGACTGGCTGCCCCGCCTGCTGCATGTGGGCAAGCTCTACACCTGGTTTCACGCCTGGCATCACAAGAACATCAACACAGGCCCCTGGTCCGGCCTGGCCATGCACCCGGTGGAAAGCTTCTTTTTGATGTTCGACACGATGATCTTTTTCTTGCTTGCAGGCCACCCGATCCACGTGCTCTTCCTGCTCTTCCACCATGTGATCGGCGCGCCCATGTCCCATGCCGGGTTTGAAACCCTCAAACTCTCGAAAGCCACCAAGTTCGGGCTGGGTGATTTCTTCCACCAGCTCCACCACAAGTTCTTCGATTGCAATTACGGCACCTGGGAAACCCCTTGGGACACATGGTTCGGCACGTTTCACGATGGCACACCAGAGGGCGACATCGAAATGCGGGAACGCCGTAAGAAAATCTGGCAGAATACCTGACACGTTAAAAGGGGGGGTTACACATCATGAGCAATCTTCAGGAAGCATCAGACCTCGAAAACCTTGTTCGGGTGAGCGCCCGACGGTTTCAGGAATCCCCTTTCATCGAGCGCACCCGGCGTCCGGAATTCATCAGAGGGGTCTATGCCGGGCGCTATTTCCCGATCCATATCGGCGAAGACGAAATTGAGTTCTATTGGCGCCTAAGGCAGAAAGCCTTGTTGTTCGACACGCCGGAAAAGCCGGTTGAGATCAAAGGTCCTGACGCTGAGGCCTTCCTCAACCACGTATTGGCGCGCGACGTTGCCAAAATGGCGCCCGGCCGCGGCTACTATGCCATCGCCTGCACGCCGCAGGGCGGTGTCTTCATGGACGGTGTCATGTTCCGCTTTGATCAAGAGACCTTCTGGTACGTGCAGGCCGACGGACCGTTTGAGACATGGCTGATGGCCAATTCCGGCGGCTTTGACGTCACAATCTCCGACCCTGGCGTGCGCGTTCTGCAGATCCAGGGACCCGCCTCGATGGACATCATGCACGCCGCAACGGGTGGCGCGATTGACGATACGCTGAAATACTTCCGCGCCGGTTTCTACGATTTTGCCGGTCAACGGCTCTACGTCTCGCGCACCGGCTTCACCAATGAGCTAGGCTACGAAATCTATGCCGGTCCCGAGACCGATCACCTTGCCTTATGGGATCACATCACGGCCTGCGGCGCGCCGCACGGGATGGAGTTCTCCTCCTGCCGCGCCATGACCCTGCGCCGCATCGAGGGCGGCATCCTCGGCAACCTCACCGACATGGACACCTCCATGACCCCTTTTGAGGCCGGGCTTGGCCCCTTCATCGACATGGACAAGGGCGATTTCATCGGCCGCACGGCCCTCGTGGGCAAGGATCAACGCACCTGTCTCTTTGGCGCGACATGCGTATCCGCGACGCCAAGCGCCGGCAGCCAGATCCTCGATGGAGACTTGGTCGTCGGCCGGATCACCGCCGGCGTCCCTTCCCCCACCCTGCAACTCGGCATCGGCTACGTGGTCTTTGCCAAACCAGGCAACTGGGTCGGTCGCACCCTACAGATGCGCCTACCCGACGGCACATCCCACGACGTCCAAATCGTCACCCTCCCCTTCTTCGACCGTGAGAAAAACCTCGTCCGCGGCATCGACCGCACCATCCCGTCGATCCCAGCCTAAGCGAGGCCGCCCGCCAGGGCGGAAGAGCCGCTCACATCACGCCTTCGGCCGATCCCCAATGTCCCCCGCCCACCAGGACCGCTTCATCCCCTGGTAAATCCGGATCGGATCGCGCCCGTGCCACCCTTGCACCTCATGCGCCTTCTTGAGCAAGCTGCGCCCTTTCCGCCCCTGCCCATCTTTCCAAACGATCCGAAAACGCGGCTTATTGTTGATGCGCACATTGGTACGCATCACCTCAACAACCTCCGCCATCTCCACCGCCCCATAACGCCGCGCGCGCAGCGCCTCCACTGTCCAGCGCCCAGTCACCCAAAGCGCCACCAGCCACATAATCCCAAACCCCAGCGCCACCCAGCGCAGCACCGCCGCACCGCGCGCATAATCGCCCTCTTCCAACTCGACCGTACTCGGCTCGCTTGAAAGATACCGGATCTGCAACTCATCACCGACATCCCGGGTATCATAAAACGCCCGGCCCACGGTTTTGCTGACCGTCATCTCTTCGCGCCGCTGGGTCACAAACTCCAAAACGAAGTAGTAAGTGTAGGTCCGGTTGCCATCCGAATCCCGTCCTTCGCGCACGTATTTTTCCTCCACCACGGCCAAAGCGTCCCGCCCTTCGGCCTCAAACCGCTGCGCCGTGGAGAAATTCGATTGCCCGATGAGCGAAACAATCAGCAAAATCACCGTGAAAATGATGGCAATCCACCCGCCCATGCGCAGGAAGAGGGACATAGCCGTTCTGACCGGGTAGTGATAAAGCTCTGTCATGGGTCTGATCCTGCGCCAAGCTGCCCGGCAATCACAACCCATAACCGCTTCCCCTCCCGCGCCACACGCGCTATCTCAGCCGTCACGGGCAAGACGCAAAGAGGCACGCGACCCATGGCCATGGACAAAACATTTGACGCGCAAAGCGCAGAGAGCCGCATCTATCAGGGCTGGGAACACACCGGCGCGTTCAAAGCCGGCGCCAACGCAAAAGACGGCGCAGAGACCTTCTCTATCATGATCCCGCCCCCCAATGTGACGGGCTCGCTGCACATGGGTCACGCCTTCAACAACACGCTGCAGGATATCTTGATCCGATGGCACCGCATGCGCGGGCACGACACGCTCTGGCAACCGGGCCAGGATCACGCAGGCATCGCCACCCAGATGGTCGTCGAACGGCAACTTTCTGAGCAGGGCAACGCCACCCGCAGCGAGATGGGCCGCGAGCTTTTCTTGGAAAAAGTCTGGAAGTGGAAGACCGAGAGCGGCGACACGATCATAAATCAGCTAAAACGCCTCGGCGCCTCCTGCGACTGGTCCCGCAACGCCTTCACCATGTCCGGCGCACCGGGTGCACCTGCGGGCGAAGAGGGCAATTTCCACGACGCCGTCATCAAGGTCTTTGTCGACATGTACGAAAAGGGCCTCATTTATCGCGGCAAGCGGCTGGTGAACTGGGATCCGCATTTTGAGACTGCCATCTCTGACCTCGAGGTCGAAAACATCGAAACACCCGGTCACATGTGGCACTTCAAATACCCGCTCGCTGGTGGTGCCACGTACACCTATGTCGAAAAAGACGAGGATGGAAATGTCACGCTAGAGGAAGAGCGTGACTACATCTCCATCGCCACCACCCGGCCCGAAACCATGCTCGGTGACGGCGCGGTTGCGGTCCATCCATCGGACGAACGCTACGCCCCCATCGTCGGCCAGCTCTGCGAAATCCCCGTCGGTCCCAAAGAGCACCGCCGCCTGATCCCGATCATCACCGACGACTACCCCGACCCCGATTTCGGCTCAGGCGCGGTGAAGATCACCGGCGCGCATGACTTCAACGACTACGGAGTTGCCACCCGCAACCGCATCCCGCTCTACCGCCTGATGGACACGAAAGGCACCATGCGTGACGATGGCGACCCCTATCCGCACGCCGCCGCCGAGGCGCAAAAACACGCCCAAGGCTGGGTCACCCTTTTCCAGGGGCAAGAGTGGCGCGTAGGCTCCATGTCAGAGCACAAAGCGCCAGACGTTGACGCGCTCAATCTTGTCCCTGACGACCTGCGCGGGTTGGATCGGTTCGAAGCGCGCAAACGCGTGGTCGATCAGATCACATCCGAGGGTCTGGCAGTTATCCACACTGTGGAGGAAATGGGCGAAGATGGCGAAACCATCAGCCGTGACCAGCCTCTCGTGGAAAACAAACCGATCATGCAGCCTTTTGGCGATCGCTCAAAGGTCGTGATCGAACCTATGCTGACGGACCAGTGGTTCGTTGACACCGACCAAATCGTCGGCCCGGCCATCGACGCCGTCCGCTCCGGCGAGACAAACATCATGCCCGAGCAGGACCGCAAGGTCTATTTCAACTGGCTTGAAAACATCGAGCCCTGGTGCATTTCCCGCCAACTCTGGTGGGGCCACCAGATCCCGGTTTGGTATGGACCTGACAAAGATGATCTTCTTGGTGACATGATCGCTTTCTGTGCACCAACGGTGGATGAAGTCGTTGCCAAGGCGCAACACTACTACGGCTCTGACGTTACGGTCGAGTCTACGGATCTGGCGCCAAACTATGCGCAATCATATCCGGAAGATGGGCCTCGGGATCAACAAGGCCAGCCAACGGACGAAAGCCTCTTTAGGTTGTCTGGCGGGGATCTTTAGCGTGACCCCGACGTTCTCGACACTTGGTGCTCCTCCGGCCTTTGGCCCATCGGCAC
>ERZ1740067.1291-NODE-1291-length-17510-cov-7.567459_pt1 | contig 17510 bp, 13 predicted proteins | sample MGYA00581736_ERZ1740067 | MGnify/ENA primary metagenome ERZ1740067 (study PRJEB43018, sample SAMN04849236) | marine metagenome | isolation source: floating plastic debris | place: Pacific Ocean | collected 2008-08-27 | study: EMG produced TPA metagenomics... | reverse complement strand
TCAGCTGCCTGGCTTGTGTCGGGGTGAGTGCTCTATATATTTGCTGCGCTAGCTCGTAGAGCAGTTCACCTGTGTTGGCAACGTGGCCGAGGATCTGCATATTAAAGTCCACCACCGTGATGTGAGGTGAGGAGAGATATTCACTGAGGCTTCTGAGGATTGAAGATTTACCCATACGCCGATGGCCATAGAGGACAATCGATGGACAGTAGCCTGGATTTGCAAATAGCTCATCTGCCATTCGCTTGAGAATATCTTCTCTACCAACTAGGGCACCGCCCGTCACGGGCGTACCAATAATATACGGATTTTTTAGGTAGGCAGGACTGTTGGAGATCGCCCCCGCTTCCCCCCCAGATTGCCTGACAAAATGACTCCATTGTCTGACAATCTGCGTGATCAGTCTGCGCTCGGGTGAAATGATTCTGCTGGGGGTCTTCTGATGAAGCGCTTCAAGCGTACTGTTGGCTCTTAGCAAGGCGCCTTGACGAACCACTAAGCTATTGCTCTTTTCTGTGGTTGAAATGTCGTGGGCGACTTGTTTAAGACGGTTGAGCACATGGATAATCTCTGGCCTGATCGCTTCGCTGGCTGGGGGCAGAGAGATAGCCACTTTATCAGCTTCAGAGAGCTGTGACGTACACGTATAGCTAAGAAAAGCTGCGATCGCATCAAAAGACTGCTCAATCTCCACGCCCCCAGGCTGTTGGGCAAAAGCAGCATAAATAGACGCATAGCTAGCTAAATTAAACGCACTGCCCTGAGACTCTATTTCATTACTCATGTCATAGCGAATATCGTAAAGAAACCGATAGTAGGCACTCTGAGGGGTTCTGGTATGGTCTCGCCGCAGCCAGGTAATACCATAGAGGAATCTTTCTACCAAATGACTCGTGCGATCAGACGTGCAGTCAACCCACTGGCTGCTCAGCTCCGCCAACAGAAGTTGCTGATTTGTAGGCACACATTTCCAGTCATTAGCATCCACAGGCGCAAAAACATAGGCTTCACTCACTGGCAGCAGCAGCAGCTGATACAGCGTCACCATAAACTGTTTCGTTTGGCTCAAATATTTTTTCAGAACACGCTGAACGACTGGACTTTGAAGCGGATTTCGAGCCGTGTGAACGAGCAGCTGTAAACCAAGGGTTTGATCTAAACAGAGCGCTTTTTCTAGATACCGATAGGTGCCAGGTAGCGGCAGCACAAGCAGCTCGTCCCAGACGATAGGGTGACGCTTGAACGGGACCATAGGCAATGCACGCAAAGCCCCATACAACAGATAGCCAATATGGATAGGAATGCAGCGGAGCGCACCAGCCCAAACGATCAGAGTGGCCAAAAGGCCATACAGAAACGCTTTCTCTGCAATGATCCCATGCTGATAGAGCACAACATCAATAGAGAACCCAATAAACAGCCCCGTAACCAGACAAATGATTAAGCAGCTGGCAAATGTCATGGAGGCGCCAAATGCGCCGGTTGTTGCCAAGCCAATGATGGTGGCATACACCAAGCTAGAGACCTCTATGCGGTCGACCGCTGTGGTGATGATGCCAAATACTGTGCCTGCGATCGCACCCGAAACCACACCCGTCGCAATCCCAATAATGCTGCCAATGAGATCGCCAATGGTGATAGCCACAGAGGTGCCCACAAACAGAGCAAACCAGACAACGACACTGAAGTTCCCTAGCATCAGTAGCTGAACAAAAGACCAGTCAGGAGAGAGTCCCAACACCACCGCCAGCACAGTGGCATTGGCCACGCCTGCTGTCACACTAATAATCGAGCCACTAACAGCGCCCCTAGCGACACCCGCCGTCGCACTAAAAGTGATACCAAAAATAAGGAAAAAGAGAATGCCGATGAAATTGCCAATGAAGAGCCCCAGCAACCAGTGAGACCAAGAAAAGATGAAGCTTGAGAAGAAGGGAAGCGCGAGCGCACTTAATCCCAGCACACTTAATCCAATAGAGACGAGTGCAATTGTCAGCGGTATGCAAAGAAAGAGATTGCAATAGGCTTTAACTGCCAAGGTCTTAACAACACTGATCCCTGAGGTCTTTTTGTAGAGTGCAGGGCAAGCCTGATAAAAGTAGCATCTCAGTGCCGTCGGATAGCAGTAAATCCAGTAAGCTAACAGCAGCGCGTGCTTAAAATTGAGGGGATTCAAACAGTGAGGAACCGGATGCAGTGGCTTTGGAAAGGTTGACATATCCGAAGGCAAAGCTTGCCACGCCTAAATCTTTCCCCTCATTATGAAGGACGACGTGATTTTGGGCATCACCCGCTTGTGTACCCGGCATGATGGCTCAGCGTAACGGCACGGCAAAGGTTAGCGTCTAAAACTAACGCTCGGCTTGTTCTCGAGACAGCTTTTTATAGAGAGTCTTAGCAAGCTGCTGTAGCTTGGCAGGATGACCGCCGCTAACTTGAACCAGCTCGTGAATTTGGTCGTCAGTAAATTGCACTGAGTCCCCCTGGAGTCGATACCTTAGAAATTGTTCAGCGACCGTTTCTGAAAAGGCAGGCAGCTGAATTTGCTGAAAGAGGTTGAAGAACGGAGAGGTCGAGTAGGCCTCGTCAGGAAATAGCTCATCCAACGGCGTCCGGCTGGCCGTTACGATCGTAAAGGGTCTATGACTGCCGTCTGATAGGCCGCGCAGTTCATCGCGTTCGTCACCGCTAAATCTCTGTGGGTTTCGCATTTTCTCTATTTCATCAATGAAAATAACATACCTTTTACCGGCCAAGGCTTCCATTAGGTTATAGCCACGGCAGTGATCGACGCCTATCGCCTTGCATAGCTGCTGAAAAAACGTTTCTTCAGTGTGAATGAGTTCCATATCCAGATAAATCAACTGGCTGCTGTCAAGCCCGAGCCGAGCCGGTCCCTGTCGGCAAATTTTACTGAGTAAAGAAGACTTACCGATCTGTCGCTCGCCAACGATAGAAACGTTCCACGCGTTGCGAAGAGACTCAAAAATCTCTTCTAAAATAGCGGTTCGATCGTAAAAGCGATCGTCATTGATGATGCAGCCACAATCGCCAAAGGGAAGAGAGAACGGTAAAGGAATAGCCACAGGGGAGCCCTGCGGCGGCGACAGCTGAGAAGCCTGATAACGCTGAGAAAGGGTTGATTTGAAAGTTTTTTTAGAAAGCGCAATCTCAAATCGATTAGAGAGCGTTGTCCACAGATGAGAGGCCAAATCCTGACGCAGGTATACCTCAGAGTATTGCAGACCTTTTGCAATCTCTGTATAGGTCTGTCCTTGCCAAGCGCCACTCAAAATAGCGCGATAAGTTGAGCGTTTTTGCGGTGTGAAGTCATCTGCCACTTGAGACCACATCCATTCAAAAATAATATTGCTCATAGTACTCCGCAGGTACTTTTTCCAAAGGACAGCATTTGTTTTTATCCTACTGACAATTTACCAGTTCTCTTATGCCTTTCGATCACTTAACAGCAGGTACATACTTTTCCCGATTTTGTTGGTGATAGTATCCTATTTTTCCTTATTTACGCTATTTGTTTGCCTTTGCCATCTTGGGACTGTCATTCAGCGCACTCGGTGATCATTGCTTAGTACAGCACGTGTCCATCGTTTACTGAATGACCACAGTCCTCGTATTACAAGATGGAGAGCTTTTTATGGCTACTGTTACCTTATCTGACTATCTCACTCTGCAGGACGGCTCACGTCGATTTGATGGCACGCCTAACGCGGTTGATCTCAATTTTCAACTGCCCGACGATTTTGTTCAAGGTACAAACCGTGCTAAGCCAGTCATTCAATTTAAATATCGTGCACGTCAGGAAACCGATCTTCAGCTTTGGATCAACCCGGACAACAATGATCGGAATGTGCAAATTGATGTGGTCTTTGAGCCGTCAAGCGTTGTTCGTTCCCATCATGAGTTTCTCAACGGCAGCTTGTTTGTACCAGGAGAGCAAAACCGCATTCGGTTTATTCTTGTCGACCATTCTGTGTTTGACGACAACAATAACGACATCGGGATTTCAGATGTTTTGTTGACCTTTCAGCGGCGTATAGATATTTAATTTCTTTCACGCCAAAAACATAAATCGTAAATAAGAGAGATAAACATCACAGAGGTAGATGACTCATGAGAACTAACAGCGCCTCAACAGCAATTGCCGGGCTCCCAGCAACCACCCGAGTAATTGATAGCGGTAACCAAGCAGGCCGCGCAGATTTGATCAACATTGTTTCTTTGCATTTAGCCGATCCAGATGTGCCGCAAGCACAATTCGGAATGATGGTTACTCCCATTCGAGCGAGCAACGGGCGAATTAAATTAATCGTCTGGCGCTTGTCAGAAAACGGTGAAACATTGGAGCGGCTTGGAGATAGCGGCTCTTCAGGTGAGCTGGTCAACGGGATTGCCGCTACCAGAATCTCTTTGCAACGGGTAGTCACTGCTGTGAGGACAAACCAAGGCCGTCTAAAGCTAATGATTTGGCGAATTTCTAATGACGGACAAACCGTGGAAATCGTTGCAGAATCTTCGCCAGATGATGAGGTAGCGATCGCAAGCAGTGAACTCTCTGTGGTGACTATGAATGCTGGCCAGCCGGTGACGGTCGCCCGTGACGCAGAGGGACGGTTACTGGTGACAAACTGGGGGATTGCGGGCGATGGGCAAACCATCGTCAGCGTTGGAAACAGTAGCTCGGCAGGAGAAGTCGTGACTGAGTTTGCGGCTGAGCAGCCCTTCATTGGGCGCTTGGTGACGGCGGTGCGTACGTCTGCAGGCAGGCTGGTTTTGCAAAACTGGGCAACGCCCTCTGGGAGCGATGTCACACTGCTAGGGAGCAGTGATCCGAACGCAGCGGGTGACGGTCGACAAATCTCGATAACCATTGGTGGTGAGATTTTGACGGCGGTGCGATCGCTTGATGGCACACTCAAGCTCATCCGATGGAATGGCGCTCTCCAGCGCCTAGGAGACAGTGCGCAGCAAGGCGGCCCCTCTAGCCGAACGTCCATCGTGAGAGTAGGGAGCGATCTATATATGACGGCAGTGCGTGGCGCTGAAGGGCTGCTGAATGTTTCCTCCTGGCGAGTTCGCCCGCTAGAAGAGACTATTCAGCAGTTGAGTGGAACGTCTCCTGCTAATCGAGAGCCTGTTGGAGAAATGGCGATCGCGCCACTCTTTCTTGGCTATGTTGTCACAGCCATACAAGATAGCGACGCTCGGCTAAAGCTCATCGCTTGGCAGGGGTAGCTGGTAAGCAGTCACTCAGGTGAAGCTCTAATGACATCCACAAGAGGTTTCTTGAAGAGGGTCTTTAGGTCTCTTTAACGGATCTCGGTCTACCTACTTTTTTCTGGCTGTGTAGGCAAAAGCATCCTACATTTCCTTATTTGCATTCCCCTACTGAGCTTGCCATCTTAGACCTGTCGTCACTGAACACTTGTCGTCACTGAACAACAGGCAAGTTCAACAATAAAGACTCTGAAAAAACAGTCATAGAACTTGTCAAAACTGTTTTTCTGTTTACCCTCAACAGTATCTCTCATGAAATATACATCTACAAAGCTCCTAACACTCGCTGCTGGCTTGGTTGCCCTCGCAACCGTTACAGCGCTCCCTGCCTCAGTGTCCGCTCAAATTTCCTTTTCAAGAGATGTGATCGCGCAACGCACAGTAACCCCACGGGAAGGTTCCGTAGAAATCGAACAGGGAGAAGCGCCTTCACGTGGGCCTACGACCTTTGAGGTCGAGCCTCGTCCTACAGACCCTGAGGAACGAGAAGCCACACAGACCTGCGACGGCGTCCTCTCCTGTATGGATACCCTGGCTTTCTGTGACGACGTGGATGGCGGCATGTCAAAAAATCCTGATGGGACTTGGACCTGCACCTACTCTGAGTAACTGACAAAACCTGCAGTCAATTAGGCACCTCTCGCTATCCTTTTCTTCGCTGTAGACCACGTCTTTCTGCAGACCTAGCCATCACCGTTTGATGGCTAGGGTGGCTAATCAGATTAACAAGAGAACAATCGTTACGGAAGAAAAACAATGTCACTCTATCGCGGTAAATCGTCAGCAAAGCAGCGCTCTGTTTTGGCATCGCTGTTGATCGCCCCATTTGCAACGCTATTGGCAGGTGTAGGGAGTGCAATCGCTCAAGAAACCATCAGCTTCCCTGCCCGCGCATCTGATCTCCCCGGAAACGCCCAGTGGGTCGTCAGCGAATTCAGTGAAGGCCCCGCCATCATGGATTTCAATGTGCAGCGCTGGCAAAATGGCCGGTGGCGACAGAGAAGCGGCTCATCAACCAATGAACAAGACTATGACTGGAATGTGCCCCTGTATGCACCTGCCAGTGGGGTAATCGCTAGCTGTTGGAGAAACTTTCCCGATGATCCTGCGCCTGGAACTAATCCACCTAATAACAATATTTTCACAGGTGGCAACCATGTGGTCATCATCACCGATCAGGGGAATGCCATCTCTGTAAACCATTTCAAAGCAGGAACCATTCCCAGTGAGCTTTGCCCCACTAATTCCGGTAGTACTCAGTATCCTTCGACGCTAGACAAAGAAGGCGACTGGCGGGTTGCTGCCTACATTAACGCAGCCAATCGTCCTCGTGTAGTTGAAGGGCAGTATCTAGGACGGGTTGGCAATTCTGGCAATTCGAGTGGGCCCCATCTGCATATGTCTATGCATGGGATTTCTGGGACGGATAGTAATGGCCGTGAACGTCTCGCCGCGAGTGCCAGCCCCATGAGATTTCGCCACGCTTGGGGCCACGGATACAACGCTTCTCAGCGCGATACCGCTAATGGCTGGTATCGCTGGCGAGGCGGTCGGTTTACCAACAACGGCTTCAAAATGGTCCATGCCTCTCCGTACCTGCGACGCGGAACGGCTGAGGCCGAAGGCGTCAGAGACACTAGCACCACTTTCCTTCGTGGAAATAGAGCCGTTAGTGCGGTGATTGATAGCGACAATCAGCTAAAGCTCATTAGCTGGGACTTGATTGGCCTAGACTCAATCAATCGCAAAGATGATATTTCGGCAGGTGCTGTCAAAGACGTTCACATTAGCAATCCTACAGGCGATATTGTCCTAGTGGCTGTGCGCACGGAGGACGACGAGCTCAAGATGATTGCCTATCATGTCATTTACAATGGAACCTTAGTGCGTGTCGCTGAACAGAGCGCAGGTACAATCAGTCAGCTGGCTATGGCCGAGATCTCCGGAATATATAGTAGAGCAGTAACTGCCGTTCGCGATCAAGATGGCAATTTGAAGCTGATTGCTTGGGGCATAGAGTCTAATAATGGCAATATCTCAATTGCTAGATTAGGAGAAGCTTCAGGCGGTGCTGTTTCTGCGATTAGTCTCTCTCGTGCCCATGGCTTTAGAGGTGTTTTTGCAGCCGTGCGTGATAGTAATAACAACCTCAAGGTGATTCCCTGGAGATACTCTAACGATGGCAGAACCCTAACGCGGGGCGCGGCGGTTTCTGCGGGAACTGTTGGCCCTCAGATTGCAGTAGCACCTTTGAACCAAGGCGTTGCTGCAGCGGTGAAAGACGGCGATGGCAGGCTACGGGTGCTGACCTGGTCTGTTTCTCCTAATGGTGATATTGGCGCTCGCCGGGCCACTTATGTCGCGGGTGAGGTCTCTGAAATCAGCTTATTGGACACGCCTCAGTCAGAATCTAATCTAACAGCAGTTGTGCGTAACGCAGAAGGAGATCTACAGCTGCTTGGTTATGCCATAAACGACAATGGCTCAAACCTCAGAAGAGTGGGTTCTAGCGTAGCAGGAGGGGCCAGTCAAATTTCGGCCGATGGCTTTTCGCGCTCCTATCCTGGCAACGATTCACGCGATATGGTTTTGACTTCACTGCGTGATAGTTCTGGAAATTTGAGACTCATTTCCTGGGATACGAATCTCAACAATCCGTAGCACAGCGACTTAATCGTGTCTTGTAAGTGGACAGAAACCCTATTTGTGAGTGCTTCTTGGGCAACCACAAATAGGGTTTTGCCGCGATCGCTCAATAGTGCTACGCTTCGTTAGTAAACTTGTACTCCACTTGCCATGCAATTTGTTCTAGGGCTCCTCGGCGGGAGTGCGCTCGGGGGTGGCATCGCTTGGTTTTTGCTCAGCGCAAAAATGCAGACAATTCGTGAGAAAACGAAAAATGACCTGGTGGCCGAGCGAGCCAGCATGGTTGAACAAATGCGAGCCAAAGATCAGCGCCTGAGCGAGCTGCAGCAGACGCTCAAAGCAGAAATAGAAAAGCGCGATCGCACCCTCATCACCACCCAAACCCAGCTCACCCAAGCCACCGCCCAAGCCGCCCGCCTCGAAGCGCAGCTGAACGAAGTGCAGCAGCACTCAGCCGAAAAAATCGCCCTGCTCGCCACCGCACAGCAGCAGCTTAGCGACACCTTCAAAGCCCTTTCTTCAGAAGCACTACAGGCCAACAATCAGTCTTTTCTAAAGCTGGCCGAAGAAAACCTTAGCCGCTTTCAAACTACGGCCAAAGGAGAGCTTTCATTAAAAAAACAGGCCATTGAAGAAGTCGTCGCTCCCCTGACCTCTTCACTCACTAAAGTAGAAACCTATCTGCAAACCCTAGAGAACAACAGAGTCTCAGCCTACTCGCAGCTGACAGAACAAATTTCAGCACTCGCGAGCAGCCAAAGCCAGCTGCAGCAGGAAACCGCTAACCTGGCCAAAGCCCTGCGTTCGCCCACCGTCAGAGGCCGCTGGGGCGAAATTCAACTCAAGCGCGTGGTCGAGATTGCAGGCATGGCTGAGCACTGCGACTTTACCCAGCAGGTCACCCAGGTAGAGGGCCTCCGCCCAGATATGCTAGTGCAGCTGCCCGGCCAGCGGCAGATTATCGTCGATGCCAAAGCCCCACTCTCTTCATACCTAGCGTCTCTCGAAGCAACAGATGAGCGCGATCGCACCCTCAAACTCAAAGACCATGCCAAACAGGTACGTCGTCACCTCAGCCAGCTCAGCCAAAAAAGCTACTGGGAGCAGTTTCAACCCACCCCTGAGTTTGTCGTGCTCTTCTTACCCGGTGAAATCTTTTTTAGCGCCGCCCTAGAGCAAGATTCCAGCCTAATCGAAGCAGGCATAGAGCAGCGTGTGATTCTCGCAACGCCCACAACGCTCATTGCCCTGCTTAAGGCCGTCTCCTACGGCTGGCAGCAGGAAAAAGTCACCGAAAACGCTCAGGAAATTAGCCTGCTCGGCAAAGAACTCTACGAGCGCGTGCGCACCTTCGCCAGCCATTTGCAAAAAATGAGAAAAGGGCTCGATAGCACCGTGGACCATTTCAACAAAGCCGTGGGTTCCCTCGAAGGCCGCGTACTCGTCAGTGCTCGCAAACTCCAAACCCTCGGGGCAGCGAGTGGTGACGATATTCAGTCTATAAAAGGCGTGGAGCGATCGCTGCGATACTTACAAACCAACACGACAATAGAAGAAGCTGAGTCAGCAAAAGAACAAACCTAGCGAAATATTTATGCTTAAAAAGCAGCGGAGTCACACATATAGCCTTGGTCACTTAGCTTACAGCATAAGTTATTACTCAAACCGCCATATTCAGCGGGCTAAGTGACGCGCAAAGGTCGGATTGCATTCGACCTTTGCTGCAACATGTACCGGATGCATACTCTGAGAGCAAGCCAAGTCTACGGTACAAGCTAGTCATTTGACCTGCGGTTTTGACCTGCTGCTACGAAAAACTTTCAGCCAACCGTACCTCAGTCAAGTAGCAGACGCTATAGGACGCCAAAAAAAGGCAATCTAGTTGGATTGCCCGCAACACCGTATCAAGCATATGGAAAAGTAGGCTGGCTCCCGCGTCAGCTGATCAAGCCAGACCTTAGCGCCCTGACAGCCGCCTGCGTGCGATCGCTCGCACCTAGCTTATTCAAAATATTGCGCACATGGGTCTTCACCGTACCCACCGTCACAAACAGCTGCTCGGCAATTTGCGCATTGCTGCAACCTGAAACGATGCAGGCCAGAATCTCCAGCTCACGCTCAGTCAACGGATACGCCTCAATGATCTGCTCATACTCAGGGTCAACCGCACGGATTTCAACCGTCTTCGCATTGAAAGATTCACCCACCGCAGCAGCTGGCTTGACCTGATTGAGCACCAGGCCAGCAATCGACGGGTCGATCCAACAGTTACCCGCGCACGTCTCCTGAATCGCCGTAATCAAATCCGACGTCTCAATCTCCTTCGTACAGTAAGAATCCGCACCTGCTGCAAAAGCAGCCAAAACCGCTTTCTCACTATCGTGCATCGTCAGCATCAAAATCCGCGTTCCGCTCTCTGGATTTTCCTGCTTAAAACGCTGAATTAGTTCAATTCCATCAATATCTGGTAAACCAACATCCACCACCGCAACATCTGGCGACATTTCCTTGAGTAGGTTCAAGCCTTTCTCACCGTTGTCAGCCTCACCCAAGAACCTCAGACCTGCCTGGCGAAATGCTGCGCGCAGGCCCATGCGAGTTAAGTCATGATCCTCAACCAAAGCGACTGTGATTTCTTCGTCCATGTGCAATGCCTAAGCTGTCAGCTAGCTGTTTTTTAATAATACGCAGCCACACACCAAGTGTACTATCTACCAGTTGAATGAGCTTGCAGAAGATAGACTCCCCCCAAAGGCATAGACTCTAATTTAAGCGTAAAATTAAAGCTGCCGTATGCACGTATCCCCCATAGCGTCTACCAAATAGCATTTGCCAGCGCTCGGATGACTCATACTGCTACGCCGACCAAAACAGAGCACGACATGGAAAGCCAGGCTAAAACGGCAAACTCCCTTACTTACACGACCTCACCACAGGCAACGTCATCACAGGCATTGGACGAGGTTTCGGACAAGATTTCCGACATAGAAGCGCAGATGTACGCCGATGCCGTCCGCAACATGCAAGTGGGCATACATATTTGGCATCTCGAAGAAAGCAAAGATGACCGTGACGGTGGCAAGCTCAGACTCATCAGCACAAACGCAGCAGCCAGCCAATTCACCAGTGTCCCCGCCGAAGGATTAATAGGTCAAACAATTGGCGAGATTTTCCCAGCTGTCGCTGCAACCGATATTCCCAGCATATATAAAGAGGTAGCCCGCAGCGGAAAAGGACGTGACCTCGGCGAAGTTGTATACGGTGACGACCGAGTTCCTAAGGGCGTTTTTTTAGTAAGAGCTTTTCCCTTAAGGGGCAAATGCGTCGGCATTGCGTTTGAAAACATCACAGCGCGTAAACAGGCAGAAAACACCCACCTCGAAAATGAAGAGCAGCTGCGCATCATCTTCGAGCAGGCCAGCGTTGGCATGGGTCGGCTTTCACCGGCTGGCAACTGGATTCAAATTAACCAGTACCTCAGCAACCTGCTAGGCTATACCGCTGCAGAACTACTGGAAAAATCCTTCGCCGAACTCACCCATCCTGAAGACCTTGCCCTACACCAGGAACACTATGATCAGCTCCTCAAAGGCACAGCATCCCAGGTTACCTTCGAGCAGCGCTGTATTACCTGTTCAAATGACATCGTCTGGGTCAATACCACCCTTTCTGCCGTACATGGGCGCCCTGCCGGCAATGTACGGCAGAGCGCAAACACAGACAGCGGCGGCACACTGATGTACTTCATCGCCACTATCCAAAATATTACCGAACGCAAAGAAGCGGCCACTGCACTGAAAAACCAGAAAAATGACCTTGTCGCTGTCAACCTCATGCTCACCGACGCCATGGCGCAGCTGAAGCAGCGCAACGAAGAGTTAGATCAGTTTGCCTACGTGACTTCTCACGATCTCAAGGCACCCTTGAGGGCGATCGTTAATCTTGCTAACTGGATAGAAGAAGATATCGGCAATACGCTGCCTGAGGAAAACAGAGAACAGTTCGACCTGCTCAAAAGCCGCGCACTCAGGATGGAAGGACTCATCAACGGACTGCTCGAATACTCAAGAGTAGATCGCACCCACCAAAGCCATGAACGCATCGACATCGCTGACCTATTGAGCAACATCGTAGACTCCATCTCTCCCCCCGACACTTTCACAGTCGAGCTAGCGCCCAACTTACCCATCTTAGAGGCCAAGAAAACGCCCTTAGTCCAAGTATTCTCGAACTTGATCACCAACGCCATCAAACACCACAACCGCAGCGATGGCAATGTTCAAATATCCGTAGAAGATGTTGGCGATTTCTATAAGTTCACCGTATCCGACGATGGACCTGGAATCGATCCTGCCTATCACGACAAAATCTTTGTTATCTTTCAAACCCTAAAATCCAGAGATGAGCTGGAGAGCACAGGCATCGGCCTCTCCCTGGTCAAAAAGATTATTCATGCAGAGAATGGCACCATATCTTTAGACTCTAAGCCTGGTCAGGGGTCAAGCTTTCGATTTACCTGGCCAAAATCACCCCATTTAGAGCTTCCTTAGCCATCATCACCCAATCTTTGAACTGGGAAATAGGCTTCCAGTTTAAGTAAACATCTACCTTTAGGTAGTCACTAAACCTATATATTTTGAACCTAAGTGCAAGTCCAAGAAGGCTTACAGTCGTCAATGATAATATCAAGACATTAAGGCTGGTAAAAATTAAGCAAGTAATTCTATAAACGGAACTTTAATCGAAGGAAATCAATGCCAGAGATAGCCGTCACCAACATACTCTTAGTTGAAGATGACAAGGTAGATGTGATGAATGTACAGCGTTCCTTTAAAAAGGCTAACATCACAAATCCGCTGTATATCGCTAGCAATGGCATAGAAGCGCTAGAAATTTTAAGAGATAGCTCTGCCACTGTCAAAATGCCTAAGAACCGGCGTTTAGTACTGCTCGATCTCAACATGCCCAAGATGGGTGGCATTGAGTTTTTGAAGGAGCTCAGAGCCGACGAGAAGCTGCGGTTGACGCCTGTGATTGTGCTTACTACATCTGATCAAGAGCGCGATCGCATCGAAGCCTACAACCTCAATGTCGCAGGCTACATCATCAAACCTGTTACCTTTATAAACTTTGCCGAAGTCATGGCCACGCTCAACCGCTACTGGACCCTCTGCGAGATGCCTTAGTGAGATGCCGTGAGAGGCCTTAGTGAGATGCCTTAGCGAGAAACCCTAGTGAGATGCCATAGAAAAAACATCCCCAAGAAATGTCATCAAGAAATGCCCCAAAGAGATGTCATCAAGAAATGTCCTAAAGCGTCTATGTTTTCAAAGTCTCTGTCAACATGCTGAACACTTTAAACGAACAGCTAAAAATACTTATCGTTGACGATGACGCAGTCGACCGGATGGCGCTGCGACGCGCACTAAAAAATACAGACTTCACCATCAGCGTCTCAGAAGCAGAGAATGCCGACAGTGCACTCGACCAAATCGCCTCACAGCAATATAGCTGCATCTTTTTAGACTACAACTTACCCGGTAAAAACGGTCTCGACCTCACCAACGAAATTCGCAACAAGGGTATTCGCGTACCCATTTTAGTGCTCACTGGACAGGGAAATGAGCAAACTGCCGTTGAACTCATGAAAGCAGGTGCATCGGATTATTTGCCCAAGAGTAAGCTTTCAGCAGATGCGATCGCTCGACTTATCCGCAGCGCCATCAGCATGCACAGAGCCGAAGAAATCGTAGAAACCGCCAACAAAGATCTCCGAGAGAAAAATCGACTCTTAGAAAAAAAGAATAAAGAACTCGCCCAGCAACGTCGCTACATCTACCAGCAAAATCTACAGCTGCAAGAAGTCTCCCGCCTTAAGTCAGAATTTCTGGCCACGATGTCTCACGAGCTGAGAACCCCGCTCAATGCCATCATTGGATTTTCCCAGATTTTATTAGGGAAAGCGCAAGGATCTCTCAGCCCAACGCAAACTGACATGATGGGCCGGGTGCTTGCCAACGGGCGCAATCTTCTAGAGCTCATCAACGACATCTTGGCATTCTCCAAAATCGAAGCCGGTCGACTCGCCCTTGAACCCGATAGATTCGACATCGCAAAGCTAGTTACCACCACTACCAAAGAATTACAGTCGCTGGCAGCGCAAAAATCACTCCCCATCTACATTGATATCAATCTGAACGATCCCATCGTTATCAACGATGCGGTGCGCGTCAGGCAAATCTTAGTCAACTTGCTCTCAAACGCAATCAAGTTCACCAGCGAAGGCAGTGTCAAAATTCTGCTCCAAGAAATTCCCATTGAAGAACACGCTGATCACCTAAAAACAGAAGTTAAAAAAACAGAACTCGAAAAGCCAACAGACAAAATACAGCTTTCAGTAGTTGACACAGGCTGCGGCATCAGCGAGACCGAGCAGCTGTACATTTTCGATCCCTTCCACCAGGCCGATCAAAAGGTCACTCGCAAACATGCAGGCACCGGTCTTGGGTTAGCCATCACCTACTCACTCGTAAAAATGATGCATGGCAGTATTTCAGTCAGCAGCGAAATCGATCAAGGCACACAATTTACGATTGAACTCCCTCGAAAAATTGAAATTGACAAAGAAGAACCGCTCTCCCTCAGCAGCCTATCGGAAATCGAAAAAGGATCAAAAGCAGACATAGTTGAGACCGATAAACAACAATAGTGCTGTTCGAGAATCATTCACAAACAGAAACAAAAATTGCTACCGAAACGACGTTATCAGCAACGTTTCGATAGCAACTTTTGCTAACTATTCGCGTGCGGCACTCTGCAAAGAACAAACAGCTAAGATGACACAACTGTGATGACACAACTGTGTCTGCCACCTTAGTCCAGAGCAGCGCCCAGCATTTACTATGCGGCGCGCTTGGTCACAGCATAGTAAATAAACAGCGTCACAATAGCACCGAGCACTGCTAAGACAACGCCGCCGAACGTTAAGCCAGCTGCCGCCGTAAAAGCAATCGTACCCTTAGTTAATAGCGTGTGCAGAAAGCCGCCAACAAACGCACCTACGATGCCTAAGAGCATGGTGCCAAGTAAGCCGCCACCCTGACGACCAGGATAAATCGCTTTGGCGATCGCACCTGCGAGCAAGCCTAAAATAATCCAAGCCAAAATATTTAACATACTGCCAAGTCTCCAAAAACAGTTAACGTTGAAATCGGTAATACCCAGTGAACTCTACAGATACCAGCCTTAAAGACTTAGAAAACTGCATACTCGCTGGGCTCATTCATGTGCGCACACAGTATCAAATATCACGAATTTTCTTCCCCTGCCAAAAGATACAGAACAAAAATACACATGATGAAACAGACTGTGACCGTTTACGGTGGCAAATATTAGCTCTCACACATATGCATCCAGAAAAGTCCTAAAAAGGCGTCTATCTTTAGGCATAAAAAGAAAGCTATACTGCCAATGAGCAACATATCTTAAACACTTCTCAAGACTTACGGATTTATGCCTATACCATGGGTTAGAACAAGTGCCCTTAGCGCAAATGTTAAAATCGCCGCCTAGAAAAATCGCCGCCTAGAATAAGCGAGACAAACGTAAACAATAAGATAAAAAATAGACTTTCGATGACGTCCGTTGACCCTATCAGCACCGTAGACAAAAACGTAACTGTTCTCGCCGTCGACGACGTTCCTGATAATCTCTTCATTATAGAGTCCATTCTGGGAGTAGAGGAGAACTATAGAATCGACTGCGTTAGTGATGGTCAATCTGCCCTAGAGTACCTTTCCCAAAGGCAGCCCGATCTAATCTTGCTAGACATTATGATGCCTGACATGGATGGGTATGAGGTCACTAAACTTATTCGCCAAAACAAAAGCTTGCCCTATATTCCAATTTTGCTGGTGACTGCTCACGATCAGTCCAGTCTATCAGCGGGGTTAGATTCGGGTGCAGACGATTTCATCCGTAAACCTTTCGACATTGATGAACTTATGGCGCGGGTGCGATCGCTACTTCGCCTCAAGCACAGCCTCGATGAGCAAGCGGCCATGATCCGTCAGCGGGACGATTTTGTTGCCCGACTCACCCACGATCTGCGGACACCACTCGTCGCCGCCAACAGGATGCTCCACCTTTCGCGCCAAGGCGTCTTTGGCGACCCACCAGAAGAGATGAACGAGGCCATTGGCAGCGTTATCACTAACAACGAAAGCTTACTGCAGATGACAAATACCTTGCTCCAGATATATCGTCATGAAGCTGGACAAAAAAAGCTTGTTAGAACACCGCTTTCCATGTACATGCTCTCAGAAGGCATCGTACGAGAACTAAAGCCTTTAGCTGACGAGAAAAATGTGAGCATGGCAGTCGAGATAGTAGAAACAGAAACAGAAGAGACAGAAGATCCCACTGACAGTAACCGGTATAAGGTAGAAGGCGATCACATAGAACTGAAAAGACTACTAACAAACCTGCTCGGGAACGCCATAAAATTCACAGACTCAGGCAGTATTACCGTTACGCTCTCAACACAGGCTGCGACAGGCTCACCAAGTGGTAAAACATCGTCAGATATTGTTAATGTTGCAATTACCGATACTGGACCGGGAATAGAACCAGAAGCACAGGAAAAGATATTCGAGTGGTTCTATCAAGGAGATCACATGAGAGCAGGCAGTGGACTGGGGCTGCACCTTTCCAAACGCATTGCAGAATTGCACGGTGGAAATCTCACTTTAACCTCTGAAGTAGGCAAAGGCAGTACCTTTACCCTGTCTTTGCCGCGACTTCTGTAGCAGATAAGTAGTCAATCGTTCGCGATCACTAAGGGCGTGTTTGCAAACTATAACCACAACAGAATCGTGGAGATAGTTACCATCGCTAAATAGTTGATGGCCTGCGTATCGTAGCGAGTCGCCACTCGTCTAAATTGTTTAAGTCGATTAATGGCACGCTCTACTCGGTTACGCTCTCGGTAAATCGCTTTGTTGAAGGGGCCTCGGCGCTGTTGATTGGATTTCCAAGGAAATGTCGAGCGGATACCCAGCTGTTCGAGGAGAAATCGATGGTTTCAGTTCACTATTAAACAGCGATTTAGTCCTAGTACAGTTACTCTAGTAGGGGTAGCTGCATTGGACCTTCATCGTGATTGCCTAGTGCGTTTAATGGTTGATTTGGTTGGCTCAGGCGGTTACCTGTATTCGATTTTTATCTGGAGTTCTTGCCCGAAAACGGCATAGTAATTGCCTGAAAACTCGCTAGAGGACACACCTTCATCAGGACCAGAAAATCCACAGCCATCAGCTCCGGACGTCTGTGTGGGGAAGATATTCACCATTTGGGCGACATGGTTAATGCCGATCACAGTCCCTGAATTGAGCTGCTGACTGTGGGTCAGTAAGCGGCCTTGTTGCTGCGTTTCGCTGCTCTACAAAAAATGCTAGGGCATGTTTGCAAAGTACTTTAAAGTGCTGATTTCTAATGAGGATTATTGATTTTTGGAACGAGAAATCAATAATTAGGGCATGTTTGCAAACATGCCCTAATTATTTGTAAGC
>ERZ1740067.1290-NODE-1290-length-17521-cov-7.505954_pt1 | contig 17521 bp, 17 predicted proteins | sample MGYA00581736_ERZ1740067 | MGnify/ENA primary metagenome ERZ1740067 (study PRJEB43018, sample SAMN04849236) | marine metagenome | isolation source: floating plastic debris | place: Pacific Ocean | collected 2008-08-27 | study: EMG produced TPA metagenomics... | reverse complement strand
TCAACGACGAACACCAGATCGAAGCCACGGGCGAGACCCTGCGCGGCATGATGCCCTGGATCTCGGCCGGCAAGATGGTCGACAAGGCCAAGAACTGAGCCGTCCCACCACACACACTGGAAAGAGCGCCCCTTGCGGCGCTCTTTTTCTTTGCGCCGCCCGGACGCGCGTCCCATACCCTGGCGCAGCCAGCAGCATTCCCCCGCCCAAACCTTGAGCAACCGGCAGGAACCGCGCGGCGACATCCAGCCAAACGGCGCGTTTTTGCCACAAGAAATCAAGCATTTGACGGACGCCGCTGCGCTGCATCACCACCCAGACGCACATCCAAAACGCAAAGGAGCGCACCATGGTGGACGCCGCACTGCCCGAACCCGTCAAAGCCAGCCTGCCCCGCTCGGACTACCCCACGATTGTCCTGCATTGGGCGCTGCTTGCCACGCTCATCGCCAGTTTCGTCACCGGCATGCAGGTGGCGGCGGATGATCCCGCGGGAACGTGGGCGCAGGCCCTGCGCTGGATGCTGCCGCAGGGCAACGTGATCGTCTGGCACCTGATCTCGGCGCTTGCCTTTGTGGCCATCGTCGCAGCCTACACCGCCTTTCTGTGGCGCGCGGGCGTGCTCAAACGCATCAGCCTCGATGCGCGGTGGTGGGCCATGCTGACCCGCGCCGAAGACCCGCGCACGCGCTGGCGCGCCGCCAACACGCTGGTTTACTGGGCGGGCTTCGTCACCCTTGTCGTGGCCCTTGTCACCGGCCTGCTGATGGATCTCGTGCCAGGCCAGCGCAGCTATGCCGTCAGCGGGCTGATCCACCAATACGCCGCCTGGGCGCTGCCGCTTTACATCCTGCTCCACGTGTCGGTGCTTGTGCTGATGGCGGGCTGGGGGCACCTGCTCAAGCTCTTTCGCCCGCGCGTCGCCTATTCGACCGCAGCCCTTGCTGCACTGATCGCGGGCGGCACCGCTGCGACCGTCCTTTACGCCCTGCAACGCGCGCTGCCCGGCCAAAACCTCAGCATGATCCAGACCAACACACCGCCCACCCTCGACGGGATCGCCGACGAACCCCTGTGGGCGGCCGCCAACACCGTTCAGGTCCTCACCACACGGGGTGAAAACCTGCCCGGCGGCGCGGTCGAGGTCACGCTCAAGGCCGCCCATGACGGCACGCATTTCTTCGGTCTGCTGCAATGGCCCGACACCACGCGCAGCCAGAAACACCTGCCCCTGATCAAGACCGCCACCGGCTGGCAGGTCCAGCAAACCGAATACGGCATCCAGGATGAAGACCTGTATTACGAGGACAAATTCGGCGTCATGCTGTCCGAGCGCGGCCGCATCGCGGGCAACCATTCGATCCACATGGGCGCGCAGCCGCTTGCTGGCAAACCCGGCGCCTCGGGTGGGCGCGGCCTGCACTACACCACCGATGGGTCCATCGTGGATGTGTGGCACTGGAAATCCGTACGCACCGGCAATGACGTCATGGGCCAGATCGACGACAACTACTTTGGTGCGCCGATGGAGCCCAAGGACAGCGGCCGCTACACCGGCGGCTATGCCAAGGATCCCAAGGACAGCGGCGGCTACGAGATGAACTGGGACAGCTATGCCGACAGCGGCGTGACGCCCAAATACCTGCCTGCCGCTCCCGCGCTGCTGGCACCGTTCCAGACGCTTGATCTGTCGCCTGACGCCACTGACAGCGTCGCGCTCTACCTCAACAAACCCGAGGTCGTCCCCTACGACCCCGCCCTCGACGCCTACCCGGTGGGCACGATCATGCCTGCCGTGATCGTGGGCAACCCCATGACCGGCGACCGCGGCGATGTGCAGGCCGTCGCACAGTGGGACGACGGTGTCTGGACGATGGAGATCAAGCGCGCGCTCGACACAGGCTCCGACTATGACGTCGCCTTTGCCGCCGACCGGCCCACTTACCTTTGGGTCGCTGCGTTCAACCACGCCCAAACCCGGCACAGCCGCCACCTTTATCCGGTCGAGGTGACCCTCGACTGACACCGCGACAGTGCGCACAGGTCTGACGTCGCTTTGCCCAGCCTGAGGGTCTTGCACGTCTGGGCCTGTCCACCACCGCATGACCGCGCGTTCAGGCAGCCAGAACGCGGGTCACCGATACCTCTGCCTGCGCGCCGCGCCGTCACAAAAACGATTCACAGCGGGCCTATCCCACGCGGACCAATACTCACGGGGGATAACCATGAAATTTGCATTCGCGGGCGGGATTGCCCTGACCCTTCTTTCCACGACGGCCATGGCAGCGTGCCCGGCCGTGACCGTGGCCGACCCGATGGGCGTCGCTGCGGGCGCGTTTCCACAGCAATACGAGCTGGCCGCCTTTCAGGACGCCGCAGGGTGCGAGATGGCGTTCACCGCCAACCCCGAAATCGAGGCGCTGAACGCCGAAATCCAGGGCAATGGCGATCTGCCACCGCTGGCAGACCGGTTGCCCGCCGAGCCGCTGGTTGTGGTGCCCTATGATCAGGTCGGGACCTATGGCGGCACGTTCGATGCCCTGTCGAACGCGACCGAAGCGGGAACGTCCGACTTTCTGTCGCTCCGCCACGTGAACCTCGTCCGCTACAGCGACGATTTGCAGACCATCGTTCCGAATGTCGCGAAGTCCTGGCAGTGGAACGATGACTTTACCGAGCTGACGATGCAGCTGCGCGCGGGCCATAAATGGTCTGACGGTGCGCCCTTCACCTCAGAAGATGTGCGGTTCTGGCTGGAGAACCTGTCGCTCGACACCAACATCCGCGAAAAAGCGGCGGATTACGTGCTGGCGGGCGGTGAGCCGATCGCGATCGAGATCATCAGCGATACCGAGTTCAAATTCGTTCTCGCAGCGCCCAAGCCGGGCCTGCTGGTGCACTTTGCGACGTCCTATGCACAGCCCTTCCAACCTGCGCACTTCCTTGGCCAGTTCCATCCCGCGCTGAACGATGGTGCCGATGCACGCGCTGCCGAGTTCGGGTTCGAAAACGGGTACGAGGCGATCAACTTCTACTTCGGCGGGTCCGACTGGACCGACACGCCCTCGCCGATGCTGCGCGACCCGGCCAAGGCCGAAACGCTGCCCTATGCCACGCAGCCCACGCTCGAAAGCCACATCTACGTGGCCGACACGACCGAGGGCCGCAAGCTGGTCGCGAACCCATACTTCTTCCAGGTGGACACGACGGGCCAGCAGCTGCCCTACATCTCGCGCCAGGATGAGCTTTACAAGAACGACAGCGAGGTGCGCCTGCTCGCCATCGTGAACGGCGAGGTCGACTACAAGGCGCAATCGCTGCAACTGCCCAACGCGCCGCTGCTGCTGGAAAGCCAGGAATCGGGCGGCTTTACCGTGCAGCTGAAGCCCACGGTGGCCATGCCGACCTTTTCGTTCAACGTGACCTCGGATGACGAGGCCAAGCGCGAGATTTTCGCCAATCCCGCGTTCCGCAAGGCGATGTCGGCGGCCATCGACCGGGCCGAGCTGAACGAAGTGGCCTTCTTTGGTCTGGGTGAGCCGATGGCCTATACGGGCTTTTCGCCCGTGCCAGAGTTTGCCGCGGACTATGCCAAGATCGGAACGGCCTTCGACGCCGCAGCCGCCAACGCCGCACTGGACGGCCTTGGCATGGCCGATTTGGATGGCGACGGCTTCCGCGAGCTGCCCAATGGTGACGCGCTGGTGCTGAACGTCCAGTTCGCCACGCAAGGCATCGCCGGTGAGGTGGTCGAGATGGTGGCGCAGGACTGGTCCGATGTGGGTGTGCAAACCACGCTCAAGGAAGTGACGCCAGACGAATACCGCGCGGCCCAATCCGCCAATGAGTTGGACGTGATGGCCTGGTGGCGGTCCGAACCGCTGGCCATTCATCTGGGCACGTCCGAAAGCCTGGTGCCGCCCTTCGGCAGCTTCTTTGGTCACCGCAACGGGATGCGTTGGGCCGAATGGATCGACAGCAACGGGTCCGCGGGCATCGAACCACCCGCATGGGTCAAGCAGCTGATCGACGATGTCGCCGCGATGCAAGCCGCAGCCCCCGGCTCAGCCGAGCAGGCAGCCGCGGGCGAAGCCATCGCCAAGGCGTTCACCGACAACATGCTGTTCATCGGGACGGTCATCGCGCCCTCGCCGATTATCGCGCGCAACGGCCTTGTGAACGTGCCGGAGTTCCAGACCTCCAGCTACGAATACTACCGCACCTACCCCTACCGCGCGACGCAGTGGTTCCTGGCCGAAGATAACTGAGCCGCGACTGACACAACGACATCGGGCTGACCGTTTGCGTACGGTCAGCCCCACCACAACGATCCCCGGACACGCAATGAACCCGGGGGCACGGGGACACGAACCGACATGGCAAACTTCCTGCGTTTTGCAGCGACACGTGCCGTTTTTGCGATCATCACGCTGTTGATCGTGTCTTTCCTTGTGTTCTCGCTCATGGAGATGGTGCCGGGCGACTGCGCCGAACGGTACCTGGCCTACAAGAACACCCAAGGCCAGAACCTTACGCGCGACGACATCGACGCAGAGCGTATCCGACTGGGCCTTGATCAGCCGTTCCTGTGGCGCTGGGTCAACTGGGTCAGCGGCGCCTTTGTCGGCAGTTTCGGCGAAAGCTGCATTCTGCGCGTGTCGATCAGCCAGCTGCTTGGCTCGAAATTCCTGATCTCCGCCGGGATCTGCTTTGCGGCGCTGGTCGTGGCCTATCTGATCGCGGTGCCGGTGGGCATCTATGCCGCCGCCACCCGCAATCCGGTGGTGAACAACGCGCTGCGCTTTATCTCGTATCTTGGCCTCGCGCTGCCCAATTTCCTGCTGGCGCTGATCATCATGCTGATCGCGACCGTCTATTTTGGGGACTCGCTGTCGGGGCTGTTCTCCAAGGAGTTCCGCGACGCGCCCTGGTCATGGGACAAGTTCGTCGACTTTGCCTCGCGCGCCTGGCTGCCGATCTTCATCCTGGGCTGGTCGGCCACAGCCTTTGCGCTGCAGACCGTGCGCGCACTGATGCTGGACGAGCAATCGAAACTCTACGTGACCGCCGCCCGCGCCCGCGGCCTTTATGGGCGGCAATTGCTGTGGCGGTACCCCGCGCGGCACGCGCTGGGGCCCATCGTCAATTCGCTGGGATTTGACCTCAACCGTATCTTCAACGAACTGCCCATCGTGGCGGTGATCCTGACCCTGACCGAGGCCGGTGCGCTCCTGCTCGAGGCGCTGGCGCGGTCGAATGACCAGCAACTGGCGGGCGCGATCATCTTTTTGCTGACGGCGACCATCGTGGGGCTGAACTTTGTCACGGATGTCGCGCTCGCCGCCCTTGATCCGCGGATGCGCAACTCGGTCATCGGGGGCAAACGCGCATGACCGAGATTTCCCAAAGCGCGAAGGAGGCATATTTCACCGCCTCCCAAGGCCAGCTGATCTGGGCGCGGTTCCGCAAGCAGACAGGGGCGATGGTGGCGGCGATCATCCTCGGCATCCTGATCCTGATGGGCCTTTTTGCCGATTTCGTCGCGCCTTACGATCCGAACCTGGCAGGCGCCAACCAGGATTACACCAACGGGGCACCGCAAATCCCACGCTTTTGCGACGACGCAGGCTGTTCCGCCCGCCCGTTCATCTACGGGGTCAAGCGCGAGCGGTCGCTCGCCACGAATTTCCGCTGGGTCACCACCGTCGACACCGAGGACCGCCGCTATGTTCAGTTCCTTGTACGCGGCGACAGGTATCAGTGGTTCGGTGTCACGCTCGACCGGCATCTGTTCGGCGTGGACGAAGGCAAGATCCACCTGTTCGGCACCGACGATCTGGGCAAGGACATCTTCAGCCGCACCTTTCACGCGATCCGGACATCGCTGGCTGTTGGCACACTGGGCGTCGTGATCTCGTTCGTGATGGCGCTGACCATCGGCGGCATCGCGGGATTTTATGGCGGTTGGATCGACGGCGTGCTGCAGATGATCACCGATGCGATCCGAACGGTGCCCGCCATCCCGCTCTTTATGGCGCTGGCCGCGTTCATTCCCGACACCTGGACCGCGGAGATGCGGTTTTTCTTTATCTCCATCATCCTCGGCCTCGTCGGTTGGCCCACGCTCGCGCGACGCGTGCGCACCCACCTGCTGGTTGAGCGCAATCAGGATTACGTGCTGGCGGCCAAGCTGTCGGGCGCAGGCTCGGGCCATATCATCCGGCGCCATCTGCTGCCCAGCTTCACCAGCTATATCATCGTCGATCTGGTCATCTCCTTTCCCTACATGGTGCTGTCGGAAACCGCGCTCAGTTTCATCGGGCTGGGGCTGAAGGATCCGGTGACGTCGCTGGGGGTGCTGTTGCAAAACACCACGCAGGCGGACGTGCTGCTGAACTACCAATGGTACTTCATCCCAGTCCTATTCTTTGTCGCGCTGGTCATGGCCTTTGTCTTTGTCGGGGACGGGCTGCGCGATGCCGCCGACCCCTATGGGGAGCATGGCAAATGACCCTGCTCGACGTCGACAACCTGACCATCCGGTTCAAGACGGACGAAGGTTTGATCACGGCGGTCGAGGATGTGTCATTTCACATAGCACCCGGCGAGGTGTTGGGGCTGGTGGGTGAAAGCGGGTCGGGCAAATCCGTCACCGCCAAGGCGCTGATGCAACTCAACGGGCGCAACACCGTCTATGACCCGGCCTCGCGCATCACGTTGCACGGTGACCGTGACATCGATGTGCTGGGCCTGCGGCGCGAGCGGGACATGACGCCCATTCGGGGCGGTGAGATCTCGATGATCTTTCAGGAGCCGATGGCCAGCTTTGCCCCGGCGCTCACCGTTGGCGCGCAGATGGTGGAACAGCTGCGGATCCATACGGATCTGTCGAAAAAGGCGGCGCGAGACCTGTCGATCGAGATGCTCGATCGTGTGGGCATCACAGAACCGCAACGGCGCATCGACCAATACGTGTTCGAATATTCCGGCGGGATGCGTCAGCGCGCCATGATCGCCATGGCCCTGTCGACCCGGCCCCGCCTACTGATCGCGGACGAGCCGACAACCGCGCTCGACGTCACGATCCAGCGGCAGGTGCTGGACCTGATGCGCGACCTGACGGCCGAGTTCGGCATGTCGATCCTGTTCATCACCCACGATCTTGGCGTGATCGCGCAGATCGCCGACAGGGTCGCGGTGCTGTATCTCGGCCGGATCATGGAGATGGGGCCCGTGCGCGACGTGCTGCGCACCCCCGCCCATGCCTATACACGCGGGTTGCTGAACGCCCTGCCCGACCTCGACAATCTGGATGCGCCGCTGACCCCGATCCCGGGCGACATCCCCTCGCCGCTGGAACGCCCGTCAGGCTGCGTCTTTCACCCGCGCAACCCCGAACTGGCGCCCGGCTCGCGTTACGAACGCGACGTGCCACCGCTGACCGAAGTGCGCCCGGGCCATGTGGCCGCACTGTTTCCCGAGGATGCCGCATGACCCCCCTGGTCCGGATCGAGGATTTGACGGTCGCCTTTCCCCTGGGCCGCAGCCTGCTGGGCACGCCGCCGATGCTCAAGGCCGTCAAGAATGTGACGCTGGACATCCCCAAGGGCAGCTTTGTCGGGTTGGTCGGCGAAAGCGGGTCGGGCAAGACGACGCTGGGCCGCGCGATCCTCAGGGCCGCACCGATCAGCGCGGGACGGATCACCTATGACGACGGCACCAACCATTTCGATATCGGCCAAATGACGGCCAAGGCCGAACGCGCCTTTCGCGCCGAGGCACAGTTGATCTTTCAGGACCCCTACGCCGCCCTCAGCCCGCGCATGACCGTGCGCGACATCATCGCCGAACCGCTCGAGGTGCTGGGCCTCACCCACAGCCGCGCCGAAACAGACGCCCGCGTGCGCGACATCGCCGCCAAATGCCGGATCAACCTCGAACATCTGCGCCGCTACCCGCATGCCTTTTCCGGCGGCCAGCGACAGCGCATCTCGATCGCGCGCACATTGGCGGCCGGGCCGAAATTCGTGGTGGCCGATGAATGTGTCGCCGCCCTCGACGTGTCGATCCAGGCCGACATCCTGAACCTGCTCAAACAGCTGCAACGCGACCTCGACCTGACATTTCTGTTCATCAGCCATGACCTCAGCGTGGTGGCGCATGTCTGCGACTACCTCGCCGTGATGTATCTAGGCGAGATCGTCGAAGAGGGGCCGACGCGCGCGATCTTTGCCAACCCGCAACACGACTACACCCGCACCCTGCTGGCCGCGATCCCGTCGCTCGACCCCGATCAGCGCAGCCGTGTGGTGCGCAACTGAAAGGTCCGCCATGCCCGATTATGACCTCGACAACGCCTACGAGATCGATGGCCCCGACAGCGCCAAGGCGCTGTATGGCGCCTGGGCCGACACCTATGACAGCAGCTTTGGGGTCGGATGGGGCTACATCGCCCCGCGCGAGATCGCCCGCATCTACGCAGACCTCAGCGACGGGGACGCGCCGATCCTCGACATCGGCGCAGGTACCGGCCTTGTGGCCGAGCATCTGGGCGACCGCGTCGTGGACGGCATCGACATCACGCCCGAGATGCTGGACGTGGCCGCGGCGAAAGGGCTCTACCGCAATCGCATCGTCGGCAACCTGCTGGAACCGCTCACGATGGCGACAGACAGCTATGGCGGCGTGATCTCGTCCGGCACCTTCACCCACGGCCATGTCGGGCCTGAATGCCTGCCGGAACTTCTGCGCGTGACGCGCCCCGGCGCGCTCTTTGTCTGCGGTTGCATCCCGCCCGTCTTCGACGGCATGGGGTTCGGCTCAGCACTGGCCGTCCTGAACGCGCGCGGGCACATCGGCGATCTCAGTTTCCGCGACATCCCGATCTATGAGGGCAAGGACCACCCGCACGCCGCCGACCGCGGCCTTGTCATGGTCTTCCGCACATGCTGACGCCGGCCAAGCCCGAAGATGCCGCAGCACTCAATCGTCTGATCGAAGTCGCGTTTGTTCCCTATGTTCAGGTCCTCGGCAGGGAATGGCCCGGGCCGTACCCCTGGCTGCCCGATGCCATCGCGGCAGGCCGGGTGCTGTGGGTCGAAGACCGGGCAGGCTGCGTCGTGATCAACCGCGATGACGACAGCTTGGTGATCGAACAGATCGCCATCGACCCGGATCACCAGGGCCGTGGCACAGGCCGCCGCGCCATGGACGCGCTCGAGGCACTGGCGCGCAAGGTCGGTTTCAAAGAGATGACGCTCTACACCGCTCAGTTGCACACGGATCTTGTCGCGTTCTATTCCTCGCTGGGCTTTCGTGTCACCGACATCCGGCCACCTGCGTCGGGCAAGGACGATGTCCCGCGCATCCACATGACCAAACCTCTCGTCTGAAGGACCCTCCCATGCACGACCCAGCCTTTTCCGCCCCCGGACGCTTTTGGCGCGGCAACCTGCACACGCATTCCAACCGGTCCGACGGGGTGCTGGCGCCGCAGGAGGTCTGCCGCCGCTACAAGGCCGAAGGCTATGATTTCATCGCGCTGACCGACCACTTCATCGGCGTCTACGACTATCCCATCGTGGATACGGTGCCGTTTCGCGATGCGGGCTTTACCACCCTTCTCGGGGCCGAAGTGCACTCCGGCGCAATGGAGAATGGTGAGCTGTGGCACATCCTCGCCGTCGGCCTGCCACCCGATTTCGCGCCCTCGAATACGCCGGCCTTTGTGCCTGTCGACGACCAGGAAACCGGCCCGGAACTGGCGCAGCGCGCGCGCGATGCAGGCGCTTACGTGGCTGTTGCACATCCTGAATGGGGCGGTCTGAGCCTCGCGGATGCGCGATCGCTGGAGGCGGCTCATGCCGTAGAGGTCTACAACCACGGCTGTCAGGTCGGCGCCGACCGGGCCGACGGATTCTGGCACCTCGACCGACTGCTGGAAGAGGGGCGCCGCCTCACGCTCTGCGCCACGGACGATGCCCATTTCAGCGAGCCCGATCATTTCGGCGGCTGGACCATGGTCAAGGCCGAGCAGAACGCGCCGGAGGCGCTGCTCGCGGCGTTGAAGCAGGGCCACAGCTACGCCTCCACCGGTCCCGCCATCCACAACGTGATCTGGTCGGACAGCGAGGTGGCCGTCGAATGCTCCGCCGCCGCCTCGGTGATCGTGCAGGGCAAGGGCTGCGCCGCCGTGGCGCAGCACGGCGAAAGCATGACGCGCGTCACCGTCCCGCTGGCCCGCTTTGTGAACAGCCCGTGGCTTCGCCTTACCGTCGTGGACCGCGCGGGCAAACGGGCGTGGACAAACCCTGTCTGGAAGTAGCGGGGCGGCGGAGGACAACCGGGCGATCTGCGTGCCTCACCCCGCGCCAGGATCATCGCCGCTCGGCCTTTCTTAAGGAGGCGGGCACGTCCTTGTTCCGGCCGTGCACACGGCTGCGTCCAACGCAAACTGCGCGTCGAATGACTGGCGGGCCTGCGCGGGACGAAGGCGACCTTCGCGGCGCTTGCACAAAAGTACGCCGGATTTGCACGAGACGTTAGTGTCGGCATGGCGTTTCTGGCGGAAATAGAGGGCAATCTTTACGGGATCAATGAAACCAAGCCGTTGGAATTCAACGACTTTTGTCCGGCCTCAGGAGGACATTGGCGAGAGGCAATAAGCCATCGTTCATACCCAGCGCAGACCGGCAACGCCCGGCCGTGACGCCGCGCGCCTCAGCCGTCCGGGAACGCCTGTCCAAAGGCGCGCGTTCCGGGCGCGGTGACGTGGATCGCGCGCTGGCCGGGGATGCGGCGCAACCAGCCCATGTCTTCCATCCGCGTCAACAACGCGCGGCCCAAGCTGCCCGCCAGGTGGTTGCGGCGTTCCGACCAGTCAAGGCATGTGCGGCAAAGCTTTGTGCGCCCCGACTGCAACGAGCCAATATCGACGCCAAAGCCGGTGATGAACGCAGCCCCTGCCCCGGTCAGCGCCACATCCTCGCCGTCTTCGATCAGCAGATCACGTGCGATCATGCTGTGATACATCTGCACGCCCATGCGCCCCGCCAGATGGTTATAGCACACCCGCGCCACCTGCATCTGCGCATCGCGTGGCCCCGTGCGCACCCGTCTGGCGCCGCGCCGTGCGGCGAGCCCCATCAGCGCCTCGAGGACGGCGGCCACCTCCGCGTCGGCCAGCTGAAAGTACTTGTGACGGCCCTGTTTGCGCGGGGTCAGCAGCTGCGCATCGGCCAGTTTCGACAGGTGCCCGCTCGCCGTGGGCAGGGCCACGCCCGCCTCCTCGGCCAGCTCCGACGCGGTCAGTGCGCGGCCATCCATCAACGCGGTCAGGATGTTGGCCCGCGCCGGATCGCCGATCAGCGCCGCGATGTGAGAGATGTCGGGACCTTCCTTCATAGTTTGATCGTAACCAAAGCATTCACGTCACGCAACACGCTAAAATACGCCCAAAGCCAACGAGGAGACGCCTATGCTGACCTGCATCATCCAGTACCAGATTGATCCCACCAAACGCGCCGCCTTTGCCGAATACGGGCAACGCTGGGCCGAGGCCATCCCCCGCTGCGGCGCGGATCTGGTGGGGTATTTCGCCCCGCACGAAGGATCCGCAACGCTTGCCTATGGCATCTACCACATCGAAAGCCTAGCCGCCTACGAGGCGTACCGCGCCCGCCTGGCCGCCGACCCGGTGGGGCGCGAGAACTATGTGTTTGCGCAATCCGAGAAATTCATCCTCAAGGAAGACCGGACGTGGCTCACGTCCGTCAATGCAGTGGGAGGCACAAAATGATCGCCGTGATTTTCGAAGTTTGGCCGAAGGACGGCCATCGCGAGGGGTACCTGCGGCGTGCCGCGGCCCTCAAGGCGCATCTGTCGGACATTCCCGGCTTTGTCTCCGTCGAACGGTTCGAGAGCCTGGCGGAGCCGGGCAAGCTCCTTTCCCTGTCCTTCTGGGAGGACGAGGCAGCGCTGGAACAGTGGCGAAAACTGCCCGAACACCGCGACGCGCAAAGCGCGGGCCGCGACGTGCATTTCGATGGCTACCGGCTGCGCGTGGCGAGCGTGATTCGCGACTACGGCATGACTGACCGCGCGGAGGCGCCTGCCGACAGCCGCGCCCTACACGGTGGTTAGGGCGCATAACGGGTTTTTAACGCATCCTCGCCCCGCCCGCACAGGCGAAGCCATCGCAGCGGATAAGCCGCTGCCGTAACCCATTGATTTTCCGTGGCCGCACACCGCCCCGACGCGGGATGTCCCATGGACATCCCCACCCCGATCCGCCAAGGCTCCGCCCATGAACGCCACCCCACAGATCACGCCGCTGAGCTGGCTCATGGTGGCCACCCTCGGCCTGACCTGGGGCGGCACCTTTCTCGTGACCGAACTGGCGCTCGAGGGGCTGACGCCGTTCTGGCTGGCCGCGGGTCGGATCGGATTTGCCAGCGTCCTGATGATCGTCATCTGGATGGCGATGGGCTTCCGCCTTTTCTCCGCACCGCCCACACGCGGGGCCCTGACCGCCCTCACCACGATCGGCGCGCTCAGCTCTGCGGTGCCGTTCATGCTGCTGGCCTGGGGCCAGCAATTCGTCACCTCCGGCTTTGCCGGCGTCTCCATGGCCTCGGTCGCGCTGATCGTGCTGCCGTTGGCGCATTTCCTCGTCCCCGGCGAGCAGCTCACCTGGCGCAAGACGCTGGGGTTCCTCATCGGTTTTGCCGGGGTCTGCGTGCTGCTGGGCGGCCAAGCCTTCGAGGCGACAGGCACCCGCATGGAACCCTTTGGCCGCGCCGCCTGCATCGGGGCGGCATCGTGCTATGGTGTCTCGTCGATCCTGATGCGCCGCCTGCCCGCGATCGATCCCATCGGCCTGGCCACGGTCCTGCTGCTGATCGCAGCCGTGATCGTGCTGCCCGCCGCCTGGATCGTCGAGGGGCCACCGCCCCTGCCCGACACGCGCACGCTGATCATCATCGCCTTTCTCGGCCTCATCCCCACCGCCGCCGCCAATTTCCTGCGCGTGCTGGTGATCCGCAGCGCGGGGCCCGTGTTCATGTCGCTCACGAATTATCAGGTGCCCGTCTGGTCGGTGGTGTTGGGCGCGCTGATCCTCGCCGAGCCGCTGCCCGGCTCGCTCCTCTGGGCGATGGTGCTGATCCTTGCGGGCGTCGGCCTCAGCCAATACGGCGCGTTCCGCCGCCTCTTTGCCCCCTAGGCGGACACGGCGCTTTCCACCGCTTGCACCACGTGATCCACGCTCGCCTCGAGCACGGCGGCGTCCTCGCTTTCGGCCATCACACGGATCAACGGCTCGGTCCCCGATTTGCGGATCAGCAGCCGCCCGTTGCCGTTGAGCTGCCCTTCGGCTTCGGCGATGGCGGACTTGACCGTATCCATCTCGAGCGGGGCTTGACCCGCGGCAAACCGCACATTCTTCAAAAGCTGCGGCACCGGATCAAAGACATGCAACACCTCGCTTGCCCGTTTGCCCGTCCGCACGAGTTCCGCAAGGAACTGCAGCCCGGCCAGCAAACCGTCACCGGTGGTTGCGTGATCCGTCATCACGATATGGCCCGATTGCTCACCGCCGAGGTTGAAGCCACCTGACCGCATGCGTTCGACCACATAGCGGTCGCCCACGGCCGTCCGCTCGAGCCGGAGGCCACGCCCTTCGAGAAACCGTTCGAGCCCGAGGTTCGACATCACGGTCGCGACCAGCGCGTCGCCCCTGAGCAGGCCGTCCTCGGCCCAGCGGGCGGCCATCAGCCCCATGAATTGGTCGCCGTTGCCCACATTCCCTTGCTCGTCGAGCAGGATCACACGGTCCGCGTCGCCATCGAGGCAAATGCCCACATCCGCCCCATGCGCCACGACCGCCTCGGCTGCAGTTTGCGGATGAGTCGAACCGCAGCCATCGTTGATATTGTGCCCGTTCGGCGTCACGCCCACAGGGATCACGGTGGCGCCGAGCTCCCACAAGGCCTCGGGTGCGACGCGGTAGGCCGCGCCGTTGGCGCAATCCACGACCACCTTGAGCCCATCGAGGCGCATCGCGCGAGGAAAGGAGGATTTCAAGCGCTCCACATAGCGGAACCGGCCATCGTCGATCCGCTTGGCGCGCCCGATCTCGCCCGAGGGGACGGGATCCACGCCTGCATCGACCAGCCGCTCGATCTCGGCCTCCGCCGCATCGCTCAGCTTGAAGCCATCGGGGCCAAAAAACTTGATGCCGTTGTCCTGCGCCGGGTTGTGGCTGGCCGAAATCATGACACCCAGATCCGCGCGCATCGACCGGGTGAGCAGCCCCACCGCCGGCGTCGGCACCGGCCCCAACAGCAGCACATTCATACCGGTGCTGGTCAGCCCCGCCGTCAGTGCATTTTCGAACATGTAGCCGGACAGGCGCGTGTCCTTGCCGATCACCACCCGGTGCACACCATGCGCGTCCCGGCGGAAATACCGCCCCACCGCGGCCCCGATGCGCAGTGCCATCTCGACCGTCATCGGGGCGATGTTGGCCGTGCCGCGTACCCCGTCTGTCCCAAAGAGCTTTGTCATGTGTCAGGATTTGCCACAGACGCGCGCCATAGCGCAATGGCCTGCGCATGCTCGGCGACATCGTGCACGCGGATTGTCTGGACGCCTTGCGCAAGTGCCGCAAGTGCCACACCGATGGAGCCGGGCGCGCGATCCCGCGCCTCCGGCGCGCGGCCCAGCGTCCCGATAAAACGCTTGCGCGACGCGCCCAGCAGGATCGGGACACCGAGGCCGTGAAACAGGCTGATCCGGTTGAGGAGCGCCAGATTGTGGTCGAGCGTTTTGCCAAAGCCGATGCCGGGATCGGCGATGATGTTCCCCCTCGATATCCCCGCCGCGTGCAAGGCCGCAATTCGCTCATGCAGAAAGTCATAAACGTCCAGCAACACATTGTCGTAGGTTGGATTTTTCTGCATCACCTGCGGATCGCCCTGCGCATGCATCACGCAAACGGGCACGTTACGCGCCGCACAAAGCGGAGCCAGATCGGCATCGAATGTAAAGCCTGACACATCGTTGACGATCGTCGCGCCTGCGTCCAGCGCGGCCTCTGCCACCGCCGCCTTGCGCGTGTCGATAGATATGGGTGCGGTGACCCCGGCATCGCGCAGCGCGGCGATCACGGGGGCGGTGCGGCGGATTTCCTCGGTGGCGGCCACACTCTCTGCGCCGGGCCGCGTGGATTCGCCGCCGACATCGATGATGGTGGCACCGGACGCGACCATGGCAGTGGCATGTGCCACGGCGGCGGCAATGTCATCGTGCCGACCACCATCCGAAAAGCTGTCCGGCGTGACGTTGAGAATCCCCATGATATCAGGCGTGTCTGTCGCTGCGTTGAAGCGGCGGATCACCTCTGGATCAAGATCACCGACGGCCATCACCAACGGCGCCTGCGTACGCGACAGCACCTCGACATGGGTGAACCAGCACGCGCCAAAGCGCACCGCCCCGCTGGGCCTTGCAGGTCCCGTCTGCAGCAGCGGGCGGACGTGCCGCATCTACAGTTGCGCTTGGCTGACGGGGATATGGCGCAGGGCGACCGGCGCCTTGACCGGACCATCCGTGCCGATCACAAGCATCTCGCGCGCATCGAATGTGGCGGCGAACCACGAGGCGAGCGCCACGGCGTCCGCACCTTTGGCCGATGGGCCATCCACGGAATCCAGCACAACCTTGGACGGCGCCCAGACACAGATCTGATCATTGCGCATAGCCCAGTCAAGCTCGGTCCGGGTATCGACCACGGTGCAGCGCCCGTCGCGCGCCGCAAGCACCCAGGCGTTTTGTTCAATCGCCAACAGGTCAATGCGGCGGTGCGCCAGCGGGTGGCTGGCTTGCGGCGCGTCGGTGTCGGCGGGGCCAACGCAAAAGATCAGCGGGCGGCCCATATCCTCAAGCTGGTCAATCCAACCAGTCAGGTGCGGCGACGCAATGGCGGCGTTTGACAGGTACACAAGCTCGGGCTGGGGCGTATCCTCTGCAATCTCTTCGACGGCAGGGCCCACGGCGACACGGCTGCGCACAATCTCGACGCCCAACGCCCCGGGGCCGCGATCCAGCTTTTCGATCCGGACAAAGACGCGCATGGCCTGCGGCTCGAGCAGGATCCTGTCGGCCACCCGTTCGGCCAGCGTTTCCAAAAGGTTGAGCCGTTCTGCCGCCAGCTCGAAGGTGATCGCCTCAGTCACCTTGTCGTAGCTCAGGATGCGGTCCACATCATCCTCCAGCGCATCTGTCTGGGGCCGCACCTCGACCACGATGTTGAAACAGATGCGCTGCGTCACACCGCGCTCGGCCTGAAAGGCGCCGATCTCGACCTCGACGATATGGTCGCGCACCGAGATCCGGTCGCGCGGTGCGGCATCGGCAGTGGCCACCGACCGCTCGGACGGGTGGGAAAAGGCGAGGCGGATTTCAGAGGGCATTGCAGGCGTCCGGTTTGTCGTCACTGCGCCCTTCTAGCGCCACTGCCCAAGGGGCAACAGGGCCAAAGGCGGCCCCGCAGCCTCTGATTGCGGCATCGCGCTCAGTTGCTCAGTGCGGTGCGGAAGGTGTGGCGGTAAAACCGGTGCACACCGATCGAGGCGGTGTGGGTGTAGACCCGGCTCCAGCGCGGCCGCACGGCGGTGGTGTGATAGTGCGTGGCACCCTGGGTCAGCTCGGGCGCACGACCATCCAGCACGGCGCGCGCGATCTTGGCCACACGGTCCCAGGCCCGTGGCTCACCGATCCGCTCGGGGTAGCCGTCGCAGGTATAGGTGAACTGGCATTGGTACTTGCGGCCCGTGCCCTGATTGATCACACCACAGACATTGCCGGGAAAGCGCGCGCTTTTCACACGGTTCATGATGACCTCGGCCACGGCGAACTGCCCCTTGACCGTTTCGCCCCGCGCCTCGAAATACAGTGCCTCGCTCAGGCACCGCCAATGTGCGTTGCCGGACGCTTTGGGCTGCGCATCCACCCAAGAGCGCGACAATTGCACCGGGCTATCTGCTGACAGCGCAGGCGCGGTCAGCATCGCCTGCAACCGGTCCGACGACACGGCGCGCAGCCCCCGCTCTTCTGCGGCGCGCAGCGTATCGCCTGTTGGTGCGGACGTCTCGGCCAAACCAACCGTTGCAGTTGTGGCCAGACAAAGCACGGCCCAATAAAATTTCGAAACAAACCCACGCATCACAAAACCCCCAGTCAAGTGCAAACTCGGCGGATTTAGTGAAAAATTTCAGCGCCGTCCAGTTTTAGGCCAGCACGCGCGGTGCATAGCCGCCTTGCGCCCGACCGATACGTTTGGTGCGGCCCGAAGATGCGGTGGATGACCAGGTTTGCGCTACTCGATCTTGTGGGAAATCGCCAATTGTGCGGCAGCAAGCCGCGCCACCGGCACACGGAACGGAGAGCAGGACACATAGTCGAATCCGGCCTGCCGACAGAAGGCGATTGATTCGGGGTTGCCCCCGTGTTCACCGCAGAT
>ERZ1740067.1289-NODE-1289-length-17522-cov-8.034007_pt1 | contig 17522 bp, 16 predicted proteins | sample MGYA00581736_ERZ1740067 | MGnify/ENA primary metagenome ERZ1740067 (study PRJEB43018, sample SAMN04849236) | marine metagenome | isolation source: floating plastic debris | place: Pacific Ocean | collected 2008-08-27 | study: EMG produced TPA metagenomics... | reverse complement strand
ACACCCTCAAGGGTGAGTTCGACGGCATCGTCACTGCCCCCATCGCCAAATCCGCTTGGCTTGCCGCCGGCCACCACTACCCTGGCCAAACCGAACTCCTCGCCGAAATGTCCGAAGCCACACGCTTCGGTATGCTTTTCGTCGCCAAATCACCGAAGAATCAATGGAGCCTACGCACGCTACTCGCAACGACTCACATTCCCCTCAAAGAAGTGCCTCAGGCGCTCACACCAGACGTCATGACCCTAAAGCTGGAGCTGTTGATTGAATGCTTGCAGCGAGATTTTGGCTTGAAAGAAGCGAGAATTGCGATCGCAGGCCTCAACCCCCACAGCGGCGAACAGGGCCAGCTCGGACGAGAAGAACAAGACTGGCTTATCCCCTGGATGCAAGCCCAGCAGCAACGCTTCCCCCACATCCAGCTAGACGGCCCCATTCCACCAGACACGCTTTGGGTACAGCCCGGCCTCGCTTGGCACAGCGAGAATAAACCCACTCAGAATCAAGCCCATGATGGCTATCTCGCCCTTTATCACGACCAAGGGTTAATCCCCGTCAAGCTCCTCGCCTTCGACCTCGCTGTCAACACCACCATCGGTCTTCCCTTTATCCGAACCTCGCCAGACCATGGCACAGCCTTCAATATCGCAGGGCAGGGCATTGCCAGATCACAAAGCACAGAAGCTGCCCTGGAATTAGCGATAGAACTGACAACGCAAAGGCTATTGAAGAAGCAGGCTACTGGCTAAGCACAGCCGGGCTATTCCTACGGAACGCCAGAGGCGAGCGACTCCGCTCAGCCCTCGAGATCAAGCTCCACGGCACCTAAGCATAATCAATCTTGGCATCAGTATTTCTGGTGGCTTAGCGGAGTCGTTCACATAGTGTTCGCGCAGCGAATAGCCAAAAACCACTGCCACCCTCAAAACAAGCTCAGCTGATCCGGCGGCTGCGCCAGCTCAAGCCAAGGTAAAGGCGGCACATCTACCCTAGCCGCCTCTAGCTGACCTTGAAAATATTTTGCCACCATCGGAGATTCCACTTCCTTCGGACAGTGCACAAAAAAATAAACTTGCTTTCCAGCCTTTAGCCACTCATTGACCTGAGTGACCCAGCCTGCCAAATAGTCGGCATTTCGCATCAGCTGAGGATGGCTGATGTAGCGAACAATGGCAAACTCAGCGGTCACCTCAGGCTGCAAGGGTACCTTGGGCTTGCGTCGATTTGATTCAAGCTGTGGGTCTCTATTGCCTTGGCCTTTATTTTGGTTTTCCCAGTCATACATTATGCGCGAATCTAGCAAGGCACGGCCCACACTGAACCGGGTCAGCAACGCGTTGAGCCGGTTAGCCTGGGCCGGGCGAAACCAGTCCAGATGACGCACTTCCACTGCAATCGGCGCAACCTCATGGGGCCAAGCTTTCAAAAACGCTGCCAAATCATCAAAAGCAGCGGGACTATAGCTCGGCGGCAGCTGCACCATGATCGGGCCCAGTCTTTCTCCCAATCCCTGCATCAGCTTCAAAAAAGATAGCGCTGCTGGCAAGTGAGCCATTAGCGGACCTTCATGGGTCACCGCACGCGGCAGCTTGGGGCAAAAGCGAAACTCAGACGGCGTATGCCCTGCCCAGCGCTGAACCATTTCTGCTGACGGCACCGAATAAAATGTCGTGTTGCCTTCCACCGTCAGCATCCGCTCGCCGTACAATCGCAAAAAATTTGTTGGCTGGCTTTTTGCTGGGTAAAACGTCCCAACCCAATCCTTAAACGCCCATACGGCGCAACCCATTCTGAAATTGAGCATCTTTGAGCCACCCTCAGCTATCTTTTACACCCCTCGAAACCAACCCAAACCGTTCTTATTCCCTTTTCTCATCGTTTTTTTCTCATCGCATAGTAAGAATTCAAAGAATGGGTATCTATATATTAGAACTCGTAAAACTCGCCTAATCCATCACCACTCGTTCCTAGCTCGTCGTTCCTATCCCCTTACGTCTTCCCATGGTTTTTCCTCGCATTCTTCCTGACTGGCAGCTTCCAGAAAACCAGGCCACCGCAGAAAAGGTCTTCTTGAATCGCAAAAAATCTAGACGGCAGTTTCTAAAAACTGCGATGGGTGCAGGCATTGGGCTGGGAGGGAGCATTGCCCTCGGGAGCTGTCGACCAGCACTCAAGGATAGCGATCGCGCCGAATTCGAGGGCACCCTGGGCCTCAACCTCTCTAACATACGCACCAACCCTGCATTCAAATTCATCGAAAACGCCACTGTCACCGAACAGGAATACGCCAGTCGTTTTAACAACTTCTACGAATTTGGTGGCACCAAAAACATTTGGCGACAGGCCCAGGCACTGCCCTCCGAAGACTGGAAGCTGACCGTAGATGGTCTGGTAAATCAGCCTAAAACCTACGATGCAGATGACCTGGTCAAGGTCTTTCCCCTCGAAGAGCGTATTTACCGCTTCCGTTGTGTAGAAGCTTGGGCCATGGTCGTCCCCTGGCTGGGCTTTCCGATGAGCCAACTTATTGAAGCAGTAGATCCAAAACCAGAGGCAAAATTCGTTCGCTTTGAGTCCTTCTACGATTCCAACATCACCACAGGTCCGGGGGGATTGACCCGCTCCGCCAGCCTGCCTTGGCCCTATCAAGAAGGTCTCACCATCGAGGAAATGGCTAATGAACTTGCATTCTTTGCCGTTGGTATCTACGGGCAAACACTACCCAAACAGCACGGCGCGCCAGTTCGCATGGTCCTACCCTGGAAGTACGGCTTCAAAGGAGCCAAATCCATCGTCAAAATAGAATTTGTCGCTGAGCAGCCTGCAACCTATTGGAACACTATTTCCCCCAACGAATATGACTTTGAGGCCAATGTCAATCCGCAGGTCCCTCATCCGCGCTGGTCACAAGCGAGTGAAAGATTGATGGGCGAAGGCAACGACTGGGACTGGAAAAAACAGCCAACGCTTCTATACAACGGTTACGGTGAGTATGTAGCGAAACTCTACAGCTGACGTCAGCGCCAATTCACTATGCATGAACATATCGCCACACCGCACTATCCAGCCGTAGTCTGGGCATTCAGCTACCGCAACATGCAAATAGAAATCACCAGCACTTGGCATCACGATGAGCAGGTTTATTCTGCCTGGGTGAGCTATGCCACAGGAAGCGCAGTAGCTGTACCCAAGGCAAAGAGTCGGGAAGCTGCGATCGCACAGGCAAAAAAATGGGTCCACACCCACTTCAACTGGGAGCCATAAAAACTAGATAACAAAAACTAGGCAATCAAGACCAGGTCATAGAAATAGTGGGCCAGCAGAACTACGGAATCCGGACGCAGAAAAGATTCACTCTTTTTGATGCGTTCCCGTAATTCCATGCAATTACTCAGATACAGAGATGACACGCCGGGAACAATGAGAGCACGCAATAAGCCGTGAAATCTCTCTCCTGTGGGGCTATCCAGCCATCAGCCTCCAATATCTCACTGAAGCGCATGACATCTCCATCCTCTGATTCTGATCAAGTCTCTCTCTTACAGCAAATAGCGACATTCTTTGCGGGGCCCAGCACGAGAAAACCCGTCAAAAGCAAACCTAACTTGGCACCACCAAGCGGACTTGAGGCAAGCGGCGTTGAGGTCAGTGCACCTCTGCTTCCACCTGAGCCCTTTCTCGACGACATTACAGACGCAGAAGTACCTGCTGAGCTCGAACTCATTGACCTGATTCCAGCTGGATTATCAGTATTCAACCTGCCTCACTATCAGGAAACGCTCGAAGAGCAAATTGGGCCTTCCTGCTTAATCAACGCCTGTCGCCTTGAAGATCGACCTCTTACAGAAACAGAAATGGAAGCCGCAGAACTCGCAGAACTCATTCCCACCGAACTCAGCAAGCTGGATATCGCACGCGCAAAAGCTGCGATCGCCCTCAAAGAAAACCGCAGCAGCCCTCTGGCACTGCCCGATCTAGCCACGCTAGAAAGAAGCACAACCACAGCCAAAACAGCTACCGTAACATCGGCAACCCTTCAACCCGCAGCTTAAAAGCAACGGCAAAGTCACCTTAACTATTGACTTAAAACTGCTGTAAGAACCGTAGATCGCTGCTGTAGAGCCGACGAATATCGTCAATCTTGCTCTGCACCATTGCCAAGCGCTCTACGCCTAAGCCTGCGGCAAATCCTGAATACTCTTCCGGGTCACACCCCACTGCCTTCAGTACATTGGGATCAATCATGCCGCAGCCCATCACCTCTAGCCATTGGCCTTGCCAGCGCACATCCACCTCCGCAGAAGGCTCAGTAAACGGAAAGTAGCTGGGTCGAAATCGCACTTCAATATCGCCAAACAGCGCTTCCAAAAACAGCTGCACAGTGCCGCGCAAATCAGTGAACGTAATGTTCTTATCCACCGCAAAAAATTCTATCTGGTGGAACACGGCCGCATGGGTCGCATCGACCGTATCGCGACGGTAGCAACGACCGGAAGCCAGCACCCGCATCGGCGGCTGGTGATTTTCCATATAGCGAATTTGGGTGTTTGAGGTGTGAGTCCGCATCAGCTGACCGCCCGGCAAATACAGAGTGTCTTGCATGTCGCGAGCAGGATGATCGGGCAAAAAGTTCAGGGCTTCAAAGTTGTAATAGTCGCTTTCGATTTCCTGACTCTGCGCGACGGTGTAGCCAAGGCCCACAAAGATATCGGTAATTTGATCGATGATGCTGTTGATAGGGTGAATTCGCCCTTGGGGCTTGTACACACCTGGCATGGTCACATCTAGCGTCTCTGCTGCAAGCTGTGCCTTAATTTGAGCCGCTTGCAAGTCTTCTTTTCGCTGGTCTATCTGCGATTGCAGCGCAGTTTTGGTTTCGTTAGCCAGCTTGCCAATTTTGGGTCTTTCTTCGGCAGAAAGCTTGCCCATGCCGCCTAGCACCTTCGAGAGGTCGCCCTTTTTCCCTAAGTATTTAACACGGACTTTATCGAGCTCATCCAAGCTAGCAGCGGCGCTAATATCGTCGGTGGCCCGCTGCTGAACGGCGCTTAATTGAGACTCAATTTCGGATGATGACATGACGCTGATGGCTAGTGGGCTAAATAATTGTGGGACAAGTGCAAAAGATAAGATGCGACAGGCTTCATCGCAAAGGAAGCTCGCAAATTAGTCTATGGTAACCTGCCAGTGAGATCTAGGCGCTACAAAACATTCCATGAACATACTCGTAAGCAACGATGACGGTATTTTTGCCTTAGGCATTCGTGCGTTGGCCAATGCGCTCGCCACCGCTGGCCATACCGTCACTGTGGTCTGCCCGGATCGCGAACGATCTGCCACAGGCCATGGCCTCACCCTACACAGGCCGCTGCGAGTCAATCAAATTGAAGATGTTTTTAATTCAGACATCGTGGCTTGGGCCTGTTCTGGCACCCCTTCAGACTGTGTGAAGCTAGCGCTAGATGCCATTTTGCCAAGCCCACCGGATTTTGTCGTTTCCGGGATCAACCACGGCGCAAATCTAGGCACTGATGTGCTGTATTCAGGGACGGTATCGGCGGCGATGGAAGGGGTATTAGAAGGAATTCCTGCGATCGCAATGAGCCTCACCAGCTTCGCCTACAAAGAATTTGGACCCGCCGCTGACTTTGCCGTTCGCTTAATCACGCAGCTCGAAAAGCACCCCCTAGCACTCCCTGTGTTACTCAACGTCAACGTCCCGCCCGTACCCGCAGCAGACATCAAAGCACCCGTCGTTGCCCGTCAGGGAGTCAGACGCTATTTTGACCAGTTCGAAAAGCGGGTTGATCCTAGAGGGAAAACCTACTACTGGCTCGCTGGAGAGGTCATGGAAGAAGGCGATGCGGATTTACTATCGCCACCTAACGCCCAACCAAATCAGCTCGAGCAAAACATAACAGCAGTCGGCCAACAGTTTATGAGCGATGTTCAGGCCATTAAACAAAATCACATCACAATCACGCCGCTACAGTACGATCTTACGGCCTACACCACCCTCAACTTCATCCAAACGTGGTTAAAGAAACTGGAATCAGAAAAATAAACGTCAACAGCTATCGCCCAACGTCTACAATCACCCCACAATAGTGATTTAAACAACATATTCCACAAAAATTCACTGGGACTAGACAAAGAAAAAATTTGGCACGTTAGCGACAAATACTGAAAACAGTAGGAGCATCGAGGCAATTGAATCAAAAATTACTGATCTAAAACCTTTTCTTACGTAGAAATAAGCAGTTACCTAAGGTTAGGATACAAAATAAACCAACAAACAAATGTGATAGCTCTACAGCGCAAACTATTAACCTAGCTTGGGCACTATGCAAGAGGTTATTCTATTTTCTTTCAGATCACGACATATTGGTATTGAGATCAACGACACTCAATTTTGAAAACTGTAAGTATAAATAGTCATACCTTCTAAAACCACTTCACGTAGGGCTCATGTCAGATCAGCACGGTCAGTTTTCGATATGCTTTTGGGGTGTCCGGGGAAGTGTTGCTTGCCCTGGTCAGTCAACAGTTCGATACGGCGGTAATACAGCCTGCATTGAGATGAATGTAGGCGGCCAGCAGCTGATTTTTGACGGCGGTACCGGCCTGCGCAATTTGGGGCAAAAGATATTAACCCAAATGCCAGTGAGTGCCAATATGTTTTTCACCCATTCCCATTGGGACCATATTCAGGGGTTTCCCTTCTTTGTCCCTGCATTTGTCCCTGGGAATAAGTTCAAGATTCATGGCGCGATCGCACCCAACGGCTCCACGATTGAGCAGCGCCTAAACGACCAAATGCTGCACCCTAACTTTCCTGTCCCCCTACAAATCATGGGCGCAACATTAGAGTTCTGCGATATCGAAGTCGGTGAAGTCGTCAAAATTGGCGATGTTGAAATCACGAATGCCATGCTCAACCACCCTGGCGAGGCCGTTGGCTACCGCGTCAGCTACCGAGGGCACCACGCTGCCTACATTAGTGATACCGAGCATTTTCCTGGCAGACTAGACGACAATGTCCTGTCCCTGGCGCAGGACGCTGACGTCATGATTTACGACTGCACTTACACCGACGACGAGTACTACGACGAAAAAAATAGCAAAATCGGCTGGGGGCACTCCACTTGGCAAGAAGCCGTCAAGTTAGCCAAAGCTGCCAACGTTAAAAAGCTCATTATTTTCCATCACGATCCTGGCCACACAGACGACTTTATGGATGACATCGCGCGTCAAACTGCCATAGCGCTACCTGGCACCATCGTTGCCAAAGAGGGCATGGTACTGGAGCTCATCTCTGAAGAAGAAGACGCCCACTACAAAAGTGCTGAGCAGGAATCGCCGATTGCGGCAGCTGTATAGACACGGCACATGAATTAAACTTGCTCGTGAGTCTATTTCTCGCGAGTTCATGAATAGAACCAAACATCCACTGCATTGCACCTTTCATATCGCGTCTTCCGCGTCGCTTTATGTAAAGATGTAAAGCGTGTGGATTACTTCTTCTCTTGAGGCGGCAAAAGCCCCCACAAACGTAGCGCTGGGAAACTTTGACGGCGTGCATTTGGGCCATCAGCAAGTGATGGCTCAAATTTTGAGCGAGACCACGTTAGATAAGGTCACCCAAGAGAACAGCACCCTAACTCTCTGTACCGATTCACTGGCGGCTTTCCACGATGGCGTTTTGGCCTCTGGCTACACTCAGCTGCCTGCGATCACAAGCGAAGTCAGTACCGGCCTATCCGGCTCGGATTTGGTGAGTGCCCCCAAAAAGGAAGGCGCTAGCGCCTATTCAACCGTCGTCACCTTTTCACCCCATCCCCACGAGTACTTTTCTGGCAACGCCCGTCCTTTACTCACACCCGTAGCCGAAAAAGCCTGGCAGCTCACGAAGCTAGGGGTTGACCAGCTGATTATGCTGCCATTCAACCAGGCATTGGCTGAGCTGAGCCCTCAAGACTTCGTTGAACGCATTCTTATTCAAGGGCTACAAGCGCAGCGCATCAGCGTAGGCAGCGATTTTCACTTTGGTAAAGGGCGCAGCGGCAATGCGGAAAAGCTGGTAGAAATTGCGGCTGCACATGGTGTCCCGGTTGTGCAGGTGCCCCTAAAACATGCGCAGGGAGATCGCATCAGCAGCTCCCGTATTCGCGCCGCACTTCAATCGGGAGAACCTACTGTCGCCGCACAACTGCTAGGGCGTCCTTACACGCTGACCGGTCGTGTCGTAAAGGGACAACAGCTCGGCAGAACTATCGGGTTCCCCACGGCAAATTTACAGCTACCCAGCAAGAAATTCCTCCCTTGCACAGGCGTCTACAGTGTGCGCATCTACGGTGTAGATGGAAATACATCCCCCCTGAAGGGCGTGATGAATATTGGCTATCGTCCAACAGTGAATGGACAGGCTATCAGCATAGAAATACATATTTTGAACTGGGGCGGCGATCTGTATGGCAAGATGCTGACCGTTAGCCTAGAAGGATTTGTGCGTCCAGAACAAAAATTTGAATCCTTAGAGGCACTCAAATCTCAGATTGCAAAAGATCGCGATATTGCTGCTGCCTCTCTGTAGGATTTACTTGAACAGGAGAGTCTGCTTGAGCAGGATTTTCTTGAACGGATTGTCGTGCCAAGAAAAATTCGATGCGACTGAATGTCACGGTTATGGATGAAGAAATAGCTATAAACAGCTGATGTACGGCTGTAAACCTATGTAGCTGGCCATACACTTTTCACCCACTCTTAACCTGGTTTCACTACCTTTTACGGGAAGTAAGCCACCAGGAAATAGTTAGCTGCTATGAGTTTGAAGCGCCGTCCTTTTTTGATGTTTTTAGGAGCAGCGGCAGGGGTTAGTGCTGTGAGCACGGTGGGATGTCAGCCCTTTGGCTTTAAGCGAGCGTCGAGCAGAAAAGCAATTTCTGCGAAGCCACAGTTTAAGCCAATCAAAAGCCCAATGCCATATAACGCAATTAATGTCAGCACAGCCCAGCAGCCTATAGACTTTGCTCAGTATGTGCTGCAAGACGACATTGTGCTGCCAGAAGGCTTTACTTACGACGTAATTGCGGCCTGGGGAGACCCGGTTGGCGACTCACGTTTCGGCTATAACAACGACTATCTTTCATTTGTACCCACAGGGCCAGATGAAGGATTTTTGACTGTGAACTTTGAGTACATTAGTAGCGGCACCTGGAAGCAAACGTATCAGATGGTGACTGGCAAGACGCTGCCTTTTGATGAAGTGGCTCAGGCGCTTGAAAAGCGAGAGAATCAATCGGTTGATGCGTTTTCACTGGCCGATAGTGATGCCCTTAAACAGCAGATTCAACAGATTTCAAAAGAAGCGCTGATCGATCAGGGACTGGGCGTAATTTCTATCCGTCGCGAGGCGAGTGGCCAGTGGGTGCGCGCCCCTCAAGCAACGGATCGCCGGATTTCGGGGGTGTCTGGTTTAGAAGATGGCAATTATTTGAAGGCGACGGGGCCGGGGGTGGCGGTCTTTGCGAAGACGGCGGTGCAGGGCTATTCGGATGGGCTAGGCACTCAAATTATTGGGACATTTGGCAACTGCGCGGGAGGCACAACGCCTTGGGGCACCACACTCAGTGCCGAGGAAAATATTCAGTTTCAGGTGCCAGAGGCGGTGTACAGCGATGGCTCTTCGTTTGAACCTGCAGACCAGCCCTTTAGCGCAGGTAGGTTAAATGGTCAGGGTAATGTATTCGGCTTGGCGGGCAATAAGTATGGCTGGATTGTGGAGATAGATCCGAGCAATCCCAATGACTATGGCACGAAGCACACTTGGATGGGTCGCTATCGGCATGAGGCGGTGGGGGTTCGCGCTGAGGCAAAAAAAAGACTGGCATTTTATTCGGGGTGCGATCGCAGAGGCGGCCATGTATATAAATTTGTCAGCACAGGCATCGTCACCGACCCGACAGACAAAATCAATTCCCAGCTGCTAACCAACGGCATGTTCCATGTAGCCAAGTTCAACGCAGATGGCACGGGAAGATGGATTCCGTTAGCGCTGACGACGCCTATAGATCCGGTCTTGCCGAGTGAGGTAATGGGCAATATGGTGACGTTGCCGAAGCGGCCAGAAGGTGGCTTTGAGAAAGTGGAGGCGGATGCGAGCGCTCAAAAATTCTCAGAACAATTCGCCACCCTCGGCGATCTCTACACCGGCACCAACACCCAAAAGCAAGGAGCTATTCTCATCGACGCTCACTACGCGGCGACTGCTGTCGGCGGCACCCTCACCGCACGCCCCGAAGATACAGAAATTGCTGCAGATGGCACGCTCTTTATTGCCTTTACCTCGGGCACCCCTGGTGGAACCGGCGGCCCAGACAAAGCGATTTTTGTGGGCCCCAACGGCGAAGAAGACTACGAAGCAGGCTGGGTGATGAAACTAGCTGAAGATGGTAATGACCCGGCTGCGATGACCTTTAGCTGGGACATGTTTGCTATTGGCGGTGAACCGACCGATGGCGGCTTGGGTTTTGCTAATCCTGACAATTTAGAGTTCGACGCGCAGGGAAATCTTTGGCTGGTGACCGATATGTCGACTGGCGTGCACAACAAGCCAGTCCTGAAAAACGCTGACGACCCTAATGCATCGCCTAGTGGCAAAGACTTGCTGGGACGGTATGGCAACAACTCGCTTTGGCAAATTCAGCGCAACGGCAAAGACGCAGGTGAAGCCAAGATGTTTGCCTATGGCCCGATGGAGTGTGAGCTAACCGGCCCATTTTTTACAGACGATGACACCACGCTGTTTATCGCGGCGCAGCATCCAGGCGAAGCGAATGGCATTCGTGAGGAAATGGCGAGTGAGACGAGAGGGTTTGAGCTGAAAGCGACTGATGGCACACCCTTTACACAAACAAGAGAGGTGCCTATCGGCTCAAACTGGCCTAAAAAAACACCGGGTGCGCCACCTAAACCTGCGGTAGTGGCTATTCGCAGAGCAGCCAGAGGCGCAGATCTGGCATAGTTTTCTGTGATGTGGGCATCTGTAGCACCACCAAATTCGGTGTGTTGATAGACTGGCGACCGATATGATGATGAGCGATCGCATACAGAACCGCTCATCATCATATCCATATGTCCCTTTCTCAAACGCTTTGGCAAGCCAATCAAGATTTGGCCGCAGCTTCCCTCAATAATCCCTTCGTTCAAGGCATTGGCGATGGCTCATTGCCCAAAGAAAATTTTGCTTATTACGTGGGTCAAGATGCGTTCTTTTTAGAAGCGTTTGCCCGTGCCTATAGTATTGCTGCGGCGAAGGCACCAGACTGGGAGAGCTTTCAGACTTTTCATGCGCTGGCAGAGGGCGTGTTGCAAGAGTTAAACCTACACCAGGGCTATGCCAAAGACTGGAACGTGGATATCAAAACCGTTGAACCTGGAACTGCAACTCGGCAGTATACAGACTTTTTGCTATCTACAGCGTGGAGTCAGCCAGTGGGCGTGACGGCTGTGGCAATGTCGCCTTGTATGCGGCTATATGCATATTTGGGTCAGCAGCTAGCAAAAGGTGACAACTCAGCCCATCAATATCAGGATTGGATTACCACTTACAGCAGCGATGAGTTTGAGCCTTTGGCCAAGCAGCTAGAAACAATTGTCGATCAGCATTCTGTTGACACGGCGTTAACAAGGTCTACTTATCGCTATGCCATGACCTGCGAGCGAGACTTTTTTCAAGCTGCGTGGGTGCTTTGAATCAACATTTGTTCGGTCGTGATTCAGGACGACTACAGAGAATTTGAGGCGTGACTGCCTGCAATCTTTGCTATGACTCCGGACACGAAAATTTCAGGGTTCGCCTACAGTCTAGTGAAGACTGTAAAAGCAGTATATGTTGGAGCAAGCAATAAAACCTCAACCTATGTGTGCTCAGCACATCCATACTCATGGCTTGGTTCGTCAAAATTGAACGTGGCATCGTCGATAAACCGCGTTTCGATCAGTTCGTCAGTGCCCACATTGGCTATGTCAACGGTCTAATAGAAAAAGGTCATCAGGCCCGCAGCGGCTACTGGGCAGAGCGCGGTGGTGGCATGCTAATTTTTCAGGCTGACTCTATGGAAGAAGCAAAATCATTGGTTGAGGCCGACCCGCTCATCGAAAACAACTGCGTGGAATACGAGCTACACGAATGGTGCATCGTGGCAGAACCAAAGTAGATGCAACGATGCAAGGAAAGTCTTTCCTTGTCGCTCCGCCTGAAGTAGATCTCCTCTTGGGAAAACGCACTCGCAGAGCTAGGCCAGTAGCATAATGTGTTTCCCGAAGGGGTAGATGGGTTTCGACAACTAGCGCTGCTCATCGAAGACCCATCCCGACCTCCGCCACGCTCCGGCCACCCTTCCAGAAGGGATTTTCTTCAGGCAAGTTTATAAAGTGCTGGACTAGTATGTACTACAACCTTTTACACAACCGTAGCAACCTCAACATTGCGAGGATTCCAGCGCGATCGCACTTCTTCAATATGCATCGTCTCCTCATCCTTCTTCAAATGCCGCGGACTACTCTCAAAAGATAGCGAAGAGGGCAACGCATCATCACCATATGCCTCACGAACAAATCCATCCACCTCAACATAAGAAGGAGAAAACGCATCATCTAAAGATTCAGAAGACACCTGAAGGTGACGGCGCAAAGCAACAGAAAACAACCCCGTTCCATCATCAAAGAATCGTTCCGTCGTTGCCCCATATGTTTCGTAAGGATGAAACGACAAATCCTCAGGCGCTTTGCTCGCCACCCAAGACGAATAACACCAATACTCACCAAACGTCTTAAACTGATTCGCCGACCGAATCATCAATCGTAGCCAGTGATCGTCAGACTCAAAATACTCATTAATTCGCTCTGCAAAAGAGCGCAAATGCACCTGCTTAAACCACATGTGATGCGGAATAAACGTGCCCACCGGATCTGTTGCAGCAGACACACCTAGCACCTTATTAATCCACGTCTCCCAATTAGCAACAATGCGAGGATTTCCCCATTCATTGTGTTGCAACAGCGCGAAAGTATGCGCTAACCTGCCTTCCTCTTCAGTCAAAATTGGCCAAGTTACCACTGGCAACAAATCACTATCCCAAACGAGATACCATTCACTTAAGCCAGGAATTCCCTCATACGCGCCTAGCTTCACCAGCTGCTGATAAAACCAACCGGGCGTGTAAAGAGACTTTTCTAGATCAAGCTCGGCGCAAATAGAATCTTTTGTAAGACCAATAGGCTTAAAAAAGTCTTCTTCTGGATGAACCTGCAAAGGTGCCGTTGACCAATCTTTGGCAATTCCCTCCAGCACAACAGCTTCCTCAGCCGGTGTAACTACATGAATGCTCCGAGGCGCGTAATGATGCATTAATCCCTCCAGCACCGCCCGAGTATTCCACCGAGTTTTGAACAGAGGAATAACAATATCAAACGCTTCTTTCGCCACAGCAAACCCCTAGAAAAATAGACCCGTGCAATAAACCGACAGGCCATAGTACTCACAGATGTAGCGGGCACCGACAAATTCGGTACCCGCCAGTCGTTTAGCTCGCTGCCACATCAGCTTTTCAGCGCAGAAACGAAACAGCTCTCAAGTGACACAAGCTATGGAAAACCTACCGCGAAACGGTAGCCAGCAACTCTTCAGCAACTGTGTCGAGCACAGGTGTTGCCTCTGCAGGCATATGGAGCGCGACCGTCGAAGGATCTTCAAGGCCAACATCCTTACATAGCGGATCGATACCCAATCCCTTGCGTGGATACTTCTCGCAAAGCTGCTGATAGTCTCGAATGGCCGCAAACAGTTCACGTTGAGGCATTTCATTGAGATAGCCGCACTCACCAATCGCCCCTTTTGGTAGCGGTGCAACCAAGTTACCGCCACGCTTTTCGACGATCTTTGTTTGCGCAGCCCACAGCGTATCGTGATTGAGCATGACATCGTGCCATAGGCTCAGGCCAAAGGTGCTAATCAGGCGCAGAACGCGATCGCACTCTGCCTCACTAATCCACCCTTGACGGTAGCTAACAAAGGCACCAAAGCCCATACCAATCGCTACCGCATGGCCATGCAACAACCCTGACTCAATCTCAAATCCTGGTGACCATGTATGCCCATAGGCATGAGGACGGCACTGATGCGTCTCATAGAGGTTGTCGTACTCCGCCTCAACGTAGCTGCGCATCGCCGCGCCCAAGATCTTTTGAGAGAGCGTCGAAATCTCGTCTATCGATTCACAATCAAGTGCGCCAAAGCGAGTGTCAATCAGCGCAGCCCCTGCCCGCTCTAGATCGTCAAACAGCTCAGCATCCTTTACAGTCGCCATCTTAATGATCTCAGCCACACCATGGCGCAACCATCCCTCACGCAACGTCTTAAAGAAAGAGCGATCGGTGATAGAGAGTACTGGCGCATGGTAAGCCCCAAACAGATTCTTGTAGCCAAAGCCATCACAGCAAGTACGCGGCGAAGGCCCTGCATCAATACCAGCCACGATCGAAGTAGAAAGCATGATGTAAGGCGTATTGCGATGGTACAGCGCACAGGCCAACCCGCCCGTGTCTGCCAGCACACCACCACCCATAATCAGAACAGGCTCATTACGCGACACCCCCAAGCGCTTGAAGTCACCCAGCATCCGCTCAACAGTATGGATCCCCTTATCGACTTCCATCGCACGGTACACCAGCTTATCCAGCTGAATACCGTGAAAGTCAAAGTAATGCTCAAGCTTTTCCCCGTAGAAGCGCTCTACGTTTTGATCAATCAAACACACACAGTGGCCAGACGCACTGTACATATCTTTAAGCAGTGTTTGATGAGGCTCCAGAGAGTCTTCCACCACTCTAATAGACGTGAAAGTGCTGTGAGTCATTACAGCTTCCACCGACTGATCGTCTTCTGTGCTCACGACAAAACCAGCGCTCTGCCGATAACTGGATGTGGGATGAACCGCGTGAGGATCGCCCACAATTAACTGATCAACCAGCGCAGCATAAAAAGCTTCATCTGGCCCTGAAAGCAGCACAGACAGCAATCGCTTCTTAGCCAACGAAGACTGTTGAACTTTGGCTGCAAACTTGGACCACGCTGTACCAACCGATGCGTCAAATGCCGACAGCAGCTCAGAGAGCAACGTGAAGAAACTCGATAAAGACGAATTTAACCCGCTGCGCAATCGACGACAGGCTGACAAACCCTCAATGGCACCAGCAGCTGAAAACTGATGACCCATCTCAGGCGAAAAAGCATCGTTTTCGATGAGTGCGAGCAATAAATCCTTGAAGCATGGACTGAAACACACTGTGTTAATCGAATGGCTCAGGTCTTCACCAACCAAAAGAGCACTGTCGAAGGCACCGATGAAAGCTCGAACCGCCGGAATTGTCTTTGTCATATTTTTCTGGGGAAAAGCTACTTAACGCGGGGGATCGTGATTCCACCCCAACTTTACGCAAAGTAACATAAACACCAAAAAAAATATAAAAACAACATTACGGAATTAACATAGCGCGACGTGATATGGTAGTGGGCTCATATATATAGACTGACGGCAATATTCAACATTCGTTATCTTCAATCGACTAACTTCAATCGACTAGCTTCACAAGCCAGATCACTTAGCTGGCCAAGGGTTACTCATCAACTAATCAAGCGCAATCCATTCGCAGCTCACTTTCAATAAACACTACCTAAGCGGTATTTATCTTGCCTCTCAAGACAGGAGCAGGTTGGTATATTAGAGCTATGGCTAAGTCAAACTCAAAACAAACGACCTCAGGCGGCATCAAGACCGTAGCGGACAACCGCCAAGCTCGTTATCAGTACGAAATTCTAGAAACCTACGAAGCGGGTATCGTCCTCACAGGGACCGAGGTCAAATCCATTCGAGAAGGCAAAGTCAATCTGCGTGATGGCTATGCCAACGTCAAACGCGGCGAAGTATGGTTGCACAATGTGCACATTTCTCCTCACAGCATGACTAACTTGGCTTACAACCACGAGCCTAGACGCATCCGCAAGCTGCTACTTCACAAGCAAGAAATTCGCAAACTCATTGGTCAAGTAGAGCAAAAAGGACTCACCCTCGTCCCTCTCAAGATGTATTTGAAAAGCGGACGTGTCAAAGTCAGCTTTGGCCTAGGACGAGGTAAGAAACTGCACGATAAGCGAGAAAGCCTAAAGAAAAAGCAGGACAAACGCGAGATGGCCCGTGCCATGAAAGTTGCTAATCGGTAATTTGCGACTTCAGGTGATTTGCCAACTCAGTCAAGCGCTCTTCAAGGTCAAGTCTCAGCTCACCTCACGCGTTGCGCGATCAATTGCTTCAACCACTTGCTGATAAATCTCTCCCGCTTCTTCCGGCGTGTTGCCAATGCAGGTAAGCCCAAGCTTGCCGTACTCACTCAAACACCCCATCAAGTGAAACACAACGCCCACACCATCAATGGAGCTAAAGTGCAGCTGCTCTCCCATGATGATGTCCATCAAATCATTGGGCAGTAGGCCGCGGTAGGCATCTTTTTGCAAATTATCAGAAGCCCGATAATACTTTGCTTGACCATTCTTGGTATAGAACTTTCCGTCAGCAGCGTCATAGGTGCCATTTGTCAGTAGCTTTAGCGCCATAAAGGGATGCGTCGTTCCCCCTTTGCGCAGGTTAATTTCAATCGCCTGCAGGTTCCAGGGCTGCTCTTTGTTTTCAGGCTGATGCACAGCAATAAAATCAACGCTGTAACGTTCAAGCGCACCCTTCGCCGCTAAGTTTTCGCCCACCTTACGCCCCATTTCTTGCAGCGCTAGCCGATAGGAATCCTCAGCGGGAAAAGTGCAGCCTAGGAAAATTTGCCCATCAGGACCTCCCAGCACCTGATCGTGAGTCGAAAGAATTTCGACCTCACCGTTTGGCGTGACTCGACCTTGAACACTGGGTGAATACTTTTCCTCACCTTCGACAAAAGCTTCTGCGATCGCACCCAGCTCCTGAATCTTCTTCGAAAACGACGGCCACGTTTCTGTCCCACACTGAAACCGCAGCTGACGAAACGCCTCTTGAATCGCCACCGTTCGCCGAGCACTACTCGCTTTCCCAGGTGCCACCGTCCCCAGAGACGACAACGACAACAGCGCATTACCTTCTCCCGAAAAGCCCTCGTTCAGCTTAATCACAATTCGCTGTAAATTGGGCTGTCGCTCCCACAGCGCGGACGCAAACGCAGCTAGCTCCGTCACGTTATGGGTCAGCTCACTTCCATCCGGCAGCGGAATACCACACTCCGTAAAGATTTGACGACTGCCGCCCTTTGTCCCCCAGTACAGCAAATCTGGATCGACGGCTAGCAAAGGAAGATCCAACTTTAAGGCCAGCTCCCTCTCCATTGCAGTGGAGTTGTAGCAGGTCATGTAAGCCTCATCGGGCTTGATTTTTTACTTAATTCGTCGTATGAGGCGAGGGCGTTCGATGATTTTTTCGGTGTGC
>ERZ1740067.1288-NODE-1288-length-17528-cov-6.878441_pt1 | contig 17528 bp, 23 predicted proteins | sample MGYA00581736_ERZ1740067 | MGnify/ENA primary metagenome ERZ1740067 (study PRJEB43018, sample SAMN04849236) | marine metagenome | isolation source: floating plastic debris | place: Pacific Ocean | collected 2008-08-27 | study: EMG produced TPA metagenomics... | reverse complement strand
TAACAAACAAGGAACTCCTATTGGAACTCGAATTTTAGGACCTATTCCAAAAACATTAAAGAAAAAAAAGTTTATGAAATTTATTAGTTTATCAGTTGGTTTGATTTAAATGAATATTTTAGAAAATTATTACAAAAAAATAATCCGCTATGATTTGATAAATAAATTTTTTTATAATCATGTACATGATATTCCCAAGTTAAAAAAAATTATTTTAAATTTTGGATGCAAAAGTTATGAAATTAAAAGTATTGTTGCATCTTTTTTTGCTTTGGAGCTAATAACTATGAAACAAGTCATTTTGACAAAATCTAAGCGAGTAAATATTGTATTAAAAATTAGAAAAGGTTATCCTGTAGGTTGTATGGTTATTTTAACTAAGTTTGAAATGTATACGTTTTTTTTAAAATTGTTAATAGAAATATTTCCTAATTTTAAAAGTTTACATGTTTCTATGAAAAAAGAAATTAAAAGTTTTTCTTTCATATTAGTGGATTTAATCTATTTTAAAGAATTGGAAAAACAATTTTATTTATTTACAGGTTTACCTCCATTAAATATAGTTTTAATTACTAATATCAAAACCTATAAGGAATTAACTTATTTATTAAGTTCTTTTAAAATACCTTTTTTGTTAAAGTTTTAAAAGAAAATATGCAATTGTAATTCAGTTGGCAGAATGTAACCTTGCCAAGGTTAAAGTTAAGGGTTCGAGCCCCTTTAATTGCTTTTAAATTGTTTACGGATAGATGGTCGAGTGGTTTAAGACGATAGTTTTGAAAATTATTGTATCTTTTTAGGTATCGTGGGTTCGAATCCTACTCTATCTTGTTTTGAATTTAATCTATATTTAATTGGCTAAATAACATAACGGTAATGTATAAAATTGCAAATTTTAAAATACCGGTTCAAATCCGGTTTTAGCTTTAAAATTTGCAATGGCGTATAAAATAGTTATAATTATACTAAAAATTCTTAGTATTACGATTCCATTATTACTTGCTGTTGCATTTTTTACTGTAGCAGAAAGAAAGATTATGGGAGCTATTCAAAGACGACGAGGTCCAAACGTTGTTGGTTTTTTAGGGTTATTACAAGCTTTAGCTGATGGTTTAAAACTTTTTGTGAAAGAGACCGTGTTTCCTAGTAATTCTAACCTTGTAGTATTTTTAATAGCTCCTATTCTTTCTTTTTTATTGAGTTTAATAGGCTGGGCTGTCATTCCATTTTCTTATAAATTTATATTAGCAGATATTAATTTAGGTATTTTATATATATTTGCTATTTCGTCTTTAAATGTGTATGGTTTAATTCTTGCTGGATGGGCAAGTAATTCAAAGTATGCTTTTTTAGGTTCTTTGCGTTCCGTTGCCCAAATAATTTCTTATGAAATATCCATTGGTTTTATTGTATTGAGTATAGCTGTTTGTGTTGGGTCATTAAATCTTAGTAAAATTGTTTTAGCACAAAAAGAAATTTGGTTAATTATTCCTTTATTTCCTTTGTTTTTAATGTTTTATGTTTCTATGTTGGCTGAAACAAATAGACATCCTTTTGATTTGCCAGAAGCTGAAGCTGAATTAGTATCTGGTTATAATATAGAATACTCAGCTATGACATTTGCTTTGTTTTTTTTAGCAGAATATTCAAATATGTTATTAATGAGTGCTCTAGCAGCGTTACTTTTTTTAGGCGGTTGGATGCCTTTTTTTAATATTTCTCCGTTAAATCTAATTCCTGGTAGCGTTTGGTTTTCATTAAAAGTTGCAATCGGTGCCATATTTTTCATTTTTACTCGAGCAACATTACCTCGATATAGATACGATCAATTAATGCACTTGGGTTGGAAATGTTTTTTACCTTTTGCAATTGGTTATCTAATGTTTACAATTGGAATTCTTATTAGTTTTAATTGGCTGCCGTGCTAACTTTGTTAAAATATTGTAAAAAATTAAAACTTCGTGGATAAAAATTAAAATAAAACTCATAATTATTTGACTAGAAATATCTGGTGGAGTTGTTACTGTTGAAAATAATATGAACATAAAATAAAAAAGTTTTCTAATAATTTTTGATTCTTTACTAATAGTGTTTAAAACCAAAGTTAGTAAAACCAATATTTGACAATTTAATAAGCATATATAGTATAAATTTATAAAATATTTTAAATATTCAATAATCTTAGCTTCAAAAAAAAATGATGCTGGTTGTAAATTATCATTTGTTATCTGAAAACTCATAAAAAAAGCCCAACTAAAAGGCATTATACATTTTTGGAATAAAAAAATGGAAAGCAACCAAGTAACTATAAGAATTTGGAATAGAAAACGTAATTGAATATACTCAAAGCGACGTAATCCTAACGTAGAAAACATTAAAATTTGATAAATAATGGTTAAAGCAAAAATTTGATTTGTTAAAAAAAATATTAGTTTTAGGTATGTATAAAAAATTTCAGCCACGTCTAAAAAAACAAAGTAAGGTGTATTGCCTAACTTATTATAATATTTATTTAAGTTTATAAACATAAATAAAAGAGGTTCTTTAAAATAATAGCATGTAAGTAAAACAGAAATCCAAGTTAAAAATGTTAATAAGAGTCTATTTTTTATTTCTAAATAATATTTATAACATAAAATCATTGAAATTTTGAGTATGAATAGGTAGAATTATAAATTGTTTTTTAAGAAAATAGCTCAGTTGGTAGAGCAGTGGTTTCCAAAACCAAAGGTTAGGGGTTCAAGTCCCTTTTTTCTTGTTTTTTTTATTTGTAAATTGAGTTATCGATTTCAAAATTTTTTTTTTCAAATTTTCAAAGTCTCCAAAGAATAAAAAAATTACTATTAATAGTATTAAAATTTGTCCTATACCAATTCTCATCGAAAAAATATTTTTAGTTTTTATTACTAAAGTAATAGGCTTATAGTTCAGTTGGAAGAACGCACTGCTCATAACGGTTTTGTCGTAGGTTCAAATCCTACTAAGCCTAACTAATTATTGACTGAAAAGTATATATTTTGTTTTAAATGGACTATAATTCTAAAAATTATGAACTTATTAAACTAAAAAAACTTTTTAAAGCAAATGATTTTTTCTTTTTGTTTCATTCCGCTAAATTAAATTTAAATCAATGGGTACAAACAGAGCAAAAATTAAAAAAATCAAAATTAAAGTATTTAAAAGTTTTAAACGGTACTGGGTTAAGATTGCTCAAAAATTCTGTTTACAAGAAATTAATTCCAATTGTTTACGGTTTTATTATATATATTAATTTAAATTTTCAAACAACAAAGTTAAATCTAAGTTTTTTAAAAAACGATTTAAAACCTTTTTTTGAATTAATTACAGTTAAATTAAATAGTAAAATATATTCGATATCGCAATTAAAAGAAATTCAAACTTTTTCGTATCAAAGCACTGTATTTAATTTGCACCAGTCTTTAGATCGATATTTAAAAATTATTTATTTATTAACTCAAAAAAACACGACATCGAAATAATGTGATTTGAACACATGACCTCCTGTTCCCAAAACAGGCACGCTACCTTCTGCGCCATATTTCGAAACAAACATATTCTTAAAGGAGAAAGTAAGATTCGAACCTACGACGAGAAACTCAATAGATTTACAATCTATCACTTTAAACCACTCAGCCATTTCTCCTTTTAATTATATATTATTTATTTGAATTTTTTTGTATGTTTTTTTCGACGGACTTTTTTCCTCCGACATCCGTTGAATGGGGGTTGATTAAATATTTTTACCGCTTGTATAAATAAATTTCGTTTTAATGTTTGGACTATTAATTTTTTATAAAAATTTATGTTATTTAAATGTAAGGCAATGGGGGTTTTATTTAAAAAAATAGCTTTTTTAAGTATTAAAGACATTAATTTCAGAATAGCAATTCTTCTTTTTTTCTTTTGCTTTCCACCCAGTTGCACTGATCCTGCGGAATAAAATAATTTTAAATTTCCTTGAATATCGGAAATATTAACTATAGTATTGGCTTTCGAAAAAAAAATATTTATTACATATATGACCATAAAATCTTCGAAATTTACTTTTTTGTGGTTATTCAATAGATATTTTTTGATATTTAAATTTTTAAAATCATTTTCCTTTAATTTTTTTAAATATGCAACTTGATTTACTAAATTTTTCGCATAGAATTTTTCTTTTTGAATTAAAGAAATTTCTAACTTTAATTTATTTGCTAAATTATAAGATAAAGTGTTAGATAAATTCATTAAAATAAAAAAACGTGTTTACTTTTTTAAATAATATTGCAAAAACTAAAAACAACAACTTTTTCGCAACAGCGATTAATTCAATTAAATTATAAAAATTTAAATATTAGCAAAAAACCTTTGTTAAAAAACAAAGTTGTAGGGAAAAAAAATTTAAGTGGCCGAAATAATTTAGGCAAAATTACTGTTTTTCACAAAGGAAGTGGGGTAAAAAAAAGTTATAGGTATATTACATTTAAACGACCATTAAATTCAATAGGTATTATTTGTAGTATTGAATACGATCCTTATAGAACTGCGTATATTGCTTCTTTGTTTGATTTTATTAATAAAAATTTTTATTATATTTTAGCTCCGCGAGGTATAATGATTGGAGACATTATTAGGTCAGGTCTAAAAATAGAACCTAGTTTAGGTAGTTCTTTACCTATTGTAAATATTCCTATTGGGATCTCTATGTATAGTGTTTCTACAAAACCGTCAAAACCTGCTCAAATTTCTCGATCAGCTGGGGCATTTTCGGTTTTGAAAGAAAAAACAGAGAAATCTGTTATTATCAAGCTAACTTCAGGTGAACAAAAACACATTTCGACGAAATGTGTTGCTTGTATTGGCGAGGTTTCAAAAGAATTTCATTTTTTAACAAAACTAGGGAAAGCAGGTTGTTCGAGATGGTTAAACAGAAGACCAACTGTTCGAGGAGTTGCTATGAATCCAATTGATCATCCTCACGGAGGGGGAGAGGGAAAAAAATCAGGCCGTTTTAGAACTCCTTGGGGAAAAATAACTCAAAAAAGAAAAGTTACAAAGAAATAGTTTAAATGAAACGATCTAATTGGAAAGGTCCATTTTTAAAAAAATTAGACTTAAGTAAAAAATTACTGTTGTTACCTCGAAATACTCAAATAACATCGCAAATAGTTGGTGTTATAGGTACTGTATATTCAGGTAAAACTTTTGTTAAACTTAGTATTATAGATGAAATGATTGGTCATAAAATTGGTGAGTTTATTTCCACAAGAGAAAAATTTTCTTTAAAAAAAAATAAAAAATAAATTGAAATGAGTAAGAAAACTAATCCTGTTATTTATAGGCTTGGTATTAATAAAATATGGAAAACTGAATTTTTTGAGAAAAAAAATCATGAATTACCTTTATATATATTTAAAGATTTAGAAATAAAAAGTTATATCGAAAGAATTTTACAAAATAATGAAATTCTTTTACATGACTATCGGCAACATTATAATAATTCAACGTTAAATTTGTACATTTCGTATTTTGTTACGCCTGAATTTGTATTAACGAGAAAAGATGTTCCGAAAAAAGTCATTTTTAGAAACGCAAATGAACAACAAAAAACTATTAAAAAAATAATACAAACAAATCCCTATTATTTTTCAAATAGTATTAACAAAAAATTAAATAATTCATCCATTTCAAATTTGAAAACTGAAGGAGTTTTTGATCAAATATTTAAAGTATTAAATTTATTTATAAACGATCGATTAATTATTAATATAAATTTTTATTGTATAAACAAAAATTTATATTTTTTAAAACCCACTAAAAAAAAAACATTTTTATCTTTACAAAAATTTAAAAATACTTTTTTTTTTAAAGAAGGGATAGAATTATTGTTCTATATTGTTTATAACAAGCATTCAGCTAATTTATTAGCCAAATTTATTGCTTTTCAATTCAAAAAAGTGAAACGTCATAAATTTTTATTATCATTTATCAAGCAGGCATTGATTCTTTTACTAAATTCTAATTTAACTAGATTAAAAGGTATGAAAATTACCATCAAAGGCCGTTTAAATGGAGTTCCTCGTGCAAAATCTAAGATAATTCTCATTGGTGATATTCCAGTTCAAAGTATTTCGATAAAAATTGATTATGCTCAAACTGTGGTGCATAATTCAAATGGGAGTTACGGCATAAAAGTTTGGCTAGTTGAAAAATAACAAAAAATTTAAATTTGATAAAAACTAAAGATGTTTTTGCAACCAAAAAAAACAAAATATAAAAAAATTAAAAAAGGAAAGTTAAAAAAATTTGAATTTAAAGCTAATACTATAAAATTTGGTGAGCTTGGATTAAAAGTCCAAATAGCTGGATTAATTACAATACAACAGATAGAAGCAGCGCGACGAATAATTATCCGAAAAATAAGACGAAAAGGAAAAATATGGATTTGCATTTTTCCAGATTTACCTGTAACCTCAAAATCAACTGAGTCACGTATGGGGAAAGGAAAAGGATCCTTTTCCTATTGGGCTACTCGAGTTCAAGGAGGCACTACTTTATTTGAAATCTGTGGGATTCCGAAACATATAGCAATAGAGGCGTTAAGAGCTGGTAGTCGAAAACTGCCTATTAAAACAAAAATTTTTGACTAGAAATTTGTTAAAATGTTGATGAAGTTCTCAGAATGACCAAGCTGTTTTAGACTTTCGAAATAGCATAAACTTACTAAAATTATAAAATTTATGTTATTACAAGCAGCTATGTGTGTTGGAGCGGGTATCGCAACAGTTGGATTAGCAGGTGCTGGAATAGGGATTGGTATTGTTTTTAGTGCTTTAGTTATAGGTATTTCTAGAAACCCTTCTCTAAAAGATGAAATGTTTAGAATGGCTATTTTAGGTTTCGCACTAACAGAGGCTATTGCATTATTCGTGCTTATGATTGTTTTTCTATTACTTTTTGCAGTATAAGACAGAATAATCGTTCGAGTGTATAGCTCAATTGGTAGAGCATTGGACTTTTAATCCAAGAGTTCTGGGTTCAACTCCCGGTACACCCAAAAAAATGGTTGGAATTGAATTAAATTTTTATTTACTGACTAATGCTATAATACTTTTTCATATTGGAATGTTAGGTTTAATATTAAATCGTGGGAATATTTTAAAAACGATTATGTCTCTTGAAATTTTGTTATTATCTGTGAACTTAAGTTTTATGGCATTTTCTTTATATTTAGATGATATTGTTGGTTTTATTTTTATATTTTTTATTTTAGTTCTCTCTGCAACCGAATCTTCGGTCGGCTTAGCTATTCTAGCTACTTTTTATGAACAAAGAAATGACATTGCATTAGACCCAATTAAAATACAAAGTCAAAGTTTAAAAACTTAAAATCGAAAAAGATGGGACTTGAACCCACAGCTTCGACGTGACAGGTCGTCGCTTTAACCAATTAAGCTACATTTCCTTTTTTATGTTAAAAATTAAAAATGTTAAAAACAAATATAACAACATTGAATAAAGTATCTTTACTTGCTTATTTAATAAATTTAGGTATTTCTGTTCCTCATTATTGTTATCATAATAATTTATCTATAGCAGGAAATTGCCGAATATGTGTAGTCGAAATGGGTAAAATGAATAAACCAATTGTTTCTTGTGCTGTTAGTGCTGGAATAAGTCTTCTAAACCACGATATTTATCATAATAGTAGTTTAATATAAAAAGCAAGAGAAAATGTGATTGAATTCTTACTTTTATATCACCCATTGGATTGTCCCATTTGTGATCAGGGAGGTGAATGTGATTTACAAGATCAATCATTATTTTTTGGTTTTACAAAGAGACGATTTTACAAATTTAAACGAATTGTCTCTGATAAAAACTTAGGGCCTATCGTAAGAACAGTTATGACAAGATGTATACATTGTACAAGATGTATCAGATTTTGTACAGAAATCGCTGGTGTAGAAGAGTTGGGAGTTTTCGGTCGTGGTAATATCAGTGAAATAGGAACTTATGTAACCAAAATTTTACTATCAGAATTGTCTGGAAATATAATTGATTTATGTCCTGTAGGAATTTTTACCCAAAAGCTTTATGATATATACTAGTTTGTTCATCGGAGAAGTTAACAATCAGAGATTTTTTAATATTAGTACATTTTTAAAATTAAACGAGTTACATTACTTCTTTATACACAAGATTTGTTACTATAAAAAAATATCTGAGTGATTTTGAATATTTTAAACTTATTTTATTGATTTAGACGTTTGCCTTATCTGTTGCAGAAAACATCTTTTTAAAGTGAATTTTACTTTTTTTAAACAGTACTTTAAGCTGTCACCAGCTAGATTTGCGTAACCCACTTATGTATCCAGATTTAGCTAATTTTAAGAAAACAATTCTTGAAAAATTTGTAAATTTGTTAAATCTTTTTTTGTTTATAGTTTCTGTACATCTATTAGAAATAAAAGTTCTAGAACTTTTATTTGGCGTATTTGTAAGTTTAAACAAAGCGTTCCATCGGGTTGTTTTTAAAAAATTGGAGTTTGTTAAAATTTGCTTTAATATAAAATGATCTAATTCTAGATGTTTTATTGTTTTTCTCGTTTTTTTATCTTTTGTAATTAATTTTTTCATTGTTTAATTTAATTCTAATGTTTCCCAAGGCGAAGAAAATTTGAATGCTCGATACTCTTGATTTAATTCAACACGCTCATTTGTAATACGTTTTCGCGTAAAATCATAGCTTACTTCAACAAAACCACTCAAAGGAAAATCTTTTCTTAATGGATAACCTTCAAATCCATAGTCAGTCAATAATCGAATTAAATTTACATGGTTAGTAAAAAAAATTCCGTACATATCAAAAGTTTCGGATTCATACCAGTTAGCTGTAGAATATAAACTACAACAAGATTCGATAGGCATTAATTCATTTGTTAATATTTTAATCCTCAGTCGACTATTATATTTAACACTTAATAATTCATATACAACTTTAAATCTGTATTTATGCAAAGGATAATCTACGCCAGAAATATAAGTTAAAATTTTAAATTGATATTTAGTATGATTTTTAAAAAAAGTTAATGTAGGTATTAAATGGTTTTTTTTAATAACAAAGCTAACTTCATTTTGATGAACTTGAATTTTTAGTATAGGTAAAATTCTATTAATAACTTTAAGATTTTCAATAATAAATAAATTATTCATAGAAAAATGTATCAAAAAAAAAACACAATTTGCAAAATAAAATTGTTTAATAACAACGATTTTTTCGAGCGGATTTAGCATTAGTGCGTGTTCTTTGACCTCTGGCAGGAAGACCTCGAATTCGTCTTAACCCTCTATAGGATTTAATAGATACTAAATTTTTTAATATTAAAGATTTCAATTGTTTCAATTTATTATTTAGTACAATATTAGATAACTCAATTATTCGAAGAATTTCCATGGTTTGTTCTTGAGTTAAATTTTTTATTTTTAAATTTAGAGAAAATCCTAATTTTTTACATGTCGTACAAGCAATATTTTTACTTATACCATAAATCTTAGTTAAAGCAAAAAATACTGATTTATTTGAAGATAATTTTGTTTCTAGTAAATAAAACATTTAATTTAAAAATACATATTTTCTACAATACTATTAACACTCATATGGATTGATTTTAAATAAGGATCAGGGATTAATCCAAAAATCAAAGTATAAATTATTAAAGGAAAAAAGATAAAAAATTCACGTCTATTTATGTCTGAAGTTTGTTTAATATATTGGCTTTTAAAATTTCCGTACGCAACTCTATTGAATAACCATAACGCATAACAACCTCCCAAAACCATACCTGTAGCACCAAAAACAGTTACACTAGAATTAACCTTAAAAGATCCCGCAAAAATTAAAAATTCCCCAACAAAATTACTTGTTACAGTAAAACTAAAATTAGCCATAGTAAAAAATAAAAATTTAGTAAAATATTATGGCATAGTATGAACTAATCCTCCATAGTATTTGACAAGTCGTGTTCTATAACGCTCATAAACGACTCCAATAATAACAAAAAGAGCACTTGCAATAAAACCATGACTCAAACTTTGTAACAAAGCTCCTTCAATCCCAACATTATTAAAACTAAATATTCCTAATATAACAACATTCATGTGAGCAACAGAAGTATAGGCTATGATTCGTTTGAAATCTGTTTGCCTAATTGCTGTTAAAGAAGCATATATAATCCCTACTAAAGAAATTGTATAGATAAAAGGTGCAAAATAAAAAGAAGCTTGTGGGAATAAAGGTAAAGAAAAGCGAATAAATCCGTATGTACCCAGTTTTAACAAAACTCCAGCAAGGACTATCGATCCAGCAGTAGGAGCTTCCACGTGAGCTTCTGGTAACCATAAATGGACAGGGATCATCGGAACTTTCGCAGCAAATGCTAAAAAAAACGTAAACCATAACATTTTTTGCTCAAAATCTGAAAACATAAAAGTTAACAATATTTCATAATCTGTAGTCCCAACTTGATTATAAATATATAAAATGGATAACAACATTACAACAGAACCAAATAAAGTATACAAAAAAAAATAATAAGATGCAAGAATTTTCCGCTCTCGAGAACCCCAAACGCCAATAATTAAAAACATAGGTGGAAGAATGCTCTCAAAAAAAATGTAAAACATTAATACATCTAAAACACAAAATACCCCAATTAAAAAAAATTCTATGATTAAAAACGCAATTAAATATCCCTTTAAATTAATACGAATACTGTTCCAACTAATTAAAATACATAAAGGAATTAATAAAGTGGTAAGTAATAAAAAAAATAATGAAATACCATCAACAGCTAAAGTTACATTTAAATTTAATATAGGAATCCATACAAGTTTACTTACAAATTGGAATGTTCCTAATGATTTTTTAAATATGCCCCAAATGGATAAGAGAATAAGAAAAGGGAATGATGAAAAATTGAATGCTACTATTTTCAATAATATTTGTTGCTCCGGATTTATAAAAATTAATAATGAAATTCCTATTAACGGAATAAACGATGTGTAAAATAAAATGTCTTGAAAATTAAACATTGAAATTAAAAACATGAATTCAGATTCATGATGCAAGTTTAATTCTGGAATTTAAACCAGAAGATTTACCCGTTCACATCCAAGTATCAATTAATTTCAAATTTTTAATTAACACAAATTTTTTCTGGACCGCCTCCTTTTGATAACTTTTGTAAAATAAAATCAACAGCCGAACGGTACCCACTTTTTCTCAATCCAGCATTTAAACTTTTATACATGCTGTCATGAGAAATACCACAAATAATGGGCGAATAATATTTAATTTAAAGATTCGAACCTTATTTAAATCATAAAAATTTTGGAATAAAAGGATTCGAACCTTTGAAATGCTCGTACCAAAAACGATCGCCTTGCCGCTTGGCTATATTCCAAAAAACTATATTAAATTACTTTAAATATTTTCTTTTATAGTAAAACGATTGTTTAGAATCTAGTTTAGATTGACTTTTTTTTTTATTAAAACTACAATTTTTATCATCTTGTTTTTGAAAAATAACTATTTTATGTATTAATAGAACTCCAACCGTGTTTGAAAAAGAACAGCTTCCATCAGACGCAACTTTAATGTTTTTAAAAACTTTCATTCGTTTTATCGATCAACTTCCCCAAATACAATATCTTGTGTCCCAATAATGGTTACAACATCAGCAATCATATGACCTTGAGACATCATGTTCAACCCTTGAAGGTGCGCAAATCCTGGAGCTTTTATTTTACATCTATATGGTTTATTAGAACCATTTGAAATCAAATAAACCCCAAACTCACCTTTTGGGGCTTCAGTCCCAATGTAGGTTTCATTTGCCGGAATCAAAATACCACTAGTATAAAATTTAAAATGATGTATTAAAGATTCCATTGATTGTTTTATATCAAATCTTGATGGAGGCGTGATTTTATTATCAGATACTTTTATAGGCCCAAGTGGAATATTATCTAAACACTGCTCAATTATATAAATAGATTGCTTCATTTCAAAAACACGAATTAAGTATCTATCATAACAATCTCCGTTAATCCCTGATAAAATGTCAAAATCTAGTTTATCATAAATTTCATAAGGCTGACTTTTTCGCAAATCCCACACTAAACCAGATCCTCGTAACATAACACCACTAAATCCCCAATCTTGAGCTTGTTTAAGAGAAACAATTCCAATATCAACTAAACGCTGCTTCCAGATCCGATTTTCTGTTAACATTTCTTCTATTTCAAGCAATCTAAGTTTAAACTGTTCTTTGAAAATAAAAATATCAGTTAATAATCCTTTAGGTAAGTCTGTGTGAACTCCACCAGGTCGGAAATAAGCAACGTGCATTCTAGCTCCAGAAACTCTTTCGTAAAATTCCATCAATTTTTCTCGTTCTTCAAAACCCCATAACATTGGGGTCATAGCACCAACATCCATAGCATGGCACCCTACAGCTAATAAATGGTTTAAAACACGGGTAATCTCTGCAAATAAAACACGGATGTATTTAGCTCGATTTGGTATTTTACCGTGTATTAATTTCTCAATCGCTAAACAATAAGTATGCTCTTGACATAACATCGATACATAATCTAACCGATCGAAATATGGTAGAGCTTGCAAATAATTTTTATATTCAATCAATTTTTCAGTTCCTCGATGTAAAAGACCGATATGCGGTTCAGCTCGTTCAATAATTTCTCCTCTTAACTCCAATACAAGCCTTAACACCCCATGCGCTGCAGGATGTTGAGGGCCGAAATTCACGGTAAAATTTTTAATTTCTTTTATCAATTTTTTCTTTAAAATCATAATAAAATATATAGATAAGCTTAAGTAGATTTGAACTACTGACTTTACGCTTATCAGGCGTACACTCTAACCAACTAAGTTATAAGCTTTTAAAATAATTTTGAAACAACAAAGTAATGATATTGAATTGATGGAACGATTAACAAAGCAATAGGCATAAAACCATGATTAACTCCACAAATTTCACTGCATTGACCAAAAAACATACCAATTCGTTTTAAAAAAACATTTACCTGATTAAGTCTCCCAGGACACGCATCCACTTTAACACCAAAAGATGGAACAGTCCAACTATGTAAAACATCTACTGAAGTTACTAGCAGCCGCAAATGAGTATTAGAAGGTAATAAAATACGTTTATTAGTTTCTAATAACCTAAAAAATCCTAAATAATTTTTTTGAGAAATACTTTCTTCAGTTAATAAATAACAAGTATATTTCAAAGTCTTTTCGGAACCCATGCAAGTTGTCATAGTATCAAAATCAGAAATTTCGTAGCTCCAATACCATTGATGGCCTATAATTTTTAATGAAATTTCTGGTGTACTAATCTCATCCATTGAGTATAACAAAGTAAATGATGGTGAAGCTAAACTTAATAATGTTAGTGCAGGTAAAGAAGTCCACACAATTTCTAATACGTTAGAGTGAAAAAAACTCTGACTTTTTTGAGTATTAAACTCATCATAATTCAAAATTGTTGCAAATAACAACCAACCTACCAATACTACAATAATAATAATAACAAATAATAAATGTTTATTAAACATTAACAAACCTTCCATCGTAGTTGTAGAAGGATCCTGTAATCTTAACTGAGCGAACTCAGGAGCATCGCAAAAAAAGAAAATTTTTTCTATTCTCATGTGTATTTAAATAATCCTGTTATTTAAAATTTGAAACAAAAAATAAACTAATTCCAATTAACACTAAGCTTCTATAATCTAATTGATGCTCTAATAACAACCAAAATTGACGCAAAGATAGAATCAAAGCAATCACAGTTAGTATTAACAAGGTATAATGATAAAGAGAACCGGTTTGAGCTTTATGGAGTTTATGGGTAATCTTTAAAACAACGACCGATAAACCAGTCGGACCTATTATTTCAAAAGCTCCTCTATCAATAACTTTATAACTCATAGAATAACCAAACTTAAAGAAAAATTGACCAAATAACTCATTATAAATTTTATCAAAAAACCATTTTTTATTTAAAAAACGATAAATTTTTCGACCAAAAAACGATGTTTTTATTTGAAACATAATCAAACTTTGAAAATTATATAAAAAAAAAGACAAACCAGCTCCAAATAAACTTAATGACACAGGCAAAATTTTATAAAAAAAAACTACAAATTCAGCATCAAACACATGAAGCATCTTCAAATTAGTATAAATAGCAGTCCCAAAAAAATCACTTCCAACACCTACAACTATATCTTTAGTATAAAAACCAACAAAAACACTTGGAATAGCTAAAAAACATAAAGCGATAGACATATAACTAAAAGTTTCTTTTGCAAGACCAATCACAGATCTATACCCATTTGGCTTAATTAAAAATATTAAACATGCTAATCGTGTTGAATAAAAAGCAGTTAAAAAAGCTCCAAATGTCCCTAAATAGTAACTAAAATGACTGAAAATTGAAAATCTTCCAAATGCTAACTCTAAAATCAGATCTTTGGAATAAAAACCTGCTAAGAAAGGAAATCCGATTAAAGCTAAAGAAGCAATTGCCATCAATGAATACGTAAAAGGAATTAAATTTTTTAACCCTCCCATTTTTCGCATATCTTGTTCATCGTTCACCGCATGAATAATAGCCCCAGCACCTAGAAAAAGAAGCGCTTTAAAAAAAGCATGGTTCGCTAAATGAAAGATGCTTACAGAATAATTGGAGAGTCCACAGGAAAAAATCATATATCCTAATTGAGCGCAGGTAGAGTAGGCAATTACTCGTTTTAAATCATTTTGCAAAAAACCTATGCTAGAAGCAAAAAAAGCTGTACAAGAACCTAAAATCGAAACAATTTGCAAACTGATTAGCGCATACTCATATAAAAAAGAACACCTAACGATTAAAAAAACACCAGCGGTCACTAAAGTAGCAGCATGAATTAATGCTGATACTGGAGTCGGTCCTTCCATCGCATTTTCAAGCCATGTATGAAGACCTAATTGAGCCGACTTTCCAACTGCTCCAAAGAATAAAAAGATACTAATTAATGATATAATATCAAAATTCATATTTAAAAAATTAACAGTTTGAGTTTTAAAAAAAGGCGTCACTAAAATGATCGTAGAATAATCTACAGCTTTAAAATTAACAAACAATATCAAAATTGCAATAATCAAACAAAAATCTCCAATCCGATTAATAATCATAGCTTTGATAGCTGCTTTATTTGCCTGTACACGAGTAAACCAAAAATTAATTAATAAATATGAAGCTAACCCTATGCCTTCCCAACCTAAAAACATTTGAACAAGATTATCAGCCGTTACTAAAATCAACATAAAAAAAGTAAATAATGACAAATACGACATAAACCTAGGCAAATGAGGATCATGCGACATATACTCAACTGAATATAAATGCACTAATGAAGAAACAAATGTAACTACTACACACATTACAATTGTCAAACTATCGAACAGAAATCCCCATTGGATTAGCAACACTTCAGAACTAACCCAAGTTGCTAAACGTATGAAAACAGGACTTCCCATTAAACCAACTTCGTAGAATAAAAACAGAGACAAAAAAAAAGAAACAAACAAACAACTAATAGTAACTACTGCTGAACCTTTAGGACCAAGTGATCTACCGAATAATCCAGTAATACTAGAACCAAAAAACGATAAAAAAATTAACGGAATATACATTTTTTTTGAAAAGCTTCTAACCTTTCATCGACACACGAACAAACATCTTAAGGGATTCGAACCCCTGACTATCAGTTTAGAAGACTGTTGCTCTGTCCAACTGAGCTAAAGACGCAAACACCAAATATCGAATGACTTAAAAATAAAAAAAGCTTTTTAAAGAAATTTCTCCATACAAATCAAATAACTGAATATATTTTTTGAAGAATAAGTAATCTAAATGCAAATGTACAAAAATTGTTTTGAAACTTCGATGTACCAATCTACTTTTACTTAAATATAAATTATCTGGTACTATAATTTGCAAAATAAATTTACAAATAATATTTTTTTTTAACAACCCGTAAGTTTTTAAAATTATTCCTAAAAAACTTAAATTTTTCAATTTTTTTAAAAGCAAAAAAAAAGTTAGAGGTTTAAACGCGCGTACTAAAAAACTTTTTAAATAAAATCTGTATTCAAATTGCTCTTGCGCTGTTTTATTTATGTGCGGCGAACTCAAAACTGTAACAAATTTTTGTTTTTTATATTTTGGAAATAATTTCAAAGAAACCTGTAAAAAATTTAACTTTTTAAAAAAATATACAAATTTTTCTAAGATTCGTTTATCTTTACAAAATATTTTTAAATAAAAAAACATTATTACTTTCAAACTTTTTCAGAAAAAGTAGGATTCGAACCCACGATACGGTATTAAACTGTAAAAAGATTTAGCAGATCTTCGCTTTAAACCTCTCAGCCATTCTTCCTATGTATTAATTAACTAAAAATATTACTTTATAAAATAGAAAATAAATCAAAGTTGGATCAATACAAAAAAGAACCAAAAACCAACTTAAAATTGAAATTAAAAGTGCTTTTTGTGTATAAATAGGAAAATATAACCTACCAACTAACACATTTTCAAAAAATAAAACTTTAATAAATCGAATATAATAAAAAGTCGAAATAATGCTTATAACAATGCTGATAATTGAAACTAGGTAAGCTGAAGATTTAACTACAACTAAAAAAATACCTACCTTTGCAATAAAACCGACAATTGGGGGAATTCCTGCCATCGAAAATAATGCCATAACTAAAATTAGCGCCAACACAGGATTCGATTCATTTAAAAGAATTAAATCACTTAATTCTTTATTATTTTTATTGAAATAAGTATCTTGTTTTTGAACTAAAAATAAATAAACAGACCAAAAACTTAAACCTGAGACCATATAAATGATTAAATAATAAAACATTAAATGAACTCCTTCAAAACTTCCAGTACTAAATGATAACAATAAGTATCCAGTATGACTTATAGAACTGTACGCTAATAAAATTTTTAATTTACGTTGCTCAATCCCCCCAAACGAACCTACAAATATACTTAAAATTGCTAAAGCAAAAAAATATATTTGAAAATTGTTTATAAAAATTGGATAGAAACTAACATAACAAAATCTTGTTAATACTACAAATAAACTAATTTTTGGCACTACAATAAAAAAAAATGTAGTCGTATTTGGAGATCCTTCATAAACATCTAACGACCAAAAATGAAATGGAGCTATGGATAACTTAATAAATAAACTTACACTGATTAAAAAAAATCCTAATAACACTAAGCTAAAATCCGGTATTAAAAAATTCACCAAGTTAACTGATATCGTTTCAGATCCCAAATAAAAATTATATATATATAAAAGCGTTATAAAATTTATTTCTCCATCTATTCTCTGCAAATACACAAACAACAGATTAGTAACTAAAG
>ERZ1740067.1287-NODE-1287-length-17537-cov-5.814609_pt1 | contig 17537 bp, 14 predicted proteins | sample MGYA00581736_ERZ1740067 | MGnify/ENA primary metagenome ERZ1740067 (study PRJEB43018, sample SAMN04849236) | marine metagenome | isolation source: floating plastic debris | place: Pacific Ocean | collected 2008-08-27 | study: EMG produced TPA metagenomics... | reverse complement strand
CGGCAATATGCCGACGATGCGCGGCAAATTCCGACCAGAACCAATGGGCTTTCCCCTTGATTTGATTATGTTTTTCTGCTAGTTGCGCGACCGACAGCTCGGCCCGCAACACAAGACCCGCATAATGGGGCACGAACTCTGTCAGCGGGACGTCCGCCCGGTTATCAGACCGCGTTGCGTCATAAATCGTCAGCGCATCGCCATCCTGCCCCAGCACCAGCACAAGCGATCCGTGCTGCATCTGGACCATCGCTGGCCACAAATCAGGTCCGATCCGCGGCTCTCGCACTGCGCGCGCCGAAATTCCCTGCGCACCAAGGGCCTGCGCCAACGCATCAAGCGACACTTTCCCGCCGCGCTGCACTTGCTCGGGGTTTTGCACGGACAAGGCTTCGATCAAATCGACGGCCAACACGTCGCGCCCCAGGACACCCGCATAAACAACCGCCAGATCTGCGCGCCGCTTTGCGCTGTCACTGATCGCGCGCGACACATTCGCAGCCGGAGCTTGCGTCAAAGCCGCCGTCGCATCCGACAACCGCTCCAAGAAAGCCACGCCCGCCGCCCGCGCACCAGGGAACGGGATCATCTTGCCGTGCGGCGCGTCGGTCATACGTCGCCCCCGTCCGCCAGAACGCCCAGATCCCGGGCAATCTCAAGCTGAACGCGGGCAATATCGAAAGGCAGGCTCGCCTGATCCTGCTCCAGTCGCATCATCGCCTCATAGGTGTTAACCACATCCATGATCGTGCGCTGACCAGCCTGAAACTGCTCTTGAAAGAGCTTGAAGTTCGCGCGCGCGGGGGCCGTTAACCCTGCCGCATCCGCCTGCTGGCGCTGCAAAGACGCCAATTGCGCCTCGAACCGGCGAAGCTGTCGGTTGGCATCTTCTTCGGCCTGGGCGACATTGCGCTGTGCGGCTTCACGCTTGGCCTGAAGCGCTTTCAGGTTCGCACCCGTCCCGATGCTCAGCAAGCCGTCATCGCCTGCTGTTAACCCCCCGGAGGTGCCGTTCTCATCCAACGTTCCCCGCGCGGTCAGGCCCGGCAAAAGGCCCGCGCGGTCGATCTTGGCCTGCGCCACATCACGGTCCGCTTCGGCCTGCGCTTTGACAACGTCTAGCGCGCGGGCGCCTTGCGGCAGGGTCAATGAAGTGACCCCGTCCACGCTTTGCACATTGCGCACGCTCATCGCATTCAACTCGGCCAAAGCCGTCGTCTGACGCTCGCGCTCATTCTTGATCTCTGCGTTCAGTTCAGCCAGCTTCTGCTGCATCACACGCAGGTCCGACAGATCGGACACCCCGCCCTCGACCCGCTGTCGCACGATGTCCTCGAACCGGACCAACTGCGCTTGCCGCTTGAACATCACCTGTTCCCGCGCTTGCGCCGTCTGCGCATCAACATATAGCGATAACGCACTGAAAACGCGATCATTCGTGTCGATCGACAAGTTCGCCGCTGCAACCTCAACGTCATGGGCAGCAAACTCTCGTTCGGCCTTCTTACGGCCGTGATCAAACAGCACCTGTTCCAGAAGCAACTGCGTGACCACATCCCCCAGCGACGTCAATGAAATCGTCGGCCCAATGCTGGGCAGCCAGTTCTTTGACGCTGCCCGCGCCCGCAACCGCGCGCTCCGCAACTCGGCCTCTGCCGCGCGGGAGTTGGCTTCCAGAACCGCATCTGCCACGCGCGCGTAAGAACTGCCTACCGACAGCACCGAGCGCCGCGTCTGCAAGCTCAAAATCGCTTCGGACTGCGCCTCTTGAGCGCGCATCGCAGCATCTGTTGGGGCTGCGAGGTTCTTGACAGCCGCAACGGGTTTTGCGGCCATTCGTGAGACCGTCTCGCCTGCATCTGTCAAGGTTGTCTCACCCATACAGCCGGTTAAACCAACCGTCAAAAGAGCTGCTGCCCCGCCGCGTAATACGCTGCGCAGAGTCCGACTGTGGACTGTCTTCCTGAGGGTCATACTCGTACCGCCTAGCCTCAATATATCACGGCTTATGCTGCCGCTTTCCCCACGCGGTTTTCCGCTTTTTGGGGCTTCTTGAGGGAGACTATGACCCGTTTCACGCAAAATCTCTAGGTTTTTTTTGACACCAAACCCCAAAATAGAGTGTCATTCCCTAGCATTAGCGGGTGATCTTCACTTTTTTCGCGCAATGCATAGCGGCCCAGCAAACCAGCCCGCCCTGCACGTATCCGACCCGCGCGCGGTTAAATCACCGACAAGCACGCACATTCTGCCAGATGGTTCACGCGCTGTGTCGTGCTGCCCTGAAGCAGCGATCCCATACTGCCAAGCCCGCGCCGGCCCGTCACGATCAGATCTGCGCCGACCTCTTTGGCGCACGCCACGATATGCTCGGCCGGTTCGCCACGCTCTGTGTGGGCTTGCGTCACTGTTTGGCCCGCCTCTTCGACGACAGCCTTGGCGGCATCGATAATTTTGTCAGCCGCTTCCTGCACCTCTTCGCTCGACGGCATTGTCGTGACGGTATGATACCCCGCAACAGCCCCCATCGCGAACGCAACGGTTTGCGGTTGCGGCGTGTGCACCAGATGCAAGTCCGAGCCGTACTTACCCGCCAGATCACACGCAATACGCAGCGCTTGATCAGAATGTTCCGACCCGTCGAGGCCGACAACAATTTTACCAAACATATCAGATCCTCCCTTTGAATTGAGGCTCCGACCCTAGCGGCAAAGCCGATCCAGCGTATTGACCTGCGTCAAAGCCACGATTTGCAACGCGTGGGTTTTCCGCCTTTTCTTGTGCGACCAGCTATGATCAGGTCGGCCCAACATGAAGAAAGGGCCGGATATGACACCGCTCGCAGGTCTTAAAGTCATCGAAATTGCCCGCATCCTTGCAGGCCCCTGGGCCGGGCAGTCCCTTGCTGATCTGGGCGCAGAGGTCCTAAAGATCGAAGCCCCCGCCGGAGACGACACCCGCCGCTGGGGCCCGCCCTTCATCGAGCAGGACGGAGACATCTCGGCGGCCTATTTCTACGCCTGCAATCGCGGCAAGACCTCTCTTGTCGTGGACTTCTCGACCCCGGAAGGCCAGGCAGAACTCCGCAAGCTGATCGCCGATGCCGACATCCTGATCGAGAATTTCAAAGTGGGCGGTCTTGCCAAATACGGGCTTGACTACGACAGCCTGTCGGCCCTGAACCCACGCCTGATCTACTGCTCGATCACCGGCTTCGGCCAAACCGGCCCCTATGCTGACCGCGCGGGCTATGACTTTATGATCCAAGGACTTTCCGGCCTGATGTCGATCACCGGAGACCCGTCTCAAGAGCCGCAAAAGGTCGGCGTCGCTGTCACCGATATCGTCACCGGGCTTTATGCGACAACGGGCATCCTCGCGGCCGTCGAACAGCGTCACCGCACCGGCAAAGGCCAGCATATCGACATGGCTTTGATGGATTGCGCCACGGCCCTTCTGGCCAATCAGGCGATGAACTACCTTGCGACGGGCACCGCGCCATCGCGCAAGGGCAACGCCCACCCCAACATCGCGCCCTATCAGGTACTGCCGACAGCGGATGGCCACGTTATCGCCGCTGTCGGCAATGATGGGCAATTTCAGCGGTTTTGCCAGCTACTCGATCGGGCCGATCTGGGCGACGACCCGCGCTTTGCCAGCAACCAACTCCGTGTGGAGAACCGCGATGCCCTGACCGATGCCTTAGAAACAGAGACGGGCAAATGGCTTTCCGCTGATCTGCTAAACGCGTGCGATGCCGCCCCCGTGCCCGCCGGTCCGATCAACGATATCGCGCAGGTTTTCGGCGATCCTCAAGTGCAACATCGCGGTCTGCAAATCACACCGGACGGCATCCCCGGTGTGCGCAGCCCCTGGCAATTCTCGGACGCAGATCTGACGTTGGATCGCACTGCACCCGTCTTGCCAGTTCGGTATTTAGAGACAAAAGAAGACTAGGGGTTCACGTCGACCCAGAGCGGTCTAAGTCGTGGTGCGTGTTGGAAAAGAAAGCGCTGGCCCCCTCGTGTTGGACGTCAAGAAATTAACCAAGAGCTACCGCACCGACGAGGGTCTTCAGACCGTCCTTCGGGATGTGTCCTTGACCCTTGCGGCAGGCGAAAGTCTTGCACTGACCGGCGAGAGCGGGTCGGGCAAAAGCACTTTGCTGACGCTCGTCGCCGGGCTTGATCTGCCCGACAGCGGCGCGATCCGGTTTGAAGGGCGCGACCTTGCAACCATGGATGACGCCGCGCGCGCCGATCTGCGTCGAGGTGAGATCGGCGTTGTCTTTCAACAGTTTAACCTGATCCCGTCACTTGATGTCGCCGCGAACATCGCCTTTCATGCCCGCCTTGCAGACCGCGCCGATCCTGATTGGTGTGCGGCCCTTGCCGACCGCCTTGGTCTCGCCGATCACCTCATGCGCTATCCAGAGCAACTGTCGGGTGGGCAACAGCAGCGCGTCGCCATCGCGCGCACCCTCGCTGCGCGCCCCAAACTTGTGCTCGCCGACGAGCCGACCGGTAACCTCGATGAAGACAGCTCTGACACTGTTCTTGGCCTGCTGGTTGAAGGCGTGCGCGACACCGGCGCCGCGCTTTTGATGGTCACACATTCCTTGCGCCAGGCCGACAAACTTGATCGCCGTCTGCACCTGTCCCACGGTCAGGTTTCCGCATGAGACGGAGCGCCCTCACAGCGCTTTTGTCCCATTGGCGCAAGCACCCGATCCAACTGGTCAGCCTGCTTTTAGGGCTCGCACTGGCGACAGCATTATGGTCCGGCGTGCAAGCGATCAACGCGGAGGCCCGCGCCAGCTACGATCGTGCCGCCAGCGTGTTGGGTCAGGATGCGCTTGAACGATTAGAGCCCCGTGCCGGCACAATACCCCTTTCGCAATACGTAAACGTCCGGCGCGCCGGATGGCTTGTCAGCCCGGTTATGGACGGCCCCATTAACCTTAACGGCAACCGCGCGCGCCTTATCGGGATCGACCCTCTCACAACGCCGCCCCAAAGCGCGCCTGTTGATCTGTCTGGCGATGGCGATCTCAACGCGTTTATCGGCGAAGGGCTCCTTTTCGCGCACCCCGAAACGGCTGCACAAATCCCTGACACGTTTCCCCCCGTCCGCGTCACGGAAACGCTGACGCCCGGCATTGTCATCACCGATATCAGCACCGCGGCCGACCTGCTTCGGACCGATCAATTCGCGCGCCTGATCATGTCCCCAGAGCAACCGATCAACCTGCCGCCGCTTGCCAGCGTTGCCCCGGACCTGCTGCGCGTCGCACCGGATGAGGGCAACGACATCGCGCGGCTCACCGACAGCTTCCACCTTAATCTGACCGCCTTCGGCTTGCTGTCTTTCGGTGTCGGGCTCTTTATCGTGCACGCAGCCATCGGCCTCGCGTTCGAACAACGCCGCCCGCTTTTCCGCACCCTGCGCGCCCTTGGGCTGCGCAAATCCACTCTGCTTGTCTTGCTCGCGACCGAGCTTTTCGCGCTCGCCGTCATCGCCGGCACTCTCGGCGTCGCCCTTGGGTATCTTGTGGCCGCGGCGCTGCTGCCGGACGTCGCTGCAACCCTGCGCGGCCTCTACGGCGCGCAGGTGTCTGGCGCGCTTACGCTCAACCCGGCTTGGTGGCTTTCCGGGCTCGCCATCGCGGTTATTGGCACCGCTGTCGCGGGCGCCCAAAGCCTTTGGCGCACGGCGAACCTCCCGATCCTCGCACCCGCACAGCCCCGCGCCTGGGCCATCGCATCGCTGACATCACTCAAGCGCCAAGCCCTTGTTGGTGCTGGATTAACTGCGCTCTCCGCTCTCCTCGCGACCTTCGGGTCAGGCCTCACCACAGGCTTCGTCCTCCTTGGCTGCCTTCTGGTTGGAGCCGCGCTGATCCTCCCTCTGTTCCTCCATCTTGCCCTTAACATCGCGACCAGGTTCAGCCGCACCGCGCTCGGCGATTGGACCCTGGCAGACACCCGGCAACAGGTTCCCGGGCTGTCACTTGCGCTCATGGCGCTGCTACTTGCCATGGCTGCAAATATCGGCGTCGGGACGATGGTCAGCTCTTTTCGCGTGACCTTCACAGGCTGGCTTGACCAACGCCTTGCCGCTCAGCTTTACGTCACCGCCCGTGATCAGGCAGAAGCCACACAGCTTGCACAAATCCTTGATGGCGAAGTCGATGCGCTTATGCCGATCCGCTACATCGAAGCCCAAGTCCAAGGCGCGCCTGGCCAAATCTACGGCATTATCGACGACGTCACATATCGCGAGAACTGGCCGCTTTTGGACGCAAACACTGACGTCTGGGACCGCCTCGCGGCCGGAGAAGGTGCCTTGATAAATGAACAACTCGCCCGCCGTGAAAACCTGTCACCGAATGATCAAGTCTCCCTAGGGGCGCAGATGTATCCGGTCCTTGGCGTCTACTCCGACTACGGAAACCCGCGCGGCGAAGCGATCCTTTCCATCGACCTTCTGCGCGCTTTAGATACCCCGATCCAAGGTCTCAACTACGCGCTTCGCCTTCCCGAAAGCCGCATTGATATCGTTACGCAAATCCTTCAACAAGCCGGTCTGCCAGCCCGAAACATCCGTGATCAGGCCACGATCAAAGCCTTCTCACTCGAGGTATTCGAGCGGACGTTTACCGTCACCGGAGCGCTGAATGTGTTAACGCTTGGCGTCGCGGCCCTCGCCCTTTTGACCAGTTTGTTAACCCTCTCCACAATGCGCCTGCCCCAACTTGCGCCCGTCTGGGCTATGGGGCTGACCCGCGCCAAACTCGCCCGTCTTGAGTTACTTCGCGCTGTGATCCTGGCAACGCTTACCGCTCTCATCGCGCTTCCTGTTGGCCTCGCTCTTGCCTGGGTCCTGCTTGCGATTGTGAACGTCGAAGCCTTTGGCTGGCGCCTTCCCATGACGCTTTTTCCGCGCGACTGGGTCGGTCTTTTTGCCGCTGCGCTTGCCGCCGCCGCCCTTTCCGCCGCTTGGCCCGCGCGCCGCCTTGCCAAGCGCCCCGCCGCTGACCTTATCAAGGTGTTCGCACATGAACGTTAGGCCACTTGCCCTTGTCTTTTGGCTTTGGGCCACCGCGCTCAGCGCCCAAGGTTTCGCGGGTCTGGGGACAGACGCGGAAGGATTTGCCGTCCCCCAACGCGGCACTGCGTTAACCTTCCCGCAAGACCATGGCGCCCACCCTGACTACCGCATCGAATGGTGGTATCTGACGGCCGTTCTCGAAGGCGACGACGGCAAAGACTACGGGGCGCAATGGACCTTGTTTCGCTCAGCTTTAGCACCAGGCGACGGCTCTGACCCCGATGCCGGGTGGAACACTGCGCAGCTCTGGATGGGTCACGCGGGCATCACCACGCCAGATCAGCACTTCGTCGCCGAACGCCTTGCGCGCGGCGGCATAGGCCAAGCCGGCGTTAACTACGATCCGTTCGAGGCATGGATCGATGATTGGACGATGACCAGCACGGCCATAACCGGCGACCAGCTTGACCAACTTACCGTGTCAGCGCGCGGACAGGACGCCGCCTACACCCTTGATTTGATAGCGTCAGGCCCGCTCGTACTCCAAGGCGACCGCGGCTACTCGGTGAAATCGGCCTCCGGTCAAGCCAGCTACTATTACTCGCAACCCTTCTATGACGTGGTGGGAGAAATCACTCTGCCCGAAGGCCCCGTTCGCGTCACCGGCAAAGCCTGGCTTGACCGCGAATGGTCGTCGCAACCGCTGGAGGCTGATCAAAGCGGATGGGACTGGTTTTCGCTTCATTTTGAAGACAATTCCAAACTCATGGGCTTTGGCTTGCGCAGCAACACAGGCGTTTTCACGTCTGCCACTTACATCGCACCCGACGGCACCCCGACGCCTTACAGCGACGGCGCATTAACCTTAACACCGTTAACCTTAACGGAAGTAGCAGGCCGCCAAATCCCAACTGAATGGCGTCTTGAACTTCCGCCTCAAGGCATAGACGTGACCACCAGACCGACAAATCCCCAAAGTTGGATGGACACGCTGTTCCCCTATTGGGAAGGCCCGCTGCGCTTTACAGGCTCCCATGAAGGCGTCGGATATCTTGAAATGACCGGTTATGAATGATCCCTTCCACCGCCTCGACAGCACCCTTACACAAGTCTGGCAACGCCTCGCCCGCGGCGTACAGGACCGTCGTGCAACCACACGCAATCCCACCCTTGCGACCAGTGGCCCGGACGGCCCCGAGGTGCGCACCGTCGTCCTGCGCTCAGCCGATGCGCAGGACAAAACACTCGAAATTCACACGGATCGTCGCGCCGCCAAAGTCACCGCATTAACCAAAGATCCCCGCGCCGCGCTCCACGTCTGGGACGCCAAAGCGAACCTCCAGATCCGCTTGCGTTGCATCGCAACGCTCACACACGCTGACCCTACCGCATGGTCCAAAATCCCCGAGACCGCCCAGCGTGTTTACGGAGGCACACCCGCCCCCGCAGATGAAATCCTTACGCCAGAGGCGCATGATCCCACGCCAAACCGCGAAGATTTCACGATCATCACGCTCCACATCAAAGAAATTGAAACGCTCTACCTGGGCCGTGATCTGCACCGCCGCGCCCGCTTTCTACCTGATCAAAATTGGCAAGGTTCGTGGATCGCTCCCTAACGCCAGATCTGAAAAATTCTCATTTTAACAACGCCTTGAGCGCTGTCAGGTTCACTTTACTCTCGTGCCGCGCATCCATCGGTATTGCCGTGACGCGCTGCACCTCGATCCCGTCCGGCACTGGCCAGTCCCTTTCGAAATCCGACTCAATCGCCAAAACCGGCCTTTGCGCGATCTCGACCAAAGCCGCGCGTCGCACACCTGCCCAAAGCCGCGCTGCCGCCTCAATCTGGAAAGGATAAAGCCAATTGTCCCCAACCCGCACCCGCGCGCCGTGCCGTCCCAACAACCACAATCGCCCAGCAGCGTCCAAACGCCCGGCATCTCCTGTGCGATGCCAAATCTGCCCATCCTGATTTACCTTGTTCGCCGCATCATCCGCCGGGTCCAGATACCCATTGTTCACATGCGGCCCCGTGACCCAAACCTCGTCATCAACCAACCGCACGTCCACAGCGGCCACTGGCTCGCCCACCAACAAACCATTTCCCGCCGCCATCGCGGCCCAATCCGCGTCAGTCATCTTCGACGCGGATATCTCTGCAATTGGCTCCGCCTCGGTAGAGCCGTAGACCGCCGTCAACCGGCACTGACCTGCCAAAGTGCGCATCACATCCGGAAACACCGGGCCGCCCCCGGTAAAGACGTCCGTCACGCCTTCCGGCACGCCAGCCTCTACCAACCGTTCGCAAAGCGCTGGCGGCAACAGCAGCCGCGTCGCGCCGCAGTCCTTAATCCAGTTAACCAACTCCGTGCTTGTCACCGCCGCCTGCTTTTTTAACCGCCAGTTTGGCAAAACCGAGCATCGCCCTGCCGCTAACCCCACCAGCACGAACACCGGAAACGCGACCAAGTCTCGCGCATCCTGTGCATGCAAAAGCGGTGCCACAGCCTGCCGTTGCGCCATCAAGAAGCCATGGCTCCGAACAATACATTTCGGTGCGCCAGTAGACCCCGATGTGAACGACATCAACGCCGCGTCCCCGGTTTCCAATACCACCGCATCAGGTACGCCAACGCCACCGGGTCGCGCGCTTTTCGCCATCCAAAGCTCTGGTAACAAACGCAAAAAACGGTATGCACCTGTCGCGACGAACCATTTCGGTTGCGTCACGCTGACCGCATGTCGAACGCCCTTCACCCCCAATGCAGGTTCGGGAAAAACGGCCACGGCGCCCACCATCCAGAGCCCCGCCAACGCCGCATACAGGTCCGCACCCACAGGCATGGCGACCAAGGCGCGGTCCCCCTTAACGACACCGCGTCGTTGTAAGTCGGCGGCAAATCCCTCTGCCCGTCGCCATAAATCAGCAAAGGAAACTGCGCGGCCGCTTGCCTCAATCAACGCAGGCGCGTCGCCACGTGCCGCGACCGCATCCGCAAAAGCGCCGATCAGATTAACCAAGACGTCGCCCCATTAACCCATATCGCCGGATCACCTCGGCCCCTTCCTGACGCGACCGCGTCGCTGACAAATTGTCATCATGTATCAGCGCATGGATAGCGTGCGAAAACCCCAATCCATGCGCCGTCGCGTGAAACTGCTGCGCCAGCATCGCGCCCGCACCTTTCTGCAAACTCGCATAGGTCTTCAAAATGACCGAAGACGGCGTCCGTCCTTCCGCGTAATTTGGCATCCCAAACAGGAAACCCGACAGCGCATCTTCCGCCCCGCGCGCAAACAGAATCAAGTCAGGCACCAGCATCGGAACATAAGGCATATACATCGCCAAAAACGCCTCTGCTTTGATCGGTTTATACAGGACGTTCCCCGCGAACGCCTTGACCGAAAGCGCGTGAACGTCTAGAAAAAAACCTTCCGGATCAGTACCATCCCAGACTTCGACACGCAAAGCTTCACGTGGCTGAGGCATCTCACGGGCCTGCGTTTCAATCGCCACCCGCGCTGAAAAATATCGCTCGATTACTTTGAATCCAGTCGCCTCAAATGCCGCCAGATCGAACGCGCCGCTTTGCGGCTCCATCAAGAAAGGCGCCGAGCCGTCGCTTTCCAGAACCAACCGGTACCCGTGCCATGTCGAGCCGTCCATCGGGCCGATCACGCTCTCGAACCCGTCCGACTTCAAGCTCTCGCATGCCACGCGCAGGGCCTCAGCCCCCTCTTCAGCGTCGCTGCATTTAAATTGCCCAATCGCGGCCGTGCGCCCGTCCCAAACCGGCGCGTCGCGATAGATCGTTAATGAGGTCTTACCGATTGTTAACGTTTCTGCCGTCATATGATCCCTCCGAATTGCACCCCGTATGCAACCAACGGGATGATCGCTGAAAGCACCGTTAATTTGAGCACGCGCAACCGCAAGAATGCCTCTGCCCGAAGTCGGACGACGGCGATCATCAAGGCCACATTACATGCGCTCAATGCCACAAGATGGGCTCCCACAGCCTCCCCGCTCAATGGCACAAAGATGGCACATGCCGCCACGAGGCTGGCGCCCGCCATAACCGCTCCGAACCGCGGTCCGAGTGCCGTCAAACCGGCCGCCAAACCCGCGCAGGTCATCGCGTAGAAACCCAGCGCATTCGGTCCGGTCGCAAAGCCCAACGCCAGCCAGCCAAAGCTGATCAACGCAAGTCCAGCGACAGCATCCAGTTCAGGGAAAGGATCCTGGCTTGGCGCTAGTTTCCGCGTCGCCAGATGGGCGGCCAGAACGCAGGCAGGCAGTACAGCATTGCTCCATTCTGTGATCGACAGGATCAGAAAAAATGCGACCAGATAGACACGCGCAACATGCGCGGTAATCCCCAAAAACCGCGACAGAACCGGTACCATCAGAAGCGCTGTCACATAAATCAACGCCAAGGCAAGCAGCGTGTCCAGCGCACTGTGGCGATGCATCGCCAAGATAATCAATAAACCTAAGGGTAAGAAAAGATTGTCAAATCCACGCCAGCTGTCCGCCTCGAACTGGGTTCCGAAGACCGCCACAAGAACGGCAAGCACCAGCGTTTCCGGCCCGGTCTCAGCATGCGTCAGGATCAAAACGCTCATCGCGATGACCAGTGTCACAAGGAAGAAGATCGCACTTCCTTCGAAGGATTTTTTCCCATCTTCGACTATGTAGAACCGTCGCCCATAGGTTGATCCTGCCAGCGCCGCGGCAGCATCCGAAAGTGTTAAAACCGCCAGCGGCAAAGTGTATAAAAGCATGTCACGCTCTGACAGAAGCAGCACCGCGCCTATGGCAATGGCGAGCAGGTAATCACCATAGCTGGTACGCTCGACCCCATGCAGCGCGCCACCGAGTCCAGCCTTGGCAAACCGCAATCCGGTCATCACGATCAAGGCCAGTCCCAGCAAAAGATAGATCGGCCAATCCTCGGCAAAAAGCCACGGTAGAGCCAGCGCATACAGCCCCGTCCCGATATGCACCAGCTTGCGCTGAAGCTCCGCTGGCCAGCTTTGCCGTTGCGCCACGAAGCGCACGGAAGCGATCAGTCCGATCAGCACGAAAACCGACCCCAAAGCCAGCCCGATTTGCATGGCCAAACTCACCCGATGACCTGTTCAATAACGAAATCAGAGTAGAAAAACGCTTTGTCTTCGGCTTTAAGATCATCTTCTAAACTCTTGAGGGTATTAACCTTCGTTAATAGCCGCTCAGGCACCCGCCGCGGCGCCATCATGTTCCAGTAGACCAGCCGCGCACCTGGATTCGAGGCTCCCAACAGGGTCTCATAGACCTGCGCCGCGATCTCGGGCGACATATACTCGAAAATATCCGACAGATTGTAGCCATCGGCCTTCTCACCGCTCTCGACGAAAGCTTCAAGCGCCCCAAGCCGGATATCAAGCCGATCAAGACGGTCACGAATCGTCGCGTAATGCTCTTCGCGCCACGGCATCGGCAAAGCTGCACCGTGCCCCCCCTTCAAAATCCAATAAAGATAAGGATTATCCACAGGGTCCAGATCAATCGCCGCGTGGCGGATACGGCGAGCGACATGATCAGAAACCGAGCCTTCCACATGATCAAAAAACGCCTTATCGCGCCCCATACGCCCCATCATAAACCGCGAAAAGAAAAACCGTAGCAACATGTTCCAGCGCCATGTTTCAAAATCATATTCCAGAAACGAGCGTCGCGCCTCTCTCGTCTTTGAGACGAAGATTTCGTCGATCGTCGCGCGGCGATGGGCGAGCGGTAGAACGACTTGCCGGAACAGCCGGAAATACCGCTCAAACTTACCCACACCACCTGCCCCATGAGCTTGCACATCTGCAACTTTATCCATCCAGAAGGCTTGCGTCTCTGAATCCAGTGGCACGACCGCGCGATCAAGCAAAGCCGCTCTGTTTTTCGCGGGACGCGCCCCCATCATTGCCAGAAATTAGCCATGATGCAGGGTCTTAAACGCGCCGATACGCAGCTTGAGGCAGGCGATTTGAGCGGGCGATAGATCCAGTACGACCACCTTTGCCGGATCAAGCGTGAGTAGGCTCAGCGCGTTGTCTCCGGCCGAGCATATAGAGACCAAGGTACCCCCTTGCACATCGCCCATCGCCTTGGTTAACACATCTGCATCTTCCCATAATTGCGCATAGCGGATGATGTCGAATTGCGCGCGTTTGGCGATGTCAGCCTGGGTCATTCGAGCTTTCTCACAGTGCCAGTTTCTCCATTCACTTCAAGGGTTTCTCCTGAATTTATCCACTCGGTCGCACCCTTCAGGCCGACCACGCAAGGAATACCCAGTTCGCGTGCCACGATCGCGGAATGGGACAGCAAAGAGCCGCGTTCGACCACAATGGCGGAGGCGTTCGAGAAGACCGCGATCCACCCCGGATCGGTGTTGCGGGCCACAAGGATGTCACCCGGGGTCAGGCTTTCGGTTCGAGGATCAAGAATGACGCGGGCCTTGGCCCTGACACTGCCTGCGGAACAACCCGTCGCCTGCTGCAAATCCCCCGTCGGTGCGGCTGGCGCGGAGGTCGAGACCGGAGCCGTGATCGCCGCGCCCCGGATCACAAGGCGCTCGTCGGGATCAGGACGGCTCGCGGACGCATCCTCTTCGGATTTTCGCAGCAAAACCAGAGCGTTGAGGTTTTGGCTCAATCCTGACCCTTCGATCGCCCCAAGGACCTCATCGACGGTCAGATAGAAGACATCGCGGGGGTCTGAGAGCTTGCCCAAAGCGGTTAACTCGCGGCCCATGGCAAGAAAGATACGGCGGGCGCGACCGAAAATGCGCGTGCGCTCGAAGCGAAGGTTTTCGCGGTCGCGGACGCGGGCTTTGGCCCATCTGGTGACGGCCTTGGCCACCTCGCGTTTGAGCGGGTTTGCAATCAGGTCGGACCAGTCTGGATCAGCGTGTGCGCGGGCGGCTAACGGGCGTGCAGCCTGGGCGCTGACGGCTGCATAAAGTTGTGCCGGATCATCGGAAAGTGGGATGGATTCGAGTTTCAGTTCCTGGGTACAGCGATCACCGAACTTCGATAGATAGCTGTCGATTTCTGTTTTGATTTCTGAGTGTTGCAGCGCGGTCTCCACATCCGTAAGCCCCGTCGCCGCAACCATCGCACCAATCTTTGCAATGCGTTGCGCAGGTTCAGCCGAGACGATGTCGCCTTGTCCGATCATTACATCATTGTGGAAGCTCAGCCCCTTGGGACCAGCCCATTTCTCAAGCAAGTTACGCGACAGACCAAAGCCGATCATGCACAGGAAATCATTGATCAAGGGGGCATCCCATTGATCAAGGAGTTCGGATTCGACCGCGCGGTATTCGGCAGCCAATTCCGTGAGGTTTGCCGTTTTGTGAGCGTCACCACGGGACAAAGCATGGTTAAGACGGTCATAGAAGCGGGCGCGGGTCCGCGGGAGGTGAACGGCTTGCCAAATCAGACCGCCGCCAACGCGCAGGACGCGGGCATAATCGCGCCATTTGGCCCAACCTTGCAGGTCCGGGGGCGCGATGGCTTCGGTCAGTTCTGTCGGGAGCGGTTCATCCACGCCCATCATGGTCTCCATAAAGGCGCGGTTGAGGGTGAAACCGGGAAGAAGTGCTAACGCGCGATACCAGTTGCCGAGGTTGTAATACACACGGCCATCAAGGCGCGCGAGCATGTTGTCAAATACGGCCGCGTTAACCGCGATTTTCGGCTCGGGGACACCAAGAAGACGGACGAACGCGCGATAGACCCGCGCAGAGACATATGTTGCAAAACTGTAAGTCAGCGGACTGACTAGCCCGGGATAGCTTTCGACAATGTTGGAATTATCGAGGACGAGAAGAGTATCTTCAGGTTGTGCGAGCGCCTTTAGCCCTGTGGTTATGGGGCGTGATTGCAGCATGTGAAGCGTGTCGCCAGCGATCGCCCATTCGATGTCTTGAGGGGCACCAAAAGCGGTCTCCGCTTGACGCGCGAGCGCTGCGATTTCGACAGTCTGCGTTAGAGTTAGTACAATGGGTGGTTCGGGCGCTGTCAGCGGGGTATCCGAGGCGTCGATCAGCCAGTCTTCGCCGTCCTCTTCGCCGCTCACAAGCGCTTCACCAAGCCCTTTGATCGCTGATATGACAACGTGATCGCGCAAGCCTGTGACCGGATCAGCCGAGAAGGCGACGCCTGCCGCATCGGCCGGGATCATTTGCTGGATCACGATGGCGGGCGGCTCGGGCGCGTCGCCGGTTTTCAGGTCGCGGTAGGTGGTGACCGTCGCTGCGAAACCAGAAGACCAGACTGCCGCCGCGGCCTCCAGAAGGCCGGATTTGGGGACGTTCAGGTGCGTGTCGAACTGGCCTGCATGAGAGTGCTCGGCGCCGTCTTCGGCGCAGGCAGAGGAGCGGACGGCGTAAGGGCCGGCGCCGAGGGTTGCGGCGGCTTTTGCGAGTGCGGTCTTCAGACCGCGTTTGGGGATCGGTTTACCAGGATCGCCGGAGAAGGCGGAGGCCTTAACCACACAAAACGGCGGAACCCGAAAACCCGCCTTGGTCAGGGCAGCGAGAGATGCGCCTTTACCGCCTGCGGTGGCAGGATTGGTGGCTTGGACAGAGGTCAGGATCATGTGAACACCAAGGGTAGGAAGCCTGCGGCGCCATAGCAAATCAGAACCCACAGACCTGCCATAGTGTCGGCGCGTTTTTCAGCTTTTGGCGTGGGTTGTTTCGCGTATGAAATCGCTGTGACAAGGGTGATCGCAGCGGCTCCGCCTCCGAGTAAGGCCATTGGAAGCAACAAACCTAGCGCATGGCCGACGCCAAGAAGGAGAGCGTAGGCGAGCAGGATGAAGGCGCCCCAAACCATAGCAGCGCGGGCGGGGCCCCAGAGTTTTGAGTAGGTTTCAACCCCTTCGCGTTCGCTTTCAGGAGACCAGAGTTTGCGACCCAATTCGAGGACCACGCCATTTACGAATGAAAGCGCGAGGAACAGCCAAAGGGCCGCCGCAGGGGCACCGCTGGGGCGCCACTCAATTCCGGTGAGCATCAGGTCGATGAGAGGCATGATCGCCATATGGCTCAACAAATAAAGGGTAGGATTCGCTTTGAGCCACGCGGGCACACCAAACTCAAACGTCATCGCGGTGAGCCACACCCATGTGAGCAACAACAGCATCAGAACGCTGGCTGGAAGCGCGATAAGGACTGCGATTGGCACGGTGAAGAGGCCGCAAATCACGATGGTTCGCAGCGAAACCAACCCGCGCGGGATAGGGCGTTCGGGGCGATAGGCGGCATCATCTTCCGCATCCTTGACCTCATCCGCGACACGCATTTGAAAAAAAAGAATGAGGGCCAAGACAAAGCCGGTGAGATAGGCTGTCGGGCCCGGCAAATCGCGCCCTGCAAGGAACGCAGAGACGTTGATTGAGGCGGCGGAAAAGACACCAAGAAGCGGCACGGTTTTGGCGAGCGGGAACCGCTCGGACTGGTAGATCCAGAGGGTTTTCAGAAGGCTCATCGCCCGCGGGCCAAGCTGTCATGGGCGCGCGTGAAATGGCCTGCGGCCATGGCGGCGACGATAGAAATCTCGCCACACAGACAGAGCGCGGCGGTAACTTCGGCAAGGGCGGCACCGTGGCCTGCGCCTTTGAGGCCAAGGATATTGAGACCCGCGGTTTGGGACGGCAGCGACGTGCCCCCGCCAACGGAGCCAACAAGGATATTAGGCATCGTGACTGAGCAGAAAAGGCCGCCCGCACGACGCTCCATCCTTGTGAAACCGACAGCAGATTCAGCAACGCAGGCGGCGTCTTGACCGGTGGCAATGTAGAACGCAGCGAGGCCGTTGGCGTAGTGCGCTTGAGCACCAAGTTGGCCTGACAAAAGCGCGCCGAGGTTGGCGACGCTTGCATAGTCCAGCATCTCGTCCGTCGTTGTATGCAGAGCCCTTTCGATAAGCGCATCCGGGAGCGTCACGGCGGCAGAAACCTTGCGCCCCCGACCCGTGATCGTGCCAAGGGCGGAGGCTTTCTTATCACCGGAAAAGTTGCCTTCGACATACCAACGCTTGATCGGGACAGGACAGTTAACGGCGACGGCCTCACACAGCGCATTTGTGGCAATGGTAACCATGTTTTGCCCAGCCGCATCGCCCGTTGTGTAGCGGCAGAGCAGGAAGGCAACGTTGTTGTCGATCACAGGCTCTAAGCTGATGAGTTTACCGTGACTTGTGGTCGCCTCAGCCGCCTGTTTCAGCATGTCAGAACTCGCAACGATCCAGTCGATAAAAGTACCGGCCTCCAACAGCGTTTCGAACGTGAAGGCCGGGGTGCGCAACACCCCTTCGTATAGAACCGCGGTCGAGATGCCGCCTGCCTTGGTCGCCACGTATGCACCGCGGGCGTATGAGGCGACGAGGGCGGCCTCGGACGTGGCCATGGGGATGTGGTAATCGCCGTCGGCATAAAG
>ERZ1740067.1285-NODE-1285-length-17568-cov-9.543196_pt1 | contig 17568 bp, 20 predicted proteins | sample MGYA00581736_ERZ1740067 | MGnify/ENA primary metagenome ERZ1740067 (study PRJEB43018, sample SAMN04849236) | marine metagenome | isolation source: floating plastic debris | place: Pacific Ocean | collected 2008-08-27 | study: EMG produced TPA metagenomics... | reverse complement strand
AAGGTGAGTAGGATAGGGAAATCGAAGGGCGTCATTGCCTATACCCAAAAGGTGACTTCTGCGGATTTGTACGGGAGGTTGCGGGGGTCTTTTCCTTGTGCGATCGCACCCCTTACAGACTCGACAAACACATGAATCGTATCGACCGGCGTATGAGAAAATTTCTCACCATACTTTGCAATCGTCTCCTGCTGCAGCTTCAGCGCTACCACATCTTGTCCAATAATTCGCTGCGCCGTCCACCTTACAAAAGGCCGTGCTAGCTTATTCCATAACCCATAATTGAACGTGACATCTGTATAGACCAAAGTGCTGCCGTCTGTTTCTGGTACGGATTGGCTCGTGATAAAGCAGCGGCGAGTCGGCCCCATGTCATATTCCACCCGCGTTACATTCGGCATAAAAAACTGATCGATGTGTTTAATCTCTTTTTTCTGTGGATTGAGAAACCAGCCAAACCAGCCTAGATTTGTTGTCTCTTGAGAATACATTGCGGTTACCGTTCCTTCATAACGGTCTACTTTCATCTTTAACGGTTGCTGCTGAGCTGTACGAAAAATGCCAGGATGCACAGACGCGGTATGCGGGATATCGATGAAATTCTCTGCGCAGTTAGTCACCGTATTTTGAAAGCGATTGACAACCCTTACGGTCTCCCAGCCCGGCGCTTTGTAGTAGGGCATCGCAAAGGGTGCAACTTCTGGCACGGTGTCTGCAAGGCTTACATACACATAGCCGTCTTTTTCTCTGGTAGTGTAGCTGATTGCTTTTCGCGCTATTTGTGGGCAGTTTGTTGGCCCTGCTGCGGGCACATTCACCACATGTCCCTGCCCGTTGTACTGCCAGCCGTGATACGGACACTGAATCTGTCCATTCTGTAGCGTTCCTGCCGACAGGCGGCTATTGCGATGTAGGCAGCGGTCTTGCAGGGCAACAGGGATGCCTTTCTCATCGCGAAAAATTACTAACCACTCATCTAGCACCGTGCGCGACAGAACAGTTTTAGCCGTGAGCTGTTCACTAAGCGCGACAACATACCAGAAGTCTGAAAAGTTCATGGTTTTAGAGGGGTGAGGGAGAGCGCGCCAGTAGGCGTAAGCTGGCAGGCGAGCCGGGCAGTTGGGCAGTTGGGCGCAAGCATAGAAAGCACTTCTTGTTCTTCTGTGTCTGGCGGAAGCATGTTGCCTACAGCCGAGACTAGGCAAGTGCCGCAAATGCCGGTACGACAGCCGAAAAGGATAGGCGAATTTTGCAGTGTGAGAGCATTCAAGAGCCGTTCTCTAAAACCAACGGTCACAGAAGAAAAATCAGTATTAGGAAAATCTATTACGCAGTTGTGAAAGTCAGATGGTGGCATGGCATACCTCTATTAAATTTAGGTTCGTTGTTTTAGAGACTTCTATCAGCACCTAGTTCTGTGAGCCAATCAATGATTTTCGATTGTTCTGTTTGTATTGCTAAGTCGAGAGCTGTTTTCCCCTCGTTGTTTTTCTTATTTATGTCTACATCATTTTCGAGTAATATTTGAACAACTTTATGTCTATCACTGGGTGAAATACGTCTATCGAAAGCTGGAGAAATTGCATAGTGCAAGGGCGTATTTCCCCAGTCATCTGAAACATGCACATCAGCACCATGATCTACCAGGAAGAGAAGGAACTCGTGATGGCCGAACTCTGATGAGGCTGAAACAGGCGTTTCAGCCTTACGAGGATGAACCATGTTGACATTAGCCCCGTTTTCTATCAGGTATTCGGCAATTTCAAAATTTTCTTTTACAGCCATCCAATACAAAGGAGGCACAGCTTCTACACCACCGTCGATGTTGGCACCAACAGATAGCAAAAATTTCATAGTTTCTAAATACTCACCTTGAGCGGCAAAAGCAAGTGCCTGACTGTACTCGCCTTTGTCATTCGTCCATAGGCCACTTTCAACCAACGCACTCAGCGTCTCAATATGCCCTTCACGAGCAGATTTTTCAATCACATATTGGTTCAAATCGATTTCTCTTCCCTTCGTTTCTAAAAAGTAGCGCACCACCGCAGCATGGCCATTCTCCACCGCAACATTAAAGGGAGAGTCTGACCAACCGCGTCCTTCTCTTTGAGGGTCTGCGCCCCTATCAACAAGCAGTTTTACAAGCGGCAAGTCGCCATCTCTAGCAGCGGCATACAAAGGTGTTGTGCCAGTGTCAAAAGGTGGTGTTAAAAAGTAAATTAGGCCAGATTTTTTTGGGCTCTCAATATCAACTTCTAAATCAAGAAGCTGAGAAACAATCTCTTGACTACTAGATTCCACCGCACAGGTAATAAAGGGCGTTCGGGAGCGATAAGCAGAAGGATTACCGCCGTTTTTTAAGTAAGCGTTAAAATCTCGGATATTTTCACATGCCCCTTTCGGTGGTCCGATGTTTACTAAGCCGAGTAGGCCCCACCGCAACAAGTAAAAAGTCAGCAGAAAAACGGTGATTCCGGAAAGAGCAGCTATATTTTTCCTAGAATGAAGCATCATTTAAGGTCCACTCCAGACTTTGAATAGCTCTTAGACCCCAGCGAAGATCTATCAAAGGCGGCTAACAGGTCAGTAGACCAGCAAGACCGCTCCAACCCGTTCACGTATGTCATATATTCGACTAGCGGTTCATCAATCGGCAGCAGGCGCTTGGGCGCAAACTGGATGTTGTCGTAAATTTTTCCATCTTCACCACGCAGCGCGTAGTAGCAGAGCCGAGTCATCAACAACAGAAAATTGTTGATGAGCCACCCTATCGGCCCTCTCCGCTGGCGAGTCACGTATATCGGATGAATCTTCGTGCCACCATTTGGTAGCGGAACGTATGCGTACAGCATGTGCAAAGGCGGTAGCACACGGCTCTTTTTCAGCATTGTGAGCATACCGATGCAGCCATGGGCATAGCGCATGGAATATGTGTAGCTTTTGCCCAACCATCTACGCCCAAGACGGCTCCACAATGTACTAGTTGGCAAGTCTCCACTCATCGTGAAATCGATGATATCGCCATCGGCATCTCGGTTGAGCGAGAGATCCATGTCAACTGAGAGACGATGAACGGTGTTGAGATGCTGGGCATCAATGCCATTCATCATGCAAATGTGGTGGTGGCAGCGGCGGGTTAGCGCCCGGTCGGATTGAGCAACCACTTCGTCGCCTTTTAGCTCATCAAAATCAGGGACACCTTTGGACGATGTTGCTTCAGGGCAGACCCAAATAAATCCGTACTTTTCCTCAGTGGCATAGGGCTGTAGCTTGGCCCCTGTTGGAATGTGAGCCTGGCACGGAATATCTTGGCATTGGCCAGCTTCATCGAAGGCCCAATGGTGAAAAAAGCAGCGGGCCTGATTGCCGACAACATCCCCGATGCCGAGGTCTGTGCCCATGTGAGGACAATAGGCTTCTAGCGCGCGAACACGGTTGTCTTCACCGCGAAAGAGGGCAATGCGTTGGCCGCAGATATCGAAAGATTGGATTTGTTTTTTGCCGATACGGCAACTGGGGCAGGCCACGTACCAGCCTTTGGCGACAATTTGTGGATTGTTGAAGATAGCAGGTGACACAGTAAACCTCAGGCAGAGACAGTTTTCAGACGTTTAAAGAATTGAGGCAGTCTTTTCTTCTGAGCTGCCAGATAGCTGGATACGGACGCGTTGGACATCAATGTCATTTTTCGGTTGCTGGGCCAAACGTAGTCAAGCGGGTCCAGATAAGCCTGGTAAGCAGTACCGGCTTCGTGGTGGGTTTTAGCGCTTTGATGGAGACCTTCGGAAGGCTGGGTAAAGCAGCGGCACATCATAGATTGGGCGGCGGCGTTATCCATTGAGAAGAGGGGCGATCGCAGCAGCCGATACACGGTCTCATACAGCGCAGAATCCTGCCAAAAAATACCATTCACCACCACCGAAAAGGTGTTGTGATCTCTCTGACATCCGCGAATGCCAAGGTTGGCAACATTTCTTTCAAAAGCCGTCGGCGTTGGTAGCTCGCGAATGACCTCCTGAGAAATCAGCGTAGAACTGTTGAAATGAAAGCTCTCATCCATAAAGTGGTAGTGAGAGATTTGGCTCGGAGCAGCCGCAGCCGCAACATCTTGAGCACAAAACTGACTGAGCTGATGTTGCACAAGTTTGCCGTTTAGCGTTCGTAAGCCTCGCACAGTAAAGTATTGACAGGCCAGGAAGGTGTTTCCTGCCGACAGTAAGCCAAAGGCCTGAAGCTGCAATTGCTTCCACCGCCTTTGCAACAGATTAGCATCGGTAAAGATCATCGTCTCGGTGAAGGGCCCTCGCATAGGGTAGGAGAACAGCGGCTGATCAAACAGGGCGGACTCCACCTGCCTCGCAACGGTTTGAAAGGCGTCTATGTGTGCCCGCTCCTGCGAGGATTCTAAATCCAGCATGTCGCAAATGGAGCGGAAGCCTTCGTGGGCATAAAGGCCAGCAGCGCTAGTTTGGTTGAAGAAGATCGTAGCAATCTCAGCAGAGATGATCTGTGAGTAGTAAGCGACCCAGTACAGATGATTGAGCACTAGGCGCTGAGCCTCGGTGGATTCGTCCCAGAGCGGTGTGCCGTACAGTAAAGAGAACTTCTCGGATTGCCAGTAGCGATCACAGCAATCTTCATACCGAAACCGCTTCGCCGCCGCATCTAGTAATTCTGTATGATCCTGCTGCTGGTTACGCCGATAGTTTAGCTGAATTTTTCTATCTAGCAGCGTTGACTGTGAGCGTTCTTGTTCTAAAGTAGCAACCATGTTTTACAAATCTCCTACAGACACTGGGCAGGGGGGTGCGGGGTAAATAAACTGAAGCTGTCTAGCGTTTCGGCGATGTCGGGAGCGGCAGAAGTGATGAGCGATAGCAGCAATTCCAATCTCATCCCACTTTGTGTTTCCGTGTCTAGCTCAGTGAATAGTCGAATGCGCTGATCGCGGGAGAGACCGCCTTTTACCTGTGCGATCGCCCCCACCAACCTCTGCGGCCCCACCCGCACCATCTGCAAAAAAGCCGCCAGCGTCTCTACAATCAAATCTCGACTCTTTTCAGACAAGGTAGCCCTATCAAACAACAGCATCCCAGCCCCATGATGCCGAGCCTCCGCCTGCAAGAAGCTGCGAAACAATGCACTCAAAGCAGGGTGACGACAGGTCTTACTCAACATTCGGTAGTGGCTTAGCCCCCAACCTTCCAGCACCACCTGAATCACAAACATCAGCGCCGAACGATCCGCTGTTTCTAGCAGCGACTCCAGCAGCTGCAAAAAGGGGTCAGTTTTGTCCAACTTATCCATTCCTATGACAAAAGGTGTCAGCTGCGCCAAATGCGTCGTTTCATCCGCGCCGAAGAGAGAATACAGCATTCTCTCTTCAGTCGTTTCTGCTAGCAGTGTCATCTTCGCCATATAGCCCACACCCGCTTTCTCGATGGCATAGGACTCTCCTAGCAGTGCTTGACTTGCTAACTGTAAAATCCGATGCTGTTCCAGCGCAGAAGATTCGTTAAACAACGGGCTGTAGGCCAAGCCAAAGCAGTCTGGCCCCCAAGGCGCACAGTCAATACTCTTAGGCAGTCTGGGCTTTTTCTCCAGCGTTGCCAGCAGAATTCGATTGAGCTTGTGAGTTGAATCGAGCGAGGGTAGATTTATCCCTGCGACAGAAGATTTCATGACGATGGGCTCCAGGTTTTCCAGGTTAGCGCGGGCTGCCTTTCCATGTGTTGAATGAATTGGACGATTGATCGATCGGCTTCTAAAGGCACCTTGAAGTTGAACTTAATGCTGTCAAAAACATGGCGATCGCCCTTTGCAAAATAAGACGCTACCAGCTGAGTAATCGCCAATACCAAACGATTAAACACCCAGCCAAAAGGGCCTCGGCGTTTCGGGGTTAGCAACACCATTTGTCCCTCAGTGCTACCGCCTTCACCGGATCGCAGCGCAAACATTAGGTAAAAGTGCAGAAAATCTGGACCGAGTGTAACGGTGCCAGTATTGCCATACCAATAGCACAGGCGATAAGTCACTTCGTGCTCATACAGCGGACGAATAAACCGAACAAACCGAGAAGCCTCTCCACCTCGGGTCGTGTTGCAGAACTGTAAAGCGCCTTGGCTGAGTCGTTTAGTCTGAAAGCGAATCTCTAACGGGAGATTATGAACAGAGTTGAAATGATGCGCGTCAATTGCGTTGATTAGCAACACATTGGGATGGCACTTGCGATGGAAGCGATCGCTCAGCACCGCATCGCAATCACCCATACCCAGTTCTGGCACATGAGGCAGCGGCGCTACTTCTGTAGCTTCACCTGTAGATTTATGGCCAACCCAAATCCAAACCAGACCGTACCTTTCCGCAGTGGGCCAAGTTTTTACCGACTGCTCAAAAGGGAAAGCAGCGTCTTTGGCGATGGGGACACCAGAGACATCGCGAGACAGAACAAGACTACGGCCCAGAAGTGTGATGGGTTGGGGTTTGTTGAGTTTTAGGGTGCGCGATCGCACCGCCCAATACCACCCTTCGGCAAACCGCTCAGCCTGATTAAAAATTTGATAGGTCCGCTTATCCGAGACTTGTAGCGTTTCCGTACCCATCGCTCACCCTCTCCCAGCAGACATTGCGACTTCACCAAACCACATTCGCTGCCCTGCCTTCGTTAAATTTTCCGGTGCAATTTCTGTAAGGCACACCAGCTCATCACCTTGCGCTGCACTTGGATTGTTCTCAGCGAAAAATTTGACATGAGGATTGCGCATCCGCTCAGCCGGAATCCCAGCCAAAGCCCCTTTCAGCTTTTGAGGACAAGGAAACCGCACCAAGCTGGCCGTCTCGTCATACCACTCACCAAACTGACGCACGCTCAAAAAACGCATCAGTCGCTGCATTTTCGGTGGCGTAGGTGTGCTGTGACGAGGATAAAACGTCTTCCAAAACGTCGGCAAAAAACGATACGTGCGGAATCCTGACGAGATCAGCAGCCAGTATAGTTTTTCGCCTTGATAATGCGATCGCAGCTGATTCACACCCCTCACCCAAGCCTGAGACAGCGCCGAACTCGACCAGGCGCTAGGGTCCATAATCGTATCGCCCGAATACACCACCGTAATCAGCTCACCTTCAAAATTGATGTCATACATCAACAGGGTAGAAAATCCTTTCAGCGCATTCTGGGCGTCTTTTACGAGCAGCACCCAATTCTTCAAGCTCAGGTCCGTTTCAAAAACAGTCGGCGCGGCCCCCTCAAAATGTGAATCCAGCAGCCCATACATCGCATCTCGGTCAGCAGCAGTCAGTTCAGTCGTCTTCACCAGTTCAGTTTGCATAGCAGAGCACTCACTTCTTCGTGTTAGCCCTATTATGCGGATTTCGCTAGGAAGGGAAAAGTTTTCAAGCGCAGAGCCCGCACTCAAACTGAAGTAGGGTGAAGCAATATGAAGTCAAAAGCCAACTAACTAACTAAATTACCTTCACTTCAGCAGTAGACAAAAATGGAACTGTCAACTACAGTCAACAAAAGCACAGGCTGAAGATATGTGTGTACATGCTAGAAGTTCGTACAACGGCAGTATTCTCGAAGTGGTTTAGAAAACTAAAAGATCGAGAGGCGAAAATTAGGATTCAAGCACGTCTCGACCAGTTAGAGCTAAATAACTTCGGAGATGTAGCTCCAGTAGGGCAAGGTGTTAGCGAACTTCGCATTAACTACGGCCCAGGTTATCGGTTGTACTTCGTCAAACAAGGTTCAACTATTGTCGTACTACTTTTAGGAGGTGATAAAGACTCTCAAACTATCGACATCAAGAAAGCGAAGAAACTTGCTAAAGAACTGGAGGATTGAACAAGTTATGGCGCTCGAAACGACTCGTTGGGATTCAGCAGAACATCTCGAAACAGAAGAGGATATTCAGCTATATATGAAAGTTTGCTTAGAAGAAGCCGACGGGGATCCAGCTCTGATAGTTCACGCATTAGGTGTGGTTGCTCGCGCACGGAATATGAGTCAGCTGGCGAGGGAGACAGGACTGAGTAGAGAAGGCCTATATAAGGCTCTGTCACCCGAAGGCAATCCTACTTTCTCTACAGTATCGAAAGTTGCTAAAGCGCTTGGTTTTGCTTTGACAGTTCAGCCAACGTCTTAAGATCAGGAAAAGAGAGGTTAAGCGGCAAGTGAATAAAAATCTTACGCTTAAACATCAAAATATAGAGGCGTCTCTGCCGCTCTACAACCGATTTTTCAAGCTACAGCGGAGAGTCACAAAGCAATTTCCGCATGAAAATATTCAGTGGCCGGGGGCCATTGGCCTCGCAGAGTGGAACTCGCTTTCTAAGTTAAAAAATGGTGGTTACTATTGCACCCCACTCAATAGCCTTGCCTTTGCTTGGACGGGAACAGATGGAGAGCACTTTAGCTTTTTGGTAAGGAATGCAAAAATTACTGAGCGATCGCCTATCATCCTCACAGTACCGACAAACTACGACGGGACTTGTAACATTGTTGTCGCCAAGAACTTTCGAACATTTTTACGGCTTTTACTGCGCTATGGTTGGTTTGAACTAACAGAACTTGGATACCAGCCCCAAAATGCCATTCAAGCATTTTTAGAATCATCCAGAGTCTTCATCCAACAGCAAGAGAAGAAGCCTAATGTCGTACAACGAGAGGTATGCGCTTTCGTATCAGGGCTCCTGGATTTGCCCCCCTACTTCTATACAGAAGCTGAATTCAAGTCACTACAACAAAAGTATATTCCTCTTTTAAAAATGCCCGAAGGATATACTGCTGAGCACCGTCGTCTGTGAGCGATCACCAACAGTAGATATTTGCTTAAATGTTTTTTGACTCACCATTTATTTACGACCTAATCAGCACGTCACATCTGTACAGTATACTCACTGCAATGCATTTACAAGGATGTCAGAATGGCGGTGATTGAGGAAGTTTCAAAGACTCGCCTTCACTCGCCTCAGCCGATCTGAATAACTCTTTATCAGTTCCAATGCAAACATGGGCATTTGCTGAACAACAAAAAGAAAATGCTGTCGGTCAAGGAAGGCGAGTTGGCAGTCTGTTCTGGCGATCGCAGTCTCAAACCGCTTCCGATCCTTATGCACCATCGCCCCTTCACCAAAAATATCGCCCTCCTCAATCACCTCCGCTAGCTTGCCATCTACCCATAGCTCCACTTCACCTTTCACCACACCGTACAAAATCTCTTCCACTTCGCCAGCATTGAAGATAGTTTCACCTACGGCAAACGTTTTAGGAGAATCCTCTTTTTGGTAATATTCAACAGTTTTAACAGGTTGTAACACAGGCTAATCTCATTGCAAGAACACAAACATCGTCAGACATCTGCAGCAGCATGAGTAAGCGTCACTATGGCGAATGCATCTGTCGGGCGTTGTAATACTCTACAGCGACAGATCCCCAATTGAGCTAATAATCGGCCTTCATACCCTCTTAAATTGTAAAAACTCTTCGACTTCTGCCGCTCTGGGCATAGACGTTTGACCACCCGTCCGAGTGACAGAAATCGCAGCTACTGCTGACGCATAGTCGATGGCGTCTTTCAGAATGTTCTGTGAGAAGGGCTCTCCGGGCTCACGGGTGAATTCGCAGAGGGCAGCGGCTAAGCCCCCATTGAAGGCATCGCCAGCTGCAACGGTGTCGATGGCGTCTACTGGGAAAACAGGAACGGCAAAGCTGCCAGCGGCGGTGGCACAGACGCAGCCCATACCGCCCATTTTTACGATGACGGTGTCAATGCCTTGGCGCTGGAGAATTTCGGCAGCAGCGATCGCACTCTTCACATCTTCCACAGGCTGTCCCGTCAACATCGCTGCCTCTGTTTGATTCGGCGTAAGAATCGAAATATAGTTACACACATCCGCAGGCAAAGGGCCCTGAGCAGGTGCGGGATCAACAATTACCGTTAGCCCAGCGGTGTAGGCCAAAGCTGCCGCCTTCTCTACAACGTCTAGGGGAATCTCGAACTGAAGCAACAGAACGCTCGCCTGCTCGAAGTAGGGCATGAGTACATCTAGCTCACCATCGCTAACTTCGCTGTTCGCCCCTGGTATTACAACAATTTGATTGTTATTAGGAGAAACCGAAATTAACGCAGTTCCAGAAGACGTGCGAGGACTGATGCCTACGCCTTGGGTTTCGATATTTTCAGATTCTAGGTAGGTGCACAGCGTTTTGCCCATATCGTCATTACCCACGCGGCCGACCATCGCCGTACGTGCGCCCAGCCGAGCCGCTGCGACGGCCTGATTACCGCCCTTACCGCCTGGAATCGTGGCAAAGCTTTTACCCAGGAGGGTTTCGCCTGGCTGCGGCAAGTTGGGTACTTGCGCCACCAAATCCATATTTAAGCTGCCGAGCACCACGACATCCATAGGTTACGACGCCTCGCCTGAGTCCGAGTCCTGATTTGATTCTAGCGGTGGGCGGTCAGAACTCCATCCCCACCACACAAAGCCGCACTCACACTGATAGAACTCTTGATACTTACGCTTACGACCATCGGTAAAAACAGGCGCACGGCGATTGAGCCATACTTTCTCGGCTTCACGGCTCGTCGCGCCGCATCTATTGCAGCCAAAGGGTTGAGCGTGCACAGCGTTTTTGGTCCAGTCGGGTGGGAACGGGGAAAATGCGTCCATTGAGGCGAAATCTCCACAGAAAAAGAACGGAAAAATTAAAGCTAGATGAGCCCTAGTGTCCGCTTAAAAACGTCAGACCGCGAAGGATAATTCTATTATGGCGTGTCTGTAGATTAGCGTCTGAACCAAACGTTTCGATTAACGCGCCCAAATCAATGACAACGCGTTTCACTATATAGTGATTCTAAAGAAAACATTACAGATGGTATCTCCCGTGAAAGCCATAACCCTGCTCGGCTCAACTGGTTCTATTGGCACACAAACGCTCGATATTTTGGAGCACCATCCCGATAAGTTTCGCCTAGTTGGCATTGCGGCTGGCAGCAACGCGACTTTGTTGGCTGAGCAGGTAATGCAGTTCAAGCCCGAAATTGTCGCCATCTGCGACGAGAGTAAGCTTGATGAGCTGAAAAGTGGCATTGCCTCTCTCGACCCACAGCCCAAAATACTCGCTGGCGAAGCAGGCATCGTGGAAGTTGCCCGCTACGGCGATGCAGAAGCTGTGGTCACAGGCATTGTCGGCTGTGCTGGGCTGCTGCCGACAATCGCTGCTATTGAAGCAGGTAAAGACATTGCCCTTGCCAATAAAGAAACCCTGATTGCCGGTGGCCCCGTAGTGCTCCCCCTTGCGAAAAAGCACGGCGTTAAGCTGCTGCCTGCGGACTCGGAGCACTCTGCTATTTTTCAATGTTTGCAAGGTGTACCCGACAAGGGCCTACGCCGCATTTTGCTGACTGCCTCCGGAGGTGCCTTCCGCGATTGGGCTACCGCTGACCTCCCCAAGGTCACCATGGCCGATGCCATCAAGCATCCCAACTGGTCGATGGGTAAAAAGATCACTGTGGACTCGGCCACCCTTATGAACAAAGGCCTAGAAGTGATTGAAGCGCACTATCTCTTTGGCATGGACTACGACCATATTGATATTGTGATTCATCCGCAAAGCATTATTCACTCGCTGATTGAGCTGCAAGATACGTCTATGCTGGCGCAGATGGGCTGGCCGGATATGCGATTGCCCTTGCTGTACGCCATCTCTTGGCCAGAGAGAATTTACACCGATTGGAAGCCTTTGAACCTGGTAGAAGCCGGTGACCTCACCTTCCGTGAGCCCGACCATAAAAAGTATCCTTGCATGGACTTGGCCTATGCGGCAGGGCGAACGGGTGGCACGATGACGGCTGTGCTGAATGCGGCAAATGAGCAGGCGGTGGCGCTGTTTTTAGCAGAGAAGATTCATTATTTAGAGATTGCTAAGGTGATTGAGAAGGTATGCGATCGCCACCGCAATGACCTCAACGCCACCCCCGCCCTCGAAGACATTTTGGCAGTCGACCAGTGGGCTCGTAGCGCAGTTACCGAACTCACCGCAGCGATGGCGTAGCTGATTGACTTTAAGCAATAATACGTAATTCAAAAAGGTCAGGCTGATTTACACTTGCAAGGGCAAAAAATGACCGATGATCCTTGCCATCTGCAACGACTAAGGAGAGCAAAATGGAACTGGCTTTAACGATTGGAGCAATTGCGATCGCAGCTGTCGTCTTCTTTTGGCTACTCGACTTCTTGAAAGACACCGTCAAAGCCGCCTTCATCGTTGGACTCTTCCTCCTCGGATTGTGGCTCGCCTTTGGTATCGGCCCTTCGCAGGTGTGGGAAACTATTCGGGGATGGTTGCCAGATTTTCTGATTGGCGAAGGTACATAAATCGCCCTCACCCTAAATCCTTACAGCCGCCCTGTCCAAGTCAACGTCTGCTCCTTAGCATTCTCTCCGTAGCTACGCGTAACAATCAGCTCCACTTTTACCTGAGTACCACCGCTCATAAGTTGAGAGCGAATCGGCAGACGACCTAGCGCTAGGGTAAAGCGATCGTAATCTTGCGTTATCAAATCATCGGGCACTGGACCTTCGTGCTGCACAGTGTAGCGAGGCCGTATGCCACCGTCGCGCGCCGTACTGTAGCGAATGCGAAACTGAGTATCTAGCTCGTCAGATAGCTGAGCTCTGTCTATCACGCTGACCTCAAAGGTACGACTGCGGCCCGTTACCCGGCCCATTGCCAGCTGCGTGACCTGCGATACGGGCACCATGCCATCGACTCGATACGTCGTCAAATCAGCTTGCTTTGTGCTGTCACCGATTAACCAATAGCCCTCAGGAAACTGAACGCCGATTTCACCGCTGGATAGCAGCGATACGGTCAAATCATCACGCACACTACTCGCACTTTGCGGGGCTTGCCAATCCAACGCGAACCGCCGCTCAATATGCCCTGCATACGATTGGTAACTGTCTGCAATGGTAGAACCCGGTGCCAGTAAACTGCGTGCGCCTGATTGCGTTTGCCACAGATTGCGCGAAAGAGAAATGGTTTGGTTGGCCAGGGTTGAGATGGCCGTCGTGGTGCGTGGGCGCTCATTTGGCAGGGGCTCTAGCTGATTGATGGCCACTAAGCGACCGGTGTCACCGGCTGCGCCGCCGCGACCGCCTTGCCCATCGTGGCCGTCTTCGCCATCTTCACAGTCGTAGCGTTCTTCTGTGCAGTTGCCGTCTGTGCAGCGTTCGATGCGCCACGAGTCGTCGTCGCAATTGCAGCCGCGCGTGCCGTCACCGCCCCAGCCACCATCGCCACCACGACCCGCGATCGCATTCACATACACCTGCCGCAAATCTGCCGGGTCAGTGTAATACACCGTCAAAGTACCGCCGTTGCCGCCACGTCCGCCGTTGCCGCCATTGCCACCGTCGCCACCGTCAGCCGCCTGCAAATCGTAGCGAGTGTTTCGAGGCTGACGCCCGCAGCGCCGCCACTCTGCATCTTCACCATCGAGGCCGTCTTCGCCCGCTTCACCGGATAAATCTAGCTGAATAGGTACGGCACTCGGCAGAGTCACTGTTCTATTTTCACCGTCACGACCATCACGACCGCTCCTACCATCACGACCGTCGCGCGAATCGTTACCGTAGTAATGCTCACCACGTCTATTGCCAGACTGATGGTGGGCCCAAGTTGCTGTACTACAGGGCGCAACGAGCGGAATGGCTACTAGCCCAACTGCGGATAGGGAGCCAGCGGTAAAAAGCGTCGCCGTGCATCGTGTGAAGGCGCGTGTGAAGGCGCGTGTGAAGGCGCGTGTGAAAGCAGGAGATTTTGGCATGAGGCAAGCCGTCTTGGTGAAGCAAGAGTCGCAATGCCTAACAAACGGCTAGGCATCCCTCACTCAATCTTGCCTATTTTGCCTACCTCAGCAGAGAGAATTGTGTGCCAATTCGTCAATCGGCTCGGCACAACAACAAACCAGGTTAAACAACAAATGAGTATCAACCCGTCGGCTGATAGCTCTTCACGACCCGACCAAAACATCGAATCAGCTTGTGATAGTTCTGGCTCACCGGATGGCTCAAGTCCACAATTGAATCTATCCCAATGCCATTGCGCCCTTTGTCATTACTCGAACTGTGAATGTAGCGGCCCTCTCCTATATGCAGGGCCACATGGGTAGTGCGCTCTGGCGTCCCAAAAAAAATCAAATCTCCGAGCTGCAAAGCGTCCTGGGCAACGCGCTCAGTAAAGTCTTCCTGCTGATAAGAATCGCGCGGTATCTGCACACCCGCCGCCATAAAAGCAGCCTGAACTAGCCCCGAACAGTCGTAATTGGGCGCACTCGCACCGCCCCAAAGATACTCGTTAGGCACGGCCAGTGCCGCTTTAGCAAACGCCAGCACCTGCGGAATTTTGGATTGAATTTGCTCAGCAGTTAGCACCGGGGCGCGGTGAGGCTGATCGGCCGGTGCAAGGTTTATTAAGTGCGTAGCCGAAATCCAGCCAGGGTAATCGTCTTTACAGCTGCTTACCCGTAGAACATCTTGATTTTTGGCAACTTCTAGCAGGCGTAGAGACTGGCCTACATCGACTTGGGTAACAAGTCCTTCACAGGCTGGCGTTTGATACAGGTTAATCACGCGATCGCACACATACTGCTGCGCTGCGCCCCTATAGATATCGTCTTGCACATCCTCAAGCGTCACCATTACCCACACTGCCCTCACTCCCCAGTAAGCTGCTACCTTACCCCACCATTCGCCCAAATCAAAAGCGTCTGAAAAATGAAGCACGGGTATAAAATAATTCTCACCTACTATCCACTATCAACCCCTCCGCCAGCACCCGCTTTAAACCATCTCCTCACTCGCGGTAACCTAGGTTACAGATCTGAGCATTTTCGAGTTATTCCGCCCAGCCGTCTCGCCATTATTCACTCAGCCCAACCTCCTATGACGACAACCCTTTCCACCCAAAAGCCCGCTATCGACAATAGCCATCTCAAGTCCCTTGGCAAGCTAGATGTACCCGCAAGGCTCCTCCTGGGCCCTGGTCCTTCCAATGCCGACCCTGCGGTCCTCTCCGCTATGGACCGCCAGCCCATCGGCCACCTCGACAAAGCCTATCTCCAGCTCATGGACGAAGTGCAAGAGCTCATGCGCTACGCCTGGCAAACAGACAATCGTATGACCCTGCCCGTGAGCGGGACTGGCTCTGCGGCCATGGAAGCGACCTTGGCAAACACCGTTGAGCCTGGCGACAAAGTGCTGGTATGCGTGAACGGTTACTTTGGCCATCGCCTAATGGACATGGCCGGTCGCTATGGAGCAGAAGTCAGCCACATCAACCGCCCTTGGGGAGAAGTCTTCACCGTAGAAGAGCTGCGCACCGCACTCGAAACCCATCGCCCTAAGATTTTGGCGATTGTGCATGCAGAGACGTCGACGGGCGTTTGCCAGCCAATGGAAGGCATCGGCGATCTTTGCCGTGAGTACGACTGCTTGCTTTTGCTAGACACGGTGACTAGCTTGGCGGGTGTGCCTTTGTTTTTGGATAAGTGGGGCGTGGATTTGGCCTATAGCTGTAGCCAGAAGGGGCTGAGCTGCCCGCCTGGGAGTTCGCCTTTTACGATGAGCGATCGCGCCCTAGAAGTGCTCAGCAACCGTAAGAGCAAAGTCGCCAACTGGTACCTCGACATGTCTTTGCTGGCAAACTACTGGGGTAAGGGCCGCACCTATCACCACACCGCCCCCGTCAACATGACCTACGCCATCCGCGAAGCCCTGCGCATCGTAGCAGAAGAAGGCCTAGAAGCACGCTGGAAGCGCCATCAAGACGCAGCTGAGTACTTGTACGCTGGGCTAGCAGACATGGGCCTAGAGTGCCATGTACCACGTGAGTATCGTTTGCACACGCTGACCACAGTACGCATTCCTGAGGGCGTAGATGGCAAAGTGGTAACCGCAAAGCTCGTCGATGATCACAATATGGAACTCGGTGGCGGCCTTGGTGACCTAGCCGGGCAAGTTTGGCGCGTAGGGCTAATGGGCTACAACGCTAGCAAGGAGAATGTTGATACCTTCTTAGCCGCGCTGAAAAGCGTGCTTGCGTAGAGTCTGCATACTCTGTCAGCTGTTCACAACAGCTTTGTTGCCCCTCCAAAGGAAATTCCTTTGGAGGGGCAATTTATCGTTGCATCTTTATAGATGAGAAAACACTCATACAGTATTGCTAGAGACAAATATAATGTATTTAGAAATACTTTTATTTTGTAGCAATGGTCTCAGAGTCTACACCGCATACACAAAAGAAATCACTCTCCTCGAAGGTACTGGGCCTCAACCTTGTAGCCGTCACAGGCGCGATTCTAATCAGCATATCTTTAGGGCAAAAGGTAAGTAGTGAGTTTGGAGAGGGTGGATTTATCACTTACTTTTCAGGTATTCAGCTTTTTATCCTCTCTCACCTTTGTTACAAAGTTTTTCGCCTGCGATCGCAGAGCGTTAAAGCCCCTTGGCGATCATCTATCGCTATCTGGGGGATTATGAGCTTAGGGTTCTCTTTTCTAGCGCTAGACGATTTGCTGATGATTCACGAATGGTTTGACAAAGTCATTCATAGCATCGGTCAGATTGAGGAAACGGGCGTGACCGATCGCATTGACGACCTCATCGTAGGCCTCTACGGCCTCATCGCTATCGGCCTTATTGTCCACTATCGTCACGAGCTAAAAAAGTACCGTAAAGTAGGCTCATATGTCGTTGCCGGTTTCGTCTTTCTGTTTCTAATGGTAGGGATAGATGCACTCACCAACCGCGACGACATACTAAAACTCATGTTCCCCAGTGAAATGATGCGTACTGTCAAGACTTGGGATTCTGTTGTGGAAGAGTCGTTTAAAGTGTTTTCGGAGGCATTTTTCATTGTGGCAGCCTATCGCTGCTATCTTAGAGCGCAGCAAAGCAACCCCAAAACTCTAAACGCAACAGCAAACGAAAATATTGAGGCCCGCTGAGACAAGTAAGCCCGATGCGAGCTGACAGCAATGACTCCAGGATAAAGTAGGAGAGAAGTCGCGAGCGCTCATCAAAAGTCACCTCAGTGATAGTCAACTATCTCTACATCAGCTGCATTACTATCACGCCAAACGGAACAGATTGTCGAGAAGTTACTGAGGAATCTCTTTATGCTCTTTGCAAGAGGCCTAATCCTTCGAGTAGCTGAGGATCTTCTTCTAGGGCGATTTTGGCAATAGCCAAATAATCACTCAACCAGTCTTGCAGTTCATCTAGCGCCGCATCTCTCTTTTGCGTTGCCGCCTGCGCATCGCCTTTCTTTTTCTCCTGTGCCAAATTTGCCGCTTCTACCGCTTTCAACTCACTCAGCCCCACCTTCAGCTTTTGCTCAGTCATGCCAAATTCTTTGAGTGCTGACAAAATGGCTTTATCGGCCAGCGCGTTGTTGTAAAACTGGCCAGCTTGGGCGAGCCAGCCAGAGAGGGTGCGCTTGCGAGTGCCACCCAAATCTAGCTGAGTGCTTACGCCAGGATTTCGCTTGAAGGC
>ERZ1740067.1283-NODE-1283-length-17600-cov-5.897407_pt1 | contig 17600 bp, 14 predicted proteins | sample MGYA00581736_ERZ1740067 | MGnify/ENA primary metagenome ERZ1740067 (study PRJEB43018, sample SAMN04849236) | marine metagenome | isolation source: floating plastic debris | place: Pacific Ocean | collected 2008-08-27 | study: EMG produced TPA metagenomics... | reverse complement strand
GCCCATCCCCTCAAGGGCCTGCGAATACTGGACCTCACCCGCGTGCTGGCAGGACCCGTGGCCACCCGCACCCTGGCGGGGTTTGGGGCGACAGTCCTCCGTATCGACCCACCCAGGTGGGACGAGGCCAATGTGGTGCCGGACATTACTTTAGGAAAGCGCTGCGCCTTTCTCGACCTTCGTCAAGAGGCAGATCGCAGCCGGTTCGAAGACCTTCTTTCCACCGCCCATCTATTCGTACACGGTCTTCGCCCGGGCGCGCTAGAGGGCCTTGGCCTTGGGGCGGAACGCCGCCGCGCATTGGCGCCCAACCTCATGGAAGTGTCCCTCAACGCCTATGGGGCCACGGGTCCCTGGGCCAAGCGCCGCGGATTTGACAGCCTTGTGCAGATGAGTTCCGGCATCGCCGATGCGGGCCGCCAGTGGGCGGGACGGAACGACCCCACACCCCTCCCCGTCCAGGCGCTGGACCATGCCACGGGATATTTGATGGCCGCCGCCGCGTTACGGCTTTTGGCGAAGGCGGTTTCTGATGGAATGGGCGGAAATGTTCACTTGTCCCTCGCCCGCACAGCGGCGCTTCTGAAGGCGCATCCCCAAAACACGCAAGGGGACCTGTCAAAAACATCGCAGGCAGAGGACTTTTCACCTAAATTTGAGTCGTCCGTTTGGGGGCAGTCCCGTCACCTCCGTGCGCCCCTCGCGATTGAAGGCACCCCGATGGGGTGGGATCGCCCCGCAGGGCCGTTGGGATCGGTAGAAGCGGGGTGGCGTTAACCCGCTATTGTCATCCCAGTTTCTGCCGCAGGCAGAAGACTGGGATCCATACTGTGGAGATGTTAGTATGGTGCTTAGATTTCACCGCCCAAGCTTGTGGATCCCGGTCTTGCCCTTCGGGCAAACCGGGATGACAGGCTTCGTTCCCTACCTATGTTGGTCCACCAAAATCGGGTTCCCATCTGGGTCCAGCACCGTAAAGCTGGCCGGGCCCGTACCATTTTCGTCAGCCTCAGTCTCGAACTTTACCCCTTGAGCCTTCAGCGATTTTTGCAACTCCCGAACATCGGTAAACGGATTAGCCTCTTGCGCATTTTGATCCCAGCCGGGGTTAAAAGTGAGCATGTTTTTCTCAAACATGCCCTGGAACAGACCGATGACGGTGTCGCCACTTTTGAGGATGGTCCATCCTTGCGCAGGGTCACAGCCGGGCAAGGCCTCAAACCCAAACTTTTTGTAGAACTCAAGCGAAGCGTTGATATCCTTCACCGCTAGGCTCACTGAAAAGGCACCCAAATTCATCGCTGTCCCTCCACGAACAAAAATTCAGCTTATCATTTCGATGCGAGATAAAAAGGAATGATCACACACAAAAAAGCGGCCACCTGCATCACGCCGATGGCCGCTTTACTTTTGGACCAAGAAGGACCTTACGCACATTAAGCGTTCCCCACGGCTTGTCCGCCTGTGCCGGCGAAGGCCGGTATGGGGTCCATGGATGCCACGGACAAGCCGTGGCAAACAAGAAACCAAATCGCAGGTCTCGACTCTATACCCGTGGCCCCAAAGAGACCAACCGGTCCACAATGGATCCAAGGCCCTCTGTCCCGGTGTGAACCTCCATGTGACCAATTTTGTCGGTCACCCGCTCCAGCGCCTCAAGTTCTTTAAGCCGCAACAGCGTTGGATTGTCCTCCATAAGGCGCGCGGTGTTCAAAAGCGACCGGGTTGCGGCCACTTCTTCACGCCGACGGATCAAGTTGGCTTGAGCGGTTTTCTCCGCCTCCACCACTTTGTTGATCAGCACCCGCATCTCACCAGGCAGGATCACATCTTTGATGCCAAGGTCGCCCATGGTCACACCGATGTCCCCCATCTCCCGGCGGACATGGTCCTCAATTTGCGTGTCCACGGACATACGGTCATTGAGCACCTCGTCCAGGGTCCGCCCGCCAATGGCTTCCCGCACCGCGAATTGTACCAACTTGTAGAGGTACTCGCGATAATCAGGCGTGGACAGCGCCGCTTTCTCCGCATTCAGTACTTGGACGAAGGCAGAGAGGGTCACCCGAACCGACACACGGTCTTTGGTCAGGATCTCCTGCGCGGTCACTTCCAAGGGGACGGCCCGCGTGTCGAACAGTTTCGACGTCACTTTCCGCCCCACCTGCCAAAAGCCATACCGGCCCGGGCCCAAGGTCCGTGTCAGGACACCGTCCACAAAGACAAGGGCCTGCTCCGCAGCTCCCACCGCCACAGGGACGATGATGGGGCTAGTGACCTTAGATGTGACGGCCGCTTTTTCAAGCGCCGCCAACTCCGCACGGGGCACCTCTGGCGTTTCGTCAGGCCGAATACGGACAACGTCAACCGTTTGGAGTACTTTCCAAACATGGATGACCTCGCCCGGACGCACGATCATGGTGGGCCGCCCATCAAGAGAGACCACAGCCACCTCGTCCGCCCCTGCCCGCACCGTCATAAAATAACGGTCCGCCAGATCCGGATGGTTCTTCTCCATGAGTGCTGCCCAGGGGCTTGTAAAGACGCCCTGCGCCTCAAAAAGCTCGCACAATAACCGTCCGCCCACACGCCAATAGACGTGTCGACCTGGCTCAAGCACACGAAGTAAGCGACCATCCTTAATGAGGAGGCCGCGTTGATTTTCGGCAACAATGAAGGTTTCCCGTAGCATTGTTCCGCCCTCCTCTTTGTTAAATTCCAGCCCCATGCTGAAAAAGGGAAGCGGCGCCTAATGTAAACAAAATAAGGTGTAAAGGATTATTTTGATGAATTATTGATGACAGCGGAATAATAACTCTGAGGTGAGATGATGTTGCGCCCCAACATCCACAGTCCAAGCAACGCTGTCATCCCGACTGGAGCGTAGCGGAAGGCCGGGATCCATAGCGCGGGGATGTCAGTATGGTGCAAAAGCCAGATCATATAAGCTTATAGATCCCGGTCTTCTGCCTGCGGCAGAAACCGGGATGACCAAACCAGGTCGGCGAGGCCGTTTCCTGATGATCGGTGCGGGCCTGCGTGGTTAAGGCGAAAGCGTTGCGATGGGGCTCGGACCACAGGCTATAAGAGCACAGTGGCCCTTATACTGATAATCCGTCTTTCCACCACCTTAGCTTCCGCCGGTATCCCCACCGACACAAAGCCCGACATCGGGTGCCCTCCAAAAGTCGGGCAATGCAACGCATCACCCGTCCCCATCAGGCTGAACGGCCCCGCCACCCAATAGTTGAGTTGGCGTTCAAGGCCATGGTTTTGGAGCGGGACTCGAACCCGCCACATCTAGAGTGACAGTCTAGTGCTCTAACCGTCTGAGCTATCCAAACAATAAAACGAGGTGGATTCGAACCACCGAATCTCGCGATTTAGCGAGCGCCTTAAACCACTTGGCTATCGTCTCTCCCCTCTTGCGGCATACGGTCTCGGCAGCGCCGCCCGCACCCGGGAGGATCTCAAGCGCCCCACCGAAACAAAAGGGAGAAGGCACTTAAGACCTCAAAACCATTTGTCTAGAGAAAAAATAGGCTCGCCTTTATTTTAGCAGCGAGAAGCCTTGACTGCTGACAGGTGAAGGGCGTTCGGGTAGATATTTCTTCATGACAACGACCGACGCGAAGACCCCAGATGCCATCGTTAATTGGGTGGATGAGATGCCGCTGGGCATGCGGCCCTATCTGCGCCTTATGCGCGCCGACCGGCCCGTGGGGGTATGGCTGCTTTTTATTCCCTGCCTATGGGGCATGCTGATCGCTCGCCCCGACACGATGGATGCCCATCACTTTTGGGGGTTTTTTCTCCTCTTTCTTATCGGCTCCTTCGTGATGCGCTCCGCAGGCTGCATATATAACGATATTATTGACCGTGACATTGACGCGAAGGTGGCCCGCACTGCGGCCCGCCCCCTCGCCTCCGAGCAAGTGAGTCTGAAGGAAGCGTGGATCCTCCTCGTCGTCCTCTGCCTGGTTGGCCTTATTGTCCTATTGCAATTGGGACTGGCGGCCATTTTGGTGGGTCTTGGCTCCCTTGCCCTTGTTGCCGCCTATCCTTTTATGAAGCGGATCACCTGGTGGCCCCAGGCGTGGTTGGGCCTTACCTTTAACTGGGGCGTCCTTGTGGGCGCCGCGACGGTGGCTGGCGGCGTGCCGCTGTCCGCTCTTCTTTTCTATATGGCTGGTCTCTTTTGGACCCTTGGCTATGACACGATCTACGCACATCAGGATCGCGAAGATGACGCATTAGTAGGCGTCAAATCCTCTGCCAGGCGGTTAGGGAGCACTTCCCGCGTGGCGGTTGCCATTTTTTACGGACTGACGATTATGCTGGCCGCCGCCGCCCTGTCGCAGGAGGGGGTGACAAGCGAGCTTTGGCTTCTCATCCTACCGGCAGGCCACTTTACCTGGCAGATCGCGACCCTCGATATTAATGATGGTGAGCGCTGCTTAAGGCTCTTCAAGTCCAATATCTGGGCTGGGGCGCTGCTTTGTGTCCCCCCCCTCATGGCTTGACCTCTGTCACCTTTTGGGGATGCTCAACGAACAATTGCGTGAGCCTGGAGCATGAAGACGATGACCAAGTTTTCTCGACGCGCAGTTATAGCCTTCGGCGCCGCCATTCCGTTTGGCATCGCGCTAAGGCTCACCGCACAGGAGACCCAAGGCATGACCGACGACACAACAGATTGGGCCAATCTCAGTGAAAAAGAGTGGAAACAGCGCCTGACGCCGGAACAGTTCCGCGTTTTACGGAAAGAGGGAACAGAACGCCCGGGTAGCTCGCCGCTGAATAACGAAAAACGCGAAGGGACCTTTGAATGCGCTGGGTGCGGCCTGCCATTATTCTCGTCCGACAAGAAGTATGACTCAGGCACCGGCTGGCCGTCCTTTTTCGACGTGCTGCCCGGCGCTGTGGAAACGAAGACGGACTTTAAACTTGTCTACCCCCGCACCGAATACCATTGCAGCCGATGCGGTGGACACCAGGGACATGTCTTTAAAGACGGCCCCCAGCCTACAGGCCTGCGCTATTGCAATAATGGGGTAGCGCTTACCTTCAGGCCCAAAGCCGAAGCGTGATCAGCTACCAATGATGGTGGCACCATTGGTGGCCCCTTCAGCGCCAATGTCGTTGAGGCCCGTTTGGTTCCAGTGGAGGTTGTCCGCTTTCATCCGGCCAGTGGTGTGGAAAGTCTTCGCGCTGGTCGCCACCACGCTCCCTAGACTGACATTCCCCATCGCTAATCCTTGCGCATCACGAATGGCCGTCCAACTCGCATTGGTCGGGTCGTTTGCCAAGACACCGAGCTCGAACAGGAAGAAGTGATCGAGCCCCGATGATAGGTCAGCATTAAGATTGGCTACGATACTCTCCAGAGCGGATTGATAGCTACTGGCACTGACACCGCTTGTCCCCGCATTAAGGGCAATGGCATCACTTTCCCCCTGGGCCCAGAGAACATAAGTCTCCCCGACGGTGAAGGCAGTATACTGACCCATAGCAGCGAGCGCAGCGTTCGCATCACCAATCGCATCATTGTAAAGCGTGCCGCTCGATTTCTCCCAATTCCCAGCCCCACTATCCGCTGCGGGAAGTAGCACAGTCCCGCCAACGGCCTTAGGCACACAGATAACGCTCCGTCCTGTTGTCGTGCGCCACGTATTCGCAAATGCCGGTAGAAGACTTCCAGTATCCGCCTCACTATTCCCCTCGCCCACAGGGTCCTGTAGTGATCGAAACAATCCATTTGATAGGTAACCAAACGCGGTTCCGTTCGGTACCGAAGGGCTGGCCGAAGAATCTCCGCGCCCTTTCATGTTCGATTGTCCAATCGCAAGAACGAGATCCGCCTGCTCCGGCAATCCGATCCATCGGTTACCAAGGTAACGCTGAAGAGAGCGGACCTCTTCGTCAGTGTTAGCGCGATCGTAAACACATAGCTCGCCCACTTGCCCCTCAAACCCATACAGAGGGTTTCCTACCTGTCGCAGGGTTCCAAGCGTGACCAAATCTGCGCTTAACGAGCCAACATTTTGCGTGATGTTCTCGGCAATTTTCACACCATCCCACCAGACACTGAGTTGCGTTCCATCAAAGATGAGGGAGGCGACATGAGCTGTTTCATCTGTAGGAAGAAAATCAACGTGTGCGGAGCCGCCACCATCGTCGCGGCGCGCCATGCGAAAGGTGCTGTCTGCATGCACACCGAACCAATTTATTGTGTTAAAGATGGAACTGGATGTGGCAGAAAACAGAACTTTGACCGTCCCGATCGCTTGGAAGGCAATATGGAGAGAATATGGAATATCTTCGCCCGCAAACACTGGAGCGAGGGCGTCTAGCTCCAAATGTTCACTCCCAGAGAAAGTGAGCGCATCCCGCCCACCAAAAGTACCCACACTTAAGGTCGGTTGTCGACCGCTATTGCTTTGGACAGCATGGATATTCGCGCCGCTTTTATCTGTAAGCTGAGATATGAGGGAACCGTTCAGCACGCGAGCGGCAGCATCACTGGGATCGTACCACACAGCCAGGTTTGCCAACTCGTCAGGTGTTTGGACGACAGGTGGTGGCGGCGGTGGGGGATCTGTCACACCAAGATTCGGTGTGTTCGGAAAGCTGACAGCACCAGTGGTCCGATCAATAATCATCGCATCAAAGAACGTAGACCCATCGGGGCTGACTTTGATGACAAAATCATCCGTTCCCGTCAAGCCAAATTCCGCCCGAGCGGAGAACGCAGTTTGAAAGAGATGAGAAGCAGTGCCCGTATCGACGCTTTTGTTAAGAATATGCCGGACGTCGCCTGAGCCGGGGGTAACGTCATCATGACTGTGCAGGACGGCGTCGGATTTAACACTCAATTTGTTGGTGGAATCGGCGCTCGTGTTTACCCCGAACGTCGGCGCCTGGGTCTGGCTTCCTCCCCCCCCACCACCGGTGGCAGTAACGGTCCACGCCGTGCCATTCCATACATAGTGGGCGGCCTCATCTTGGACATAGAGCGTCATGCCGACGACCGGTAGATACTCCATCCAGGCATTATCCTGGTAAACAGCAACGGCATTGTCCGTCATCGCCGCCCAGGCCGCCCCGGTCTTCCCACTGGGAAGAATGTACCCATCCCCCGCGGTTGGACTGGCAGGTTCTGCCGCAACGGCGCGGGACAGCGCCGCCATATGCACCAGCGCATCAAGCGCTCTGGTGGTCTCATTCACCGTCACATGTTTTTGTGCTTGAGCGTCCATGACATAGGACAGGGACAGGCGGTCAGACTGTTCCATAAACCGATACCTCTCGCGGGGGCCGTTCAAAATACTCCGCCCACGATAGGGGCGTCAGCCGGTGCGGGGATAAGTTTTCAAACGAGCGCCTAATGCTATATGGTTAAAGATGAAACCAGAGGACCTCCTCCACCCCACACCCGCGGGGCTCTACTGCCCCCCGGGCGATTTTCACATCGACCCCGTGCGACCCGTGGACAAAGCCGTGATCACCCATGGGCACGCAGACCATGCGCGGGCAGGCCACGGCGCGGTGCTCGCCACCCCTGAAACCCTAGCGATTATGGCAGCACGCTACGGCCAAAACTTCACCCCCGTGCGGCAAGCAGTCGCCCTCGGCGAGACACTTAAGATCGGCGACACTGACGTCCGACTGGCACCAGCAGGCCATGTGCTCGGCTCGGCCCAGGTGGTGGTCGAGAAAAAGGGCCTACGAATGGTCTGTACCGGTGACTTTAAACGTAGACGGGACCCGACCTGTCTACCGTTCGAAGTGGTCCCGTGCGATGTCTTTATATCCGAGGCGACCTTTGCCCTACCCGTCTTTTATCATCCCGACACTGAGGGGGAAGTCGCCAAACTTCTTCAAAGCCTTGACCGGTTCCCCGCCCGCGCGCATCTGGTGGGCGCTTATGCCCTGGGCAAAGCGCAGCGGATCATCTGCCATTTAAGGGAGGCGGGGTATGATCGGCCTATTTACGTCCATGGCGCGATGCAGGCCCTATGCGCTCTTTATGAGGAGTGGGGCGTCTCCCTTGGCCCTCTCCGTCCCGCGACGATCAAAAATGAGGAGGGACGAAAGCAGGATTTTGCCGGCGAGATCGTTATTTGCCCGCCCTCTGCGGTTCAAACCAGCTGGGCACGGCGGTTCGCCGACCCGGTGGTTGCCTTTGCTTCTGGCTGGATGCGGGTGCGACAGCGCGCGAAGCAACGGGGGGTCGAGCTGCCCCTCATCATATCAGACCATGCAGACTGGGAGGAACTGACCCAGACGGTCAAGGACGTGGACCCGGCCGAGCTATGGGTCACGCACGGCCGAGAGGACGCATTTTGCCGTTGGGCTGAGCTTGAGGGACGAGTGGCCCGCCCGCTTCGGCTTGTGGGGTATGAGGATGAAAATGAATAGGCCATGAACCGTTTCGCTGCCCTTCTCGACTGTCTCATTTACACCCCCTCCCGCAATGGGAAGCTGGCGCACTTAAAAGACTTTTTTGCGAGCGTCCCCGATCCGGATCGCGGATGGGCCGTGGCGGCAATAACGCGGGACCTGGACCTCAAAGCGGTGAAGGCGGGCACCGTTAGAAAATTGGTCGAAGCGCGAGTTGATCCGGAGCTTTTTCGTCTGTCTTATGATTATGTGGGCGACTTAGCAGAGACCGCTTCTCTTATTTGGCCCGCTCAACACGGCGCGAACCGCGCCCCCACCCTCACCGAGGTCGTCGAAACCCTAGAGCAAACGAACCGCCAGGCAGCGCCCGCGGTGGTAGAGCGGTGGTTTGACGCTTTGGATGCCCCCGATCGATGGGCACTGATCAAACTGGTTACCGGCGGCTTGCGCATCGGCGTGGCATCTCGCCTTGTGAAACGGGCCTTAGCCGACTATGGCGATGTGCCCGTGCAAGAGATCGAAGAACTTTGGCATGGGCTCAAAGCACCCTATACTGATTTTTTTGCCTGGTTAGAAGGTCGATCTGAAAAGCCGATTTCAGCGGCAGCCGCACCATTCCGCCCCGTGATGCTGGCCCATGCCATCGAAGAAGACGACCGGGCGAAGGTTGACCTTGCCACTATGGCGATTGAGTGGAAATGGGACGGTATTCGCGTCCAGGCGGTCCGGGAGGGCGACATCGCGCGCCTTTATACCCGCACTGGCGACGATATCTCAGAGGCGTTCCCCGACATTCTCGCAGACTTGCCCGCGGAAACTGCGATTGACGGTGAATTACTTGTTTTTGATGGGACGCAAGCTGATAAATTTGCGGTGAGGCCCTTCAGCGATTTGCAACAGCGCCTCAACCGGAAGACCGTCAGTCGAAAAATGCTCACATCTAACCCGGCATTCATTCGGGCCTATGATCTTTTGTGGGCCGATGGTGAGGACTTGCGTCCCCTTTCCTTTGCTGACCGCCGCGCAAAGCTTGAAACGCTTCTCAATAAACCGCGGGAGCGAATGGACCTATCCGCGCTGGTGGAGGCGCAGGATTGGAACACACTTGCCGCCTTTCGTTCGAACCCGCCCGACGCCGCTATTGAAGGGGTGATGCTGAAGAAGAGGACCGCTCCTTACGTCCCCGGTCGCCCTAAGGGCGAATGGTGGAAATGGAAGCGAGACCCCTTCCTCGTGGACACTGTCCTGATGTACGCGCAGCGGGGGCATGGTCGGCGATCCAGCTTTTACTCCGACTACACCTTTGGGGTATGGCGTGGGGAGGAAGATGCGCCAGAGCTTGTCCCCGTTGGCAAGGCCTATCACGGCTTCACCGATGAGGATCTGAAAAAAATCGATAAATTCGTCCGGGACAATACGATTGATCGTTTCGGCCCCGTCCGCGCAGTGACCGCTACCCCGGATGAAGGTCTGGTACTAGAAGTCGCGTTCGAAGGTCTTAACCGCTCGACCCGCCACAAATCGGGGGTAGCCATGCGTTTCCCCCGCATTCACCGCCTCCGTTGGGACAAGCCTCCCCGAGAGGCAGACTGGATCGACGCGTTGGAGAAGCTGTTATAAAATTTGGCTCTTCAAAAACCATAGCCATCCGCTGATCGTCACCATCGAAATGGCCGTGGCCAGAAGAACGGCGCTGGCCGAAGCCCCTGTGGCCCGATCATAATTCGCCGCAAAGAGATAAGCATTTATGCCGGTTGGCATCGCCGCCGTGACAATGGCGGACGCCAAAAAAGCTGGGGACAGAGGAAAAATAGACGTGCCCAGCAACAGTACCAAAAATGGGTGAATGAGGGTTGAGATCATCGTCACCATCCCGGCAGCCCTAACAGACCGACGCAAAGACCATTTGTTAAAAAGTCCTCCCATCCCAAAAAGGGCAACCGGTAGCGCCGCTCCCGCCAACAATTTTATAGGCTGCTGAATGAGATACGGTAGCGTAAGGCCGCTAAGGTTCACGGCAAACCCCAGTAACGCCGCAATAACCATCGGGCTCTTTGCCATCGTTCTCCCTACCGACAAAGCTGTCTGCCCCAAATGACCGACCCCAGCGCGCGCCATCTCCATCGAGATCGTTCCCAGCGTATAGCAGAAAAGAAGATGCACTGAGATAATCGCGAAATTTGGTGCCAAAGACTCTGGCCCAAAAGCCCGCTCCATAATCGGAATGCCAAGCAGGAAGGCATTGGAGAAAAGTGACGCGAATCCGATGGACACAGCATCCATAGGTGTACGTTGAAAAAAGAGGCGTGCACCACCGACCCCACAACCAAAGCAGATCGCCGCCGAGACGAAGAAGGTGAGAAATAGGTTTGCCGTGTAAACAGACCCAATGTCGAGCGAGGCGACCGCTCCAAACAGCAAACATGGCACAGCCACCTTGGTTGCAAAAACTGTCAGACCATCCGCCACGGCAAGGCCAAAGATTTTCATCCGGACCAAAAGATAGCCGGTCCCCACCAAAACGAAGACTGGTAAGATGATGGAAAGGATGTCGCCCATCGCGCGGGTGTGGCGGCTGGGCGGTATGGGGTCAAGTCATCGACAGACCTCTACAAAGCGTCCAGCTCCTGCTGCTCAAGCGTACGGATTTCATCCCGCAGACGGGCCGCCTCCTCAAACTCGAGGTTCGCCGCCGCATCCCGCATTTGCTTCTCGAGTGCCGCAAGGTGCTTCTGAAGATTCGCCCCGACCTCTAGTTCGGGTTTGGCTTTGCCCTTCCCTTTCTTACCTTCGGTCAACCGCTGGGAGGAGAAGGTGGTACCAGCCGCCGCCTTCGCCGCCTCATCATCGCCCTCAGTGATCTCGGCGATCTTGGCTTTCACCGTCTTAGGTGTAATGCCATGCTCTTCATTATGAGCGAGCTGTTTCTCCCGTCGCCGTTTGGTTTCGGCGAGGGCTCGCTCCATCGAACCAGTCATGCCATCGGCATAAAGAATAACCCGACCATCGACATTACGGGCCGCCCGGCCAATGGTCTGTACCAGCGACGTTTCAGACCGGAGGAACCCCTCCTTATCGGCGTCCAAAATCGCCACCAGCTGACACTCAGGGATATCGAGCCCCTCCCGCAAGAGATTGATGCCAATGAGGACGTCAAACACGCCAAGCCGCAGATCGCGAATAATCTCTATTCGCTCAATCGTGTCGATGTCCGAGTGCATGTAGCGCACCCGCACCCCCTGCTCGTGCATATATTCGGTAAGATCCTCGGCCATTTTCTTTGTAAGGGTGGTCACCAGGACACGCCCCCCATCCGCCGCGACCTTCTTACATTCATCAATAACGTCATCCACCTGGTTCGTCGTGCCCGTTGAGACGGGACGAATATCTACAGGCGGGTCAATCAGACCCGTGGGGCGGATGACCTGTTCGGTAAACACCCCATCGGTGCGGTCAAGCTCCCACGGCCCCGGGGTCGCCGACACGTGAACCGTTTGAGGGCGCATGGCGTTCCACTCTTCAAACTTTAAGGGGCGGTTATCCATGCAGGACGGTAGCCGGAACCCATACTCCGCTAACGTTCTTTTGCGGGCAAAGTCTCCCTTAAACATCGCCCCGATCTGAGGGATAGTCACATGGCTTTCATCCGCGAAAACGATAGCATTATCCGGGAGATATTCGAACAAGGTTGGCGGCGGCTCCCCTGGCTGGCGACCCGTGAGGTACCGGGAGTAATTCTCAATCCCCTGGCAGCTGCCCGTGGCCTCCATCATCTCAAGGTCAAATTGCACCCGCTGCTCCAGCCGCTGCGCCTCTAGGAGCTTGCCCTCCTGATGCAAAATCGGGAGGGTGCGGGCCAGCTCCGCTTTGATGCCGTCGACGGCTTTCTTCAGCGTCGGCCTGGGGGTCACATAGTGGCTATTGGCATAGAGCTTGATTTGCTCAAGATCCTGGATCTTTTGCCCCGTTAACGGATCAAACTCCACAATGGTTTCAATCTCATCTCCAAACATAGAGAGCCGCCAGGCGACATCTTCGAGGTGGGCGGGGAAAATCTCCACCACGTCCCCTTTTGCGCGGAAGGTCCCGCGAACAAAGGCTGCCTCATTCCGCTTATATTGGAGGGCCACGAGATCCGCGAGCAGCTGCTTACGCTCAATCTGTTCCCCAACGGACAGGGTAAAGGTCATCGCCGCATAGGTTTCCACCGAGCCGATACCGTAGATGCACGATACCGAAGCGACGATGATCACATCATCCCGCTCCAGCAGAGATCGCGTCGCGGAATGCCGCATACGGTCTATTTGTTCATTGATGGTGGACTCTTTCTCAATATAAGTGTCCGTCCGTGGGATATAGGCCTCGGGCTGATAATAATCATAGTACGAAACGAAATACTCAACTGCATTTTCAGGGAAAAAGCTCTTGAACTCCCCATAAAGCTGGGCCGCGAGGGTTTTATTGTGGGCCAGCACCAGGGCGGGCCGTTGGGTGGCCTCAATGATCTTCGCCATGGTGAAGGTCTTACCCGACCCGGTCACCCCAAGAAGCACCTGATCATGCTCATGGGCTTTCAGTCCAGACACCAACTCATCAATCGCCTCAGGCTGGTCACCCGCCGGTTGATAGTCCGACACCACGCGCAGGCGCTGGCCCCCTTCCGCTTTTTCAGGTCGCTCTGGCCGGTGGGGGGTCCAACCATCAGGCTGCACCCGGCCATGGTAGGTCGCAATGGCTTCGGAAAAATCGAGGTCGTCGGGAAGGGTCTTATCCATGATGCGCTTAATATAGGAGGTTGCGGCGTCAACATCTAACCGCCGCAGCCCATCGGGGCAACGCCCCAAAACAACCCAGAAAACCAAGACCTCTGCGGGCGCCTCGCTTCCCCCTTGACGCAAGGGGGAAAAACAGTACTGTCCGCCTCATGAATATGATCTGGTCCCTGCCCCATCGACTTTGGTGCCTCCTTCCATAGAGGCGGCCAGGGACCCTTATTTTTTCAAAAAGCGTAATGAACCCCATCCGCCACCCCCCTGTGGTTGGCGGCGTGTACCTGGCCTCAACCACGCCATCAGAAAGGTTGAGCCATGCTGCCCGTCCGCCACCCCTCTCGCCTCGGCGTACTCCTCGCCATTGGGGGCGCGACCCTTTTCTCCACAAAAGGCATACTGATTAAATATACTTACGCAGAAGGACTGTCGACCATCGCGGTGATTGCCCTTCGGATGGCCTTTGCACTCCCCTTTTTCGTGGTGATCGCCGCCCTTGCCTATCGTCGGAAGCGGCAAAAGCTCACTCGAAAAGACCTTATCTTCATTATCGTTTGCGGTATACTGAGTTATTATGTCGCCACATGGCTCAGCTTTCATGGGCTGCATTTTGTATCGGTTCAGCTCGAAAGGCTGATCCTCTTCAGCTATCCCGCCATTGTTGTGCTTGGGGTGGCGGCGCTCAACCGCGAATGGCCCCACCGTCGGTTGGCGATGGCCACGGCCCTTACCTATGGCGGCATCTTCCTGGTCTTTGGTCAGGAGCTGGAGTTGGCACGATCCTCAACCCTAGGGGCGAGCGCCGTCGCCTTTGGAGCGGGGCTCGTGTTTTTGTCAGCGCTGGCCTATGCGGGCTATGTGATCCTGTCGCAGCCTTTGATTGCCCGCCTGGGCAGTCCTTTGTTTACAGGACTATCCATGAGCGTCTCGTCGGGGGCGGTCATGGCGCATGTGCTTATCACCACCCTGCCGACGGGAACACTGACAGGGTTCGCAGCGGCGCCGCAGGCCTATATCTATGCCCTTATCATTGGGACGTTGGGCACGGTGCTCCCAGCCCTGATGCTCAGCGAAGCGGTTGCACGAATTGGAGCATCGCGAACAGCCATTCTTTCCACAACCGGGCCGGTGGCAACGAGCTTCCTAGCGGTAAGTTTTCTCAATGAGCCATTTACAGCCTATCATTTGTCCGCCCTTGCCTTTTGTGGGATTGGCGTCGCAATGATTGTCCGCAAACGGTAAGGTGACCCTACGCGACCGCAGGGGTTGGGGTGACTTCACCTAAAATCGTCCGTAGACGGGCCCGTGCGCGGGATAATCGCGAGCGGACCGTACCCACGGGCACGTCAAGCCGTGTCGCCACCTCGTCATAGCGCAACCCATCCACCGCGATGAGGGACAGCACTTGTTGGTCCGACGGGGGAAGTTGGCTCACCCCCGCCACCATGTCGTAATAGTATACGATATTGTCTTGACGCGCCCCAATTCCCAACGCCTGGGGCGGCGCATCATCAAACTCAACCATATGACCGCGAGCCTTGGTCTGGCGAAGCTTGTTCATGAACACGCGGTGGCAGACGGTGAACATCCAAGAGCGTAGATTACGCCCGTCAAACAAATGCTGCTTGCGCCAGCAGCGCTCAAGGCAGTCTTGGACAAGGTCGAGCGCCTCATCCTCATTGCGGGTCAACTTGAGCGCAAAACGGTGCAGCGCGTCCAGGCATTCCCGAAGGTCCGCCTCAGAGATGAGACCGTCAGCCGCAGCCATGGGCGCCATCGTGATGTCTTTTTTAGCCATCTGTCGTCTCCTCCGCCCCATTATTCATAGTGGGCCAAGACTTGCTTTAAATAATCAGAAATAAAACTTGCCGACAAAGACTTTTACATCATATCCCCTGTTGGATAGACAGGGCAGCTTGTCACAAGTATTATACCAACTATACTTATAAAGATGGACAAGATGCATCGGAGTGACATGAGGATGTCACTCATGCTGGAAGGCGCATGAAGCTTGGCGGGTTGGCCTTGGAATGGGGGGCGCAAGACTGTTCCTGACCAGCGCCTGGGACGCGATCAGGCTAAGCCGGGCAATAGAGTGCGTCAAAATGACGTGCAGTTGGAGTTTTGCACAAGCAGCTGAACCAACAGCAATCGTCGCCTTTCCCCGTGGTTGACGAGTTGGGTCCATGTCGGGCCGCTAGATCCCACAGACGCTTCGCGCCGTAGGGAACGCGAAGCGCTCAAAGGGCTTTCCCCGCTTTCAGTCGGCGTTTGACGGCACGCCGAACCCGGCGCGCACGACCGATCCGAAAACCACTCGACCGATGCCATTCAGCATAATAGCGCTGGTATGCTTCATACTCAGGAGCACCGTAGTCGCGAGTGATTTCGTCGGCCTCGAGATCAATCTGACTTTGGGGAATCAGTGCGACACGAATGAGACTGTCGTAAAGCCAAAACACCATCCCCCAAGCAAACGTCCCCACAATACCCACAGCAAAAATTGTGGCCAGAACACATACTATCGCAAACTCGGGGACCGCTTCCACATTGCACGCTCCACAACCATGCATGTGACTTATAGTCTACAATTGGCCATGGCAAGCGTAATGTGACTCATCGTCCGTGGGATCATAGTCCACATCGTGGCGCAACATCGCGATGGACGACATTAAGAGAGTACTCGCCAAAAACGTTCGGCATTACCGAAGCCAACTTGCAATTTCGCAGGAAGAATTGAGTGATCGCGCGGAGATGGATCGGACTTATGTGTCTGGCATCGAGCGTGGGAAAAGAAACCCAACGATTACGGTCGTGGCGCGATTGGCGGAGGCCCTTGAAGTGACGGCGGCTGAGTTGTTGGCTCAGACAGACTGATTAAGAACGAGCAGAAGCCGTACCCGGATTGATCACAGACGCTTCGCGCCGTGGGGAACGAGCCCCCTACCGGTAGGGCGCGTCCATCTCCAAATTTTTCGCAATCTGCCGTTCCCAGCGGTCGCCATTCGCAAGAAGGCGGTCCTTGTCATAGAACAACTCTTCACGGGTCTCGGTAGCGAATTCGAGGTTCGGCCCCTCGACAATGGCATCCACCGGGCACGCCTCCTGGCAGTAGCCGCAATAGATGCATTTGGTCATATCGATGTCGTAGCGGGTGGTCCGGCGGGAGCCGTCCTGGCGCTCTTCGGCCTCAATGGTGATCGCCTGGGCCGGGCAGACAGCCTCACAAAGCTTGCACGCGATGCACCGCTCTTCCCCATTGGCGTAGCGACGCAACGCATGCTCGCCCCGAAACCGCGGGCTAACCGGCCCCCGCTCAAAGGGATAGTTCACCGTCGCCTTGGGCCGGAAATAATATTTCAGCCCCAAAAAGAAGGCCGATACGAAATCCGTCAGGGCTGCCCCTTTTAGGGCTTGAGCAATCCGCGACATGTTATGACCTCCAGCTTTGGAACATCTCAGCCACGCCCGGGAAGTAGATGAGCACACCGGCCACGATGACGAGGTAAGCAATGGATGTGGGGAGGAATATTTTCCACCCAATGCGCATCAACTGATCATAGCGATAGCGGGGCACAATGGCCTTCACCATGGCGAACATGAAGAACACAAACACCGTCTTAATGGCCAACCATAGCGGCCCCAGGAACCCAAGGAAATCGCTGGGAAACGGGGAGTGCCAGCCGCCAAGGAACAGGATGGCCGTCATGGTGCACATGAGGACGATGTTCAGATATTCGCCGATCATGAACAACAAATAGGGCGTGGACGAATATTCCACCTGATACCCGGCCACCAGCTCGGATTCCGCCTCCGGCAGGTCAAAGGGCGGGCGGTTGGTCTCAGCCAGTGCCGAGATAAAGAACATCACAAACAGCGGGAACAGCGGAATAAAATGCCAATTGAGAATGCCAAGGCCCCGGTTCTGGCTGTTCACAATATCTGACAGGTTCATCGAACCCACCAGCAACAGCACCGAGATGATGATAAAGCCAAGGGAAACCTCGTAGCTCACCATCTGCGCTGCGGACCGCAGCGAGCCAAGGAAGGGGTATTTCGAGTTCGACGCCCACCCACCCATGATGATCCCGTAGACCCCGAGGGAGGAAATCGCGAACAGATAGAGGATGCCCACATTAATGTCAGCGACCACCAGGCCATCGCCCACCGGCACCACCGCCCAAGAAACAAAAGCGAGGAGGAAGGTGACAAAGGGCGCAATAATAAAGACGGTTTTGTCCGCGCCCGCCGGAATCACAATCTCCTTGAGCACGAACTTTAAAAAATCGGCAAAGGACTGGAGCAGGCCAAACGCCCCCACCACATTGGGGCCTTTGCGCATCTGGACCGCCGCCCACACCTTCCGGTCAAAGAGGAGGAGGAAGGCCAGGGAGACCAAGAGCACCACCATGAGGCCCAAGGTCTGGC